>Ga0302325_10001043_pt1 | contig 72817 bp, 70 predicted proteins | sample Palsa_T0_2_FD_201948 | JGI IMG/M metagenome (GOLD analysis project Ga0302325, IMG submission 201948) | Peat permafrost microbial communities from Stordalen Mire near Abisko, Sweden - Palsa_T0_2 | ecosystem: Environmental > Terrestrial > Soil > Palsa > Peat permafrost | place: Sweden: Abisko...
TCGGCGGTCTGGCGGCGCCCCTGTTTTATGCCAGCCCCGGCCAGATTAACGCCCAGGTTCCGTTTGAACTCGCGGCGGGCCATCAGTACGATGTGCAGGTCAACGTCAACGGGGCGCTGAGCGCAACCGAGCCCATCGCTTTGGTCAATGCCGCGCCCGCGATTGCTGCCTTCCCATCCGGGGAGGCCATTGCGCAGCATGCTGACTACAGCCTGGTATCGGATACGGCGCCCGCCCAACCCGGCGAATACATCATTCTCTATCTCTCGGGTCTGGGCCTGACGGATCTTCCGGTCGCCAGCGGAGCGGCTTCACCCGCTAACCCGCTAGCGCATCCGGTTTCCCCGGTAGTGCTTACCATCAATGGCAATCCGGCCGTAATCGCTTTCGCTGGTTTGACACCGTTGGCGGTCGGGCTCTACCAAATCAACTTCCAGCTCCCGGACGGCGTGCCCGGTGGGATGGCAACCATCGTGGTCAGCCAGCCGGGAGCGGTGAGTAATAGTGTCACACTACCGGTCAGTCAGTAGCATTTGAAGACCTTGAGCCGCTCCCCAAAAAATATAAATTTCGTCACGCCGGGCGAGAGTCCACGAGACCTCGTCCGCCAAAGCTCGCGACAGATAATCGAGGCTCCGAAATACCGTGAGTTTCCGGCAAGAATGCATGAAGAAGGTTTGAGTTAGCGCTTTCGCGGGCCACGTAACGTCCGTCGACTCGCCGCTGACCTCTGATTAACTTTTTCGTGTAGGTAACACGTACGGCGCATCGCTGGAACTGCGGGCGAGTGCGGTCGGAGCCCTGGCCACCCGATCGCCGATCTCGGCTGGTCATCTGGGCGTAGGGCATTATGGTTTTATAAACGGGAGCTGCGCTCGGTCCGCGCAACCGGCTTCGGTGGCCGCAGTCGAAACTGCCGGCTCCTCATCGTTCGCCACGGTTCACCAGCTCCTGCAACGCCGACTTCGACTCGCCGACTATCGCCTGGCCTGCGCTCTTCAGCAGTCGGACGTGACGCCCTTTCGCCCTTGTCACGGCGGCTTCCATTGCCTCTGCATCCGGCTCGGGAATGCAGGTCAGCAGATTCTTGGCTAGACTGTCCACCAACGCGAACAAGGCCTGCTGTGCTCGCCCGCGCCGGGAGATCTACCGGCTGATCTGGTCCATGCTGATGGCAAGTCGTTCCTCAGCCCCGAGCATCGTTTCTTCACGCCCTTTCAATTCGTGGTCCATCGCCGCCCTGAGGAAAGCGCTCGGATTAGCGTAGCCCCGAAGTTTCACCGCCGATTGAAGTCGTTCATCGGCATCCGCACTCAACCGGATCGTTCGTCTTGGCATAATTGCCTCCGCACTTTATAAAGGAAATGGCAGAGCCCCTGCGGGACGCGATTTCGCACAATAATTTTCACCGGTGAACAAATGGCAGACGATCTGGACGTGCGTCTGACGCGTGGTGGGGTTTTGGAATGAGTCGATTAGTCAATAAACTCAACCAACGCGTCAGACAACCTTTTATGTTCCACTACCCATGATTGTTGTCTCTGCTGCTGTTGAAATATGTCGAAGAATGTCGAACGGTCCGTCGCGTTGTCGAAATTCGTTGAATTATGTCACCCTACGCAAAAAACTATTGATGCGATGGCGAAGGGCAAGGAATACACAAAAGCTTAGTAACAATGGATCACCGAGACCCGAGACCGCCTTGCACAACGGCGCGGGGAAAAACCGGCCAGCAAAGCTGGTCACCTACGGGCCATTTGGGCGGAGATACGAGCCGCCAATGCTGAAGGGCAAAGTCTGGCGACGATCCCTCAGTGGCTCGAAGAGGAAGCCGGAATCATCGTCACCACTGTCCAAAGCCTAGGCCCTATGTCACCCGCACTGGGCGGAATGAATAAGCGACTCCCGCCGCACCGACTCCGCTGGCCGAAGCCAAAACTCCCGCACCTCATCGTTCGCCGTGTTTCACCAACTCCTGCATTGCCAGCCTTGAATCGGCGCCCATCGCTTGGCCGGTGCTCTTCAACAATCGTGCGTGACGGCCTTGCGCTCTGGCGGCGCCTTCCAGCACGTGTATGTCCGGCTCGGGAGTAGAAGTCAACAGAATCTTGGCGAGACAGTCTACCAACGCAAACAGGGCCTGATGAGATCGCCCCAGCACCAAAGATCCCCCTTTACCTGGTCGATGCTGGCGACCAGTCGCTCCGGCGGTCACCAGCTTTTCTTTCTGCCCTGATAATTCCTGTTCCGCCGCATAGCGAATAAACGCTGTTGGGGACGAGAAGCCATGCCTCTTGGTCGCATCTCGGATGCGTTTGTCCGTCGTATCAGAGAATCGAATCGCTCCCTGCGTCATATCGGGCCCCTCAGTTGATAAGGAAACGGCGAGGCCCCTTCGGGACGGGAAAAATCGATGAAATTGATGCCGCATCCCCACGGGGATGCATTTTCGCAGGACGCATCCCGCAGGAAGTGCAAGCAAAACAATCAGAAAGCAGACAAAACGCGCAGCGGCGCATCCCAACCCTTTATGTTCCACTACGCATTTTTGGTTGCCTGGAAGCCGTTTTCGGGGAGGCCAATGTTGCAGTCTGATGCACTTTGTTCACAGACTGATGCACTGACTCAGGCGAACCCCAGACTGATACATTCTGTTCACAAACTGTTTGCAGACTGTTGCACATCGAAGAAAAACCGAATTTGACCGTCCCGCACCCCCTTCGCCATTTCCTTTATAAGGTGACGGAGCAGCACAGGCCAAGTCGATGGACTCTACTCCAAGATCGCGCCGAAGAAGTACATTTGCGCTCCCTCCTGGCGGTTCAACCCGCGAGCACGTCGGGGAGGGGCGGGAGCGATCGCGCTGCTGTGGAACATCATGATTGGCCGTGCTTTTCCGCAAATCATCGTAATGTCGCAAGCTATTGCATTCTGTCGTAAAGCGTCGTGGTCGGCCGTCTGGCAGGGCTTCGGAATGACATGCGAGAAAAGTTTTCTTGTGCCGTCCCGATACCGCCTCGCCATTGCCTTATTAATTGAGGGAGCAAGTGCAGGCAAAGTCGATGGAGTCAGAACTAACGAGTGAGTGAAGTGATGGCGAAGCGAGCAGTCGCGGAGAAACCTCAGAAGGCAATTGGGAAAACGGCACAGTCCTGCTCTGAACGAGCCGCCCGCGAAAGTCTGGAAGCCCTCGGCGGCCGCCCTTTCAGCGATCAGGAATGGGATCGCCTTTCAAAACGCCTCAACGAATTCGTTAAGCTCCTCTCTCGATGGGATGCCGAGCAACGTGCCTCCACAAAATGCGCGAAGATGGAATCCCAGAGTGACCAGGAAAGGGTGGCCTGAAGGGCAGTAAAACATGCTCCAGAACGGATCAGCACCGAAGCCGCCGTGGGTAGTGATCTATGCACGTGTGAGCAGCAAGGAACAAGAGGCCGAGGGCTTCTCGATACCCGCCCAGTTGGATTTGCTGCGCGAGTACGCACGCAAGCAGGGCATGAAAGCGGTCCAAGAGTTCGTCGACGTGGAATCAGCCAGCACTAGCGGACGGACTGGGTTCGGCCAGATGCTCGCGTTCTTGAAGAAGAACCGTAGCAAGTGCCAGACGATCCTGGTGGAGAAAACGGACCGTCTTTACCGGAACGTGCCGGATTATGCCACCGTCGATGAACTCGGCGTCACGATCCACTTCGTTAAAGATGGCACGATCCTGTCGCCAGATTCCAAGTCGTCAGAACAGTTCATTCACGGCATCAAGGTCCTGATGGCCAGGAAATATTCGCAAAACTTGGGCGAGGAGACGCTCAAGGGAATGCTCCAGAAGGCCAAGAGCGGCCTGTATCCGAGCAACGCACCGGCGGGTTATCGCAACGTGGAAGGGCCGGACGGAAGGCGCATCATTGTGCCCGACGACGATGCCCCGACTATTACGCGTTTGTTTGAGGAGTTCCGCACGGGCCGGCATTCCCTGAAGACTCTCGCAGCCAAAGCGAGAGTGGAAGGCTGGAAAGTTGGAGGTCGTCGGCTGCATCGAAGCACCCTGCATTTGATTCTTCGCAAGCGCATCTACACCGGTGATTTTGACTGGGACGGCGTGACCTACCAAGGCAAGCATGAAGCTCTGGTCAGCAAGGAGACGTGGGACGCGGTTCAAGCCCTATTGGATCGACGCGTCGAAACGAAACAGCATCGGATCAAACACGACTTTGCCTTCACGGGGTTTATTCGATGCGGCCATTGCGGGTGCGGTTTGGTCGGCGAGTTGAAGAAACAAAGATACGTCTACTACCATTGCACCGGGCATCGCGGCAAGTGTCAGGAGCCCTATGCGTGGGAGGAAGTGATGCAAGACCAGTTCGCCGCCGCACTCAAGGAATTGGTAATCCCGCCGGGAATTCTGAAGTGGCTGCAAGAGTCCGCCTCCGAATCCGATCTCAACGAACAGGCCGACCGGGACCGGGAACTGAAGCGGCTGGAACAACAACACAGAAGGCTTGGGTCGAAGCTGGATGTCCTCTATGACGACCGGCTAGAAGGTCGCATCAGCCCCGAGATGTACGATCGCAAGGCGCTCGAATGTCAAAACCAAGCAACTTCCCTCGAACGCCGGATTGAGGGGATCCGCGCTAGCGCTCCGGCTCCAGTCCAAGGCGCTATCGACTTGATGGAGCTAACAAGCTGTGCAGCAGATTTGATCCTCGCTCAGCCGTCGCACGAGAAGCAGGCATTCCTCAGACTGGTTCTCAAGTCGGCGGCCTGGCGACACAGCGAGTTGCACACCCAGTTCGAGGAGCCGTTTGAGAATTTGAGACGTTCGAACCAGCTAAGCCGAAGAAAAGATATGGAGATCGTAGCGGGAGATACCGCAAACGGAATTTGGCTCCTCAGGTAGGACTCGAACCTACAACCCTTCGGTTAACAGCCGAATGCTCTACCATTGAGCTACTGAGGAACAAGGCAGGCTATTGCTCAATTACATCATTCAGCTACTGCGCTGTCAAATTTTGCCTGCTTGCTAAACTGGTAGTTTCCCCATGGAATTGGAAAAAACATACGAGCCGCAGCGCTTCGAGCCCCGGTGGGCCGCCTGGTGGGTGGAATCCGGCATCTTTCACGCCGACCCAGACGCGCCCGGGGCGAGATTTTCGCTCGCCGTGCCGCCGCCCAACGTTACTGGATCGCTGCATATTGGCCACATGCTCGATCACACCGTGATCGATACCGCAACGCGCTGGCATCGCATGCGCGGCGACAACACGTTGTTCCTGCCGGGCACCGATCACGCTGGCATCGCCACGCAGATGCTGGTGGAGCGCAGCCTGGCAGCCGAGGGGACCACGCGGCAGCAGATCGGCCGGGAAGAATTCGTGCGCCGGGTCTGGGAATGGAAAGAGAAATACGGCAACCGCATCACGTCGCAGATGAAGCGCATCGGCGATAGTTGCGATTGGAGCCGCGAACGCTTCACGCTCAATCCCGATCTTTCACGCGCAGTGCTGGAAGCCTTCGTGCGGCTCTACGAACGCGATCTCATTTATCGCGGCACATACATGGTGAACTGGTGCCCGCGCTGCGCGACCGCTCTTTCCGATCTGGAAGTGAAGCACGAAGACACGCAGGGCAACCTGTGGCACATCCGCTATCCGGTGAATAACAGCTCGCGCTATTTGATCGTGGCCACTACACGGCCTGAGACCATGCTGGGTGACACCGCAGTGGCTGTGAATCCGAACGATCCGCGCTATCAGGATCTGGCCGGACAAACCGTCACTCTGCCGTTGATGAATCGCCCGATCCCGGTTATCTTCGATGAGATCGCCGACCCGCAATTTGGCACTGGCGTGGTGAAAATAACCCCCGCGCACGATCCGAACGATATGGAAGCGGGCAAGCGTCACGATCTCGCGCAGATCAAGGTGATCGGCGAGGACGCACACATGACCGCCGAAGCCGGCCCTTACGCCGGGCTGGATCGCTTTGAAGCCCGTAAGCGCATCGTTGCGGATTTGGAGCAACAGGGCCTGCTCGAAAAAGTGGAGCCTTACGCACTCGCGATCAGCAAGTGCGACCGCTGCTCCACCATTGTGGAACCGCTCATCTCCACGCAGTGGTTTGTGAAAACGAAGCCACTGGCTGAAAAGGCGATCGCCGCGGTGAATGAAGGCCGCACCCAGTTCGCGCCTGAAAACTGGAACAAGACCTTCTTCAATTGGATGGAGAACATCCGCGACTGGTGCATCTCGCGCCAGCTGTGGTGGGGCCATCGTATTCCAGCGTGGCATTGCGCCAACTGTAAGAAGATCGCGGTGGCTCGCGAAGAGCCAAAGGCCTGCGGCAACTGCCAGTCAACCGAACTCACGCAAGATCCCGACGTGCTCGACACCTGGTTCAGTTCCAGCCTGTGGCCGTTCTCAACTCTCGGCTGGCCCGCCGAAACGGACGATCTGCGCGCCTATTATCCGACCACCCTCATGATCACCGGCTCGGACATCCTGTTCTTCTGGGTGGCGCGCATGATGATGATGGGTATCGAGCTCACTGGCGATGTGCCGTTCCGCCAGGTGCATATGCACGGCCTGGTGCGCGATCCGTACCGAAAGAAGATGTCGAAGACCAAGGGCAACGTGGTGGACCCGCTCGACATCAACGATAAGTACGGCACCGACGCGTGCCGTTTGTGGCTTCTGATGGCCGCTGCGCCCGGCACCGACATTACTTACAACGAAGACAAGCTGGCATCAGCGCGGCAGTTCTGCAACAAGGTTTGGAACGCGGCGCGGATGCTGTTGATGAACTTGGAAAGCTCGGGTATTGAGCCAACCCTGGTGGAGCCGGGCCAGCTGGAAACATTAGAGGACCGCTGGATATTCAGCCGGCTTAGCCGCACGGCTGAATCGGTAAATCGCGCGCTCGAACAACACCGTTATCACGAAGTGGCGGAAGAGCTGTGGCAATTTTTCTGGCACGATTTTTGCGACTGGTATCTCGAAATCAAGAAACTTCGTTTGTCGCCGAATTCGGGACTTACGAACGACTGGCGCAACCTGCTCGGCGTCTTCAGCGCATATCTGCGATTGCAGCATCCTATTCTGCCGTTCATCACCGAGGAATTGTGGCATCGTTTCGGACAGACGACGTCTATCGCACTCGCGCCTTATCCGCAAGCGGGCAAGACCGACGAAGCGGCCGAACGCGAGATGGGTTTGCTGCAGGACATGGTGACCGCGGCTCGAAAGCTGAAAGCCGACAATGGCCTGGACGACAAAATGGAGCTGGCCGGTGTGCTCTATTGCCGCAACGGATCGTCGAAAGTGGAATTGCCGGTGCTGGAGCGTCTCGGCAAAGTCAAGCTCGAAGTCCGCACGGGTACTGCGCCGGTGCTGACTGGCGCTGTTCGCTCGACACAACATTTCGACCTTGCGCTGCAGCTTCCCGAGGTAGATCGCGATGCACTCCGGCAGCGGCTTTTGAAAGAGGACGACAAGCTGCAAAAGCTGGTCATCAATATCGATCGCCAGCTCGCAAACGAAAAATTTCTGAGCAACGCGCCCCCGCAGATCGTCGCAGAGCTGCGGAGCAAGCGCGCCGAATACCTCGCGCAAATCCAGAAAAACCGCGACACGCTCGATGGGCTTTGATTTAGCGTGGCTTCGGCCGCAAGTGCCGGATCGGCGCATCGAATGGCACACGACAATCGGTTCCACAATGACGGAAGCCATTCGGCTGGCCGAGCAGAGTGCGCCGTCGGGCACGGTGGTTGGGGCGGAAGAACAGACCGCGGGACAAGGCCGTCACGGACGAGTGTGGCATTCCGAGCCAGGCTTGGGTCTGTACGTCTCCATCATTCTGCGGCGCCAATTGATGCCGGCCTCGTTGCCGGTGGTCACGCTCGCGCTGGGACTCGCGACGCGCGACGCGATCCTCAAGGCCACCGATCTGGTTTGCGACCTGCGCTGGCCCAATGATGTCCTGATCGAATCGAGGAAATGCGCCGGCATCCTCACCGTGCTCGAAGGCTCAGCTATCATTGCAGGCATCGGCATAAACGTGAATCATTCGTCATTCCAGGCGGAACTGAATCATATCGCCACGTCTCTGCGTATCGCGAGCGGACGCACGCAATCGCGCGAGCGGCTGCTGGTGGAAGTATTGGCGAGTGTCGACGCGTATTGCGACCTCCTCGAATCCGAGGGCCGCGGACCAGTAATTGAAACCTTCGCGCGCGCATCCAGCTACGTTTCCGGCCGGCGCGTCTCGGTGGATCAAGATGGCTCTGTCCTCCATGGAACCACCGCCGGGCTCGACGATTCCGGCTTCTTGATTCTGCGTGGCGACGACGGCGGCAGCAGCCTGATCGTCGCGGGAGGAGTGCGCCCATGCTCTTAGCTCTGGACGCGGGGAACAGCAACATAACCATCGGAGCCTTCGAAGAAACCAAGCTGATTGGACGCTGGCGGCTCCGCACCATTCACGAACAGACCGCCGACGAATGGGGCGTGCTGATGCGCAACCTGTTCGCCCTGGCTTCGCTCGACCTGGAGCGCGTGGACGGCATCATCATCGCGAGCGTCGTGCCCACACTCGACTCCCCGCTCAATGCCATGGCGCAGCGTTATTTTCACACCACGCCTCTGTTCGTGACGCCCGACACGGACATCGGCCTGAAAGTGCTTTATGACAATCCGCGCGAGGTGGGCGCGGATCGCGTGGTCAACGGGGTGGCGGCATTTCATCGCTATGGCGGGCCTTCGGTGGTGGTGGATTTGGGAACAACAATTAACTTCGATATTGTTTCCGCGAACGCGGAGTACTTGGGCGGCATGATCTGTCCCGGCATCGGTATGTCCATCAGCGGCCTCTTCGCCAAGACGGCGCGGCTGCCCATGGTGGATCTGCGCGAGCCTCAACACCTGATTGGCAAAACCACCGTGAGCAGCATCCAATCCGGCCTGTACTACGGATTCGCCGGGTTGATCGACGGCATCGTGGGACGCGTGGTGGCCGAGCTGGGCAACCAGACTAAGGTGATCGCCACCGGCGGACAGGCGCAGTTGATCGCTCGCGCCGCGCGCTCGGTGCAAGAAATCAACGAAGATCTGACGCTCGAAGGTTTGGAAATCATATGGCGCAGAAATCGTAAGAAGTGACACCGGAAGAAACAGCCTGGCCTTCCAACTACTTCAACTATTTCACGGAAGTGGAGGAGCGTTTTCAGAAAGCGCGTGGGACGGGGTTGTTTCTGATGTCGCCGCTCGATTGGGCGCTGGTGGAAACGTGGAAAAACTCCGGCGTGCCGTTGGAAGCAGCTCTGCGCGGCATCGACGCAGCTTTTGAAAAATGGCGGACCAAGAAGAAACGCGGCCAGAATGTCAACTCCGTGGCATATTGCGCGCAAGCCGTCCTGATTGAGGCTCAGGCCATGGCCGGAGTGGCGCCAGAGCGCGGCCATAAAGCTTCCGCTGCGCCGTTCGCATTCGAGGATCTGGAAAGGTTTCTCCGCGAGAACGCCACCGAAATTCGGAAGCAACCTGGCTTCGACGATATTGCCGCGGCGGTGGATCGTCTGGCATCCCAAGCCGCCATGTTGTTTCAGGATCTGGAGGATCTGGAACAACGCCTCACCGCTCTCGAAGACAAAATGATCGCGCTGGCGCGTTCACGCCAAACTGAAGAAGCTTTGCTTCGCGCCCGACGCGAGCTCGACCTCCAACTTCGTGCGTATCGCGGAAAAATGACCGCGCCGCAGCTTGCCATGCTCGAAAAACAATATCTGGAGCGGCAATTGCTGGAGTCGGCTTCCTTGCCGCGCCTCAGCCTGTTCTATCTCAGATAGCTCTCGCGAGTATTATGGTTCATGGGTGTCATGTCCCCTTCCCCGCCCCGGTCCAACCGCACTTCTCATATCTTCACTGCCATCACGCTGGTGGTGTCGATAGCTTGCCTGGCGTGGGCGTTGCAGGGCATCAGCTGGACAGAGCTGTGGGAAGACGTTCGCGAGCTCGACTGGCGATGGGTCTCCATAGCCGCCGTCGCCGACGTCCTGATCTATGTCGTGCAGGCCTGGCGCTGGGGCCTGCTGCTGCTTCCGGTTGCACCGGTATCGCCCTGGGCTTCGGTGGGCGCTATTTACGTCGGGTTGTTTGCCAACGAAGTGCTCCCCTTACACGCGGGCGAGCTGATCCGCTGCTTCCTGATGGCCCGCTGGACCAAGATTCCCATCTCGGTGACCATGGCTTCGGCGCTGATCGAGCGCATTTTCGACGGAATGCTGCTGATCATCGGCTTGCTTCTTTCGCTGCGCTATATCCGGCATTTCCCCTTGAGCAGTGGGCACCATCGCGCCATCGGGATCATCACCACCGGCAGCATTTTTCTTGCGATCCTGCTCTTCGTTTGCGCTGCGCTGCTGGCGGTCGCGATGTATTGGCGAGAGCAAGCGTTGGATGCTCTGCTGGACGCACGATTATTTTCCTGGGCGCACGTGTTCATCGAAGATCTGCATCGCATCGGTCACTCGCGCTATCTCTATTTTTCGGCTGCGGTCAGCATTCCATATCTGCTCATCCAGATCGTTCCCATCTACGCGATTATGCAAGCGTATGGCTTCGATGGAGTCTCATGGGCGCAAGCGGGCGCGCTCATGGTCCTGCTGCGGCTGGGTACCGTGCTGCCACAGGCGCCTGGTAACATCGGGTTGTTTCAGGTGGTATCGACGCTGGTCCTTACGCTGTTCGGTGTTCCCGGAGCCACCGCGCGGCGCTTCGCCGCCATTCTCTTCGCCGTCGTTACGCTGCCTCTGTTGATTGTAGGATTCGTCGCGCTGGTCGCCTCGGGCTCGAAGATGGGCGACATCCAGCGGGAGGCGCAGGCCTCGATGCGCGCCAGGCAAGACTCCTTAGCGAAGAGTTAAGCGTCGTCGTTCATTAAATATGACCATTTTAGTGAGTCATGGCGTAGATCACATAATCCACGCCAACGCGAATGGCCAAGCCTGAAAATTTCTCAGGATACTGCGGATCATCGGCGAACTCCCATGCGTCGCCGACGTCGGAGTTATACGAAATCGCCACCATAATCCGGCCCTTGTCGTCATAGATGCCGCGCCAGTGCGCGCCGCGCCCGCCCTCGCGACAATTCTTGCAACCTTCGTAGAGATGCGCCGCGCCGGGAAGTTGAAAGCGATCGTCCAGATCGAACACGGTGTGAAAAATCGGATCGTCATCCGGAATTTCGACGATGGGACGGTCTGGAAACACGAAGCGAATGCGCTTCAAGAACATCTCCCATTCGTAATCGCCGTGAAAATCGTCGGCCATGAAGAAGCCGCCGCGCAGCAGATACTCGCGCATCACCTTGGCTTCCTGTTCGGTGAATCCCCATTCGCCCACTTGGACTGCGTAGATCCAGGGCCAGTTGAACGCTTCGTTGCCGTCCTCCATCATCACGGGCTGCTCGACGGAGCGCACTTGAATGCGCGTCAAGCGCCGGACGGCCTGCGAAAAATGGCGGTCGGCGCGGGGATAATCCTGGGTCCAGAGCGACAGACCCTGGCGGAAATCGCCGTCGAAGCGGCCCGCATAACCGTCGTTCGGTCCGGGCGGAAACATGAGACGCGCAAAGGCCCACTCACCGGGCACTTGCCAATCGGGGGTTAGCTCAAAGCTGAAATATTCCACACCCGGCAACTGGCGGAAAGGCTTCTGGAAGGCGTAAAGAGCGCCCAGAAAAACGAGGCCGCATCCCAGCAAACACGCTGCTCTTCGCCCGTTCATCGGTGGCACCCATCCCGAGAATAGCATTCACTTGGGCTGACGGTTGCTATACTGCGTCCTTGAACCCATCCGCCTCTGCTCCTTCGGATCATCGCTCGGCTCTTGCGGCCGGATTTCTCGGCTGGACGCTGGACGCCTTCGATTTCTTTCTGGTCACGCTGTGCCTTACCGCGATCGGAAAAGAGTTTCACAAGTCGGACGCGGAGATGGCTTTTTCGATCACCCTCACGCTGGCGTTTCGGCCGGCGGGCGCGTTCCTGTTCGGATTGCTCGCGGACCGCTATGGCCGCAGGCTTCCGCTGATGATCGACCTGGTTTTCTTTTCCATCTGCGAGGTGCTTACCGGCCTCGCGCCCACCTACACCAGCTTCCTGGTGCTGCGCGCGCTGTTCGGCATCGGCATGGGTGGTGAGTGGGGTGTGGGCGGTTCGCTCGCCATGGAGAAAGTCCCACCCAAGCTGCGCGGCGTGCTCTCAGGATTGCTCCAGGAAGGTTATGCTGCCGGCAACCTTCTGGCCGCGATCGCATTTTTCTTTTTGTTCCAGCGCTGGGGCTGGCGGCCTTTGTTCTTCCTGGGAGGATTGCCCGCTCTGCTGGCTTTGTTTGTCCGTTTCCGCGTGAAAGAATCTGAGGTGTGGCAAAAAAGCCACGAAGAAAGCTGGGGCGGGCTGGGGCGCGCCATCGCATCGCACTGGAAGTTATTCCTGTATCTGACTCTCCTGATGACGATGATGAATTTTGTCTCGCACGGCACGCAGGACATGTATCCAACCTTCCTCGAGCGCCAGTGGCATTTCGGTCCGTCGCAACGCTCCGTGATGACCGGAATTTCCATGATTGGCGCGATTCTAGGAGGCATCGCTATGGGGCGCCTGTCAGACCACTACGGCCGCCGCCGCGTGATGGTTTGGGCTCTCCTCGGTGGTATCCTGATGGTCCCGCTATGGGTCTTCTCGCCTTCCACGGCGCTGCTGGTGCTGGGCGCGTTTCTGATTCAGTTTATGGTGCAGGGCGCATGGGGCATCATCCCCGCGCATCTGGCTGAACTTTCTCCTGACTCAGTGCGCGGATTCCTGCCTGGGTTTTCGTATCAGTGCGGGGTTCTGGTGGCCGGCTCGGTGACCTATATCGAACCCGTTCTTGCCAAGACCATGGGCTACGCCTCAGCCATGGCGCTCACCGCCGTGACCGTGTTCGCGCTGGCTGCCATCGTAGCCGCGGCTGGCAAGGAGCGCAAGGGGCAGGTGTTCGGCGCCGGCGTATGATGTGCTAACGACTGGCGGGGCGCTCCGCTCGAGAAAGGCGGCGATAAGGCCCGCGTGAGCCATTCGGCAGGAGGGTGGTGTCATCGGTGCGCGCCTGGGTTAACTGCTGCGACGTCATTTCACGCGCGCCGGTGAGATCGGCCCCGCGCAGGTCGGCTGCAAAGAGCAGCGCTCCACCGAATCGCGCCCCGGCCAGATCCGCCCGGCAGAGGATCACGCTGGCCAATTGAGCCTCACGCAGATCTGCGTCCCGTAAGCGTGCCCGTTCCAGTTGCGACCCCGTCAGATCGGCCCGGACGAATCTCGCGCGCGCCAGATCGGTTCTCGCGAAGTCGCAGCCCTTGAGGCGGCAGTTGCTGAAATTCGCATCCGGCCCATTGGCGGCGTGAAACCGGCTTCCCTCAATCTGCGCTCGTACGAATTGCGCTTCGCTGAAATCGCATTCGGAGAAATCGCATAAGGTGATGCGGGTGTGATTCAAGCACGCGGCGCTCAGTGTCGCTCCCAGGAACTTACAGCTCTCAAGCAGAGATCCTTGGAATCGGGCGCCGCGCAGATTCGACTTGCGAAAACTTGTGTTCCGGATTTGCGCGTCCGCCAGGACGGCTTCCGCCATCCAACTGAAACCGAGGTCGCTCCCCGACATTCGCGCCTCGCTGAAATCCGCGCCTCCCAACAATGCCCGTTGAAAATCCGCGCCGTCGATGATGGCCCGGCTAAATTTCGCCGTGGAGAGCTCGGCATCCAGGAGCGTAGCGCCTCGAATAATGGCCGCGTGCAGATCCACGCCGGTCAGATTCATCCCGTTCAGAGTGGCGCCATCTAATATGCAGCGGCCCTCCCCAGACTCTTGATGCATCCACTGCGCGTGCGCCCGCAGTATGGCCTGAAAAGAACCGCCGTTTGCGATGTTTGTTGTTTCCATTTCACCAAGTTGGCTTATCGGTGAAATGCGCGTTAGTCTTAGCGTGCAGCCTTAGTTCGCGGCCCCCGACCCCTCTGAGGGATAGTCTTTACTGTCCCAGTCAGTATGCAAGTTCGTCGGCAGGCTCAGCACGCGAATGTGCGTGAAGCCCAATTCCTTGAGCGTGCGATAGGCAGGCCGAATGTTTGGACACTTCAGCATGGGACAACATCCGCAATAAATCACCAGATCGGAGTCCTTCGGTAGGCCGGCGACAGCATTCTTCAATGCTTCAATCCCTTCCGGCTTCGAGGTTGGGCCGGCATTGATTGCGTGCACAATGTGCTTGCCGCGATAGAGCACGGGAAACGCCACGGACAAGATGAGAGGAGCTTTGCCCGATTGAATCGCCTTGGCGAGCTCGGCCGGCTGCAAAAGCTCGCCGGAAACCCAAGGGTCCGCGGTTGCTTCCTGGCCCCCACTGGCCAAGCTGGCGAACGACAGTACGGCGATCATGGCTGGCCACATTCTGTACTTCACAAGACTAGGGTTCATAGGGAAACTTTCGAATTCCTTTCACGCACTCGGCGAGCGCCTGCAAAAGCGAGGATCCCCAGCCGGTCGGCGTATAGGGCGCTGTCTTTTGATTGGTTTGCTTGTCGGCTTGAGCCAGGAAGCGCATAGCCGGGTCGGGCGGGTTTACGTATTCCCGCACCGTGATCAAAAACTCCACCTGGCCGCCGGCCTGTTGCTTGAGCATCGAGTAGTGCTCGAGCTTGCACAATCGCTCGGCGGGTTCTTCTTGCGCGTAGTGCCAGTCTGACAAGGGCGACCCTCCCCCAAGGGAACTTAGTCCCTCAGTGTATCGCAGCGAAGCTGTTGCAGCGAAGCGCAGAGCTGTCGCAGCAGGGAGCTTTAGTTTTCGATTTCGCCGCTATGACTGGTTGTAAGGAAGATGTCCAGAAACATACTGACCGCGTAGCCGAGGAACGCCCCGCCGGCGCCGCCTCCGATGAGGGATTGAACCGTCCCAAATCCAAGCCGGTCTCCGAGCGGGACCGCCACCGCGAGACCTGCCGCGGCAAAAACCAGAGCTACCAGTAACCGTTTTCTCATTTGTTGTTCCCCGCCTGATGTGGTGACGAGGCTAGTATGCGGCCAATAGGGGATTGAAACTAGCGGGAGTTACTGTACTGGGGACGGGGGCAAGACCTGAACCGGCGTAGTGTTTTTCCCTAGTACACGTAGTGTCTCGAGTTCTAGCTCTGGCGAGGATGCGTTGGCACCAACTAGTCGAAGTCAAACGGCCTCTTGGGCTTGGGAGCGTCGGGATTCTCTTTGGCCTGCTTGAGCAACTCGTCGAATTTCCGTTCCAGAACCTTTTGATGACCCTTATGCTGATCAAACGACTTCTGGAACACCTCACCTCGCCGCGCCTCTTCGCCTTTCAGCTTTTGGACTGCGGCGCCAATGTCTTCGATAGCCGGAGGTTTTTTGTGCTCCTCGTAGCTGATCACCGCTTTGAGTTCAGCGTCGATCTGAAGCGTCGCTTCGCAGCATGGGCAGCGCACTTCCACCAACTGACGTTTGCCTTTGGCCATAGGGCAGATACTAGCGTACCTGCGGCTGGGTCGCGGCGCAATCACTGCCTGGCGAGCCGCCTGGCAAGCAATGCTCAGTTCTGCGGGTCTTGAAAAGGAATTTCGCGCGTCCCCTCGTCCAGGCCCTCGATTCGAATCACGCCGGGCTTGGAGGGTGCGGTGACGGGAGTGATGGCCGCCGTGGGATTCGGATTCGACCGTTCATTGGATGCCGTGTTCCGCGCCGCTGCCTGCAACCCCGCCGCAAACGCTTGCGCGCTCTTTTCCAGCTCCGGTTGCGTCAGTCGCAAACTAATCTTGGCAGCCGAGCCATCCACATTGAACTTCAACCTCTTCGCGATATCCTGCATTTGCGCGCCGGCACTTTTGTCCTTCGCCGCGAGATTCACGATGCGCGTCAATTCCGTGGTGATGCGTTTGGCAGTGGCGTCCGATGAAAAGCGCACTGTGATATCCGCCGCGAGGCCCGTACGCAGATTGACCCCCGCGTCGAATCCTTGCGCTTCCGAGGCCCATTCGCCGCCCCGGAACAGGGCCGCGATCTGATCGGTGGATACGATCTCCGCGGCGTCCATGATGATCCAGAATTCGTATGCGGCCTCCATTTCGGCAGCGCGGGCAGCTAGGGAGCCGGCAGCGGGCGCAGGTGGCGGCGCAGCGGACGCAAATCGATTGCGGTCGAGCGTGGCAAAGATGGACGGCGCGTCTCCAAACAAAATGGTCTCTGCATCGAAGAGCACCCACGCCGTGTCCTTCCGGTCTTCACTCCGGCCCTGCGGACGATAGACCTGGAAAGAACTATAAGATTGCGGTTTGGCGCCAAAGTGAGTGAAGACTGCCCGCACCTTGGCAGAGTCGAAGTGTCCATGGATGGCTACCAGGATGGGCGACTCCGACGAATCGTCATCCGAATTCTTGCCCGGCGAGGAGATCAGTACACGATCCATATCGTCGAGCAGTTCCAGGCCGGGAATGGCGGGCATGGCGCCCGTGCTCAAAAACTTCTCCTGAATCATGGCTCCGGCCTGCGTCTGCCGGATGCGCGCCCAATCGATGCTGATCAACGCTTTGGCATTGGGGTATACGAATCGCCATAGCGCGGGGTCAGACTGGCCATGCGCCACCACCGGCGCAAGCAGAACGGCCAGGGCGAGAGTCGGGCGAAGACGGAGCATGCTAACAGATGTATCGGCGGAATCGATCGGGCGCTACAGGAGCGCCGGGGACCGGATGGGAATCCCGGCAATGTCGGGAATACAAGGAATAGGGGGAATACGTGGAATAGGGGAATACGAGGAATTGGGGGAATACGAGGAATTGGGGGAATACGAGGAATGAGAGGCAAATGTTATATTGGGAGAGCCTTCCTCGCTGTACTCCGGGCCCGTAGCTCAGTTGGTTAGAGCGCTACCTTGACACGGTAGAGGTCACAGATTCGAGTTCTGTCGGGCCCACCACACTCAATCACTTAGGAGAAGTTAGGCGCCTTCCGAAATTCAGCTCACCGCTTTTCTCAAGGCGGATTGTTGGCGGCGTTCACGTGGCCTGCGCCAGAGATGGCCGGGACAAATGTATTATAGGTTCTTCCGAGAGAACCACCAGTGAGTTCCAGCGCGAAGGGAGAGAAGCAATATGCCCAAGTACTTGATCCAATCTTCCTATACAACGGAAGGCATTCACGGACTCGCCGGCGACTCCGCGTCTGGCCGTCGGGCCGATGTCCAAGCAGCCGTGCAGGCCGTCGGAGGAAAGGTGGAGGCGTTCTACTATGCATTCGGCGCCGACGATACGATCATCATTTTGGACCTTCCCGACAACGTCACGGCCGCGGCCGTGGCTTTGACCACGTCAGGAACCGGAACGGTCCGGGTCCGCACCACGCCCTTGCTGACAGTCGAAGAGGTGGACAAAGCGCTCGAGATCAAAATGAGATACCGTGCACCGGGTGAGTAACGTCAGCAAGCCTGGCTCACGGGGCCCAGCGCGCTCATTCCTGCCGCAACGCCATCATGGGATCCACGCGCGATGCTCGCCACGCCGGCAGGTATGCGGCAATCAGCGCGGCGATGGTAATCGCGCAGGCAGCCGAAATGCTGGTCAGCGGATCGAACGCGGCCAGCCCGAAGAATCCGTTCGAAAACAGGCGCGCAATCAAGCCCGACGCGATAATCCCGATGGCCAGCCCAGCCGCCACCAGCCGCAGCGTGTCTTTCAGCACCATCCTCATGACGTTCGACCGCGCAGCTCCGAGCGCGAACCGGATTCCGATTTCCATGGTCCGCCGCGCCGTTATGTAGGACATCACGCCATACAGTCCAATCGCCGCCAGGGTCAACGCAAGGACGCCGAAGAAGCCCGATAATTTCGCAATCATCCGTTCTTGCGTTAAATCGCCGCCGATTAAATCGTCCGCGCTCTTCAGGCTCAAAATTGGCAAGCTCGGGTTCACCGCTTGAATCGCTCGCCGCACCGCCTGCACGATGTTTCCCGCGCGAGCGCTGGTGCGTATCTCCAAATTTACCAGCGCAACCGGGTCCGACGGAGAATGCTGGTAAAGTGCGGTGTAGAAACGCCTGGGTGTTGGCTTCCGCAGGTCGCTTTGCTTCACGTCCCGAACCACGCCAACAATGCTGTAAGCTACGCGATCTTTCCCCTCACCGTTCACGATATGCCGGCCGATTGGATTGCTATGCGGGAAATAGAACCGGGCCATCGTTTCGTTAACCACCACCACCTTGGGTGTCGTTTCCGTATCTTCCCTGCCGATTCCCCGCCCTGCGAGCAGCGGCGTACCCACCACCTGAAAGTAATTGGGCCCAACGCGATCTGAACTATTCGTCCGATCCGCTATTTTCGTTCCCGTGAACCCTTCCACCTGTGCATCGCTGGCCGAATCGGTTCCGCTGAACAGCCCATTCTCCGACACGCTCAGGCCTTCGACGCCGGGAATCTGCTCCACTCGCGCCAGAAGATCGCGGCTCAGCTGATTCACCTCGGTATCCTCATAGCCCCCAGCCCTGGTATCGATCTCGGCTAGCATCAACCCGCCGCGACTGTATCCCACGTTCACGTTCTCCAGATTCACAAGTGTGCGAAGGAAGAGACCCGCTAGCACCGTCAGGACAACCGAAAACGCAACCTGCGAGACGATCAGCAGCTTGCTGAACGCGCGAGTGAATCCGTCCGCTGGTCCGGATTTGGTGGTCTTCAAGCTCGAGACCACCTCAAGCTTAGTGGTTTTCCAGGCCGGCGCAAGGCCGAATATTAAGCCGGACGCGATGGAAATCAGCGCGGTGAACAGCAGCACTCGCGCGTCCAGGTGCGTGTCGATGGGCATCACGGTCGATTGCGATTCCAACTTCACCAGCAAGTCGCCACCCCACGAGGCAAACAGCAGACCCAGAGCGCCGCCGGCCAACGCGAGCAGCAAACTTTCCGTCAGCAACTGGCGCACCAGCCTGGCGGGACTGGCTCCCAAGGCAATGCGCAATCCCATCTCGCGTCCCCGGCTCACCGCGCGCGCCAACTGCAGATTTGCGACGTTGGAACAGCAAATCAACAGCACCAGACCCACGATTCCCATCAAAGCCATCAGCGGCATCGAGAATTCCGCCCGCAGCCGCGAAAGCCCTTTGGCTCCAGAGGAAACTCCAACCGGCTGCTTCAGCAATTCTCGCAAGCCGTCCCCAGACTCGATCGATTGCAACTGCTCCTTCAAAATCTGGGCGGCGAGAACCGGTATTCGCGCGGCAGCTTGCTGCTGGGATATGCCCGGTTTCAAACGCCCCATCAGGATCAACCAACTGACTTGTACGGCTTTGAGATAGTCATGCCCCGGGTTGGCCTGCGCCTCCATGGTGATCGGAATCCAAATATCCGTCGGCGCTCCCACCACGTCTCCGAAAAACTCTCGCGGGGCTACCCCAATCACGGTGAACGGAAAACGGTTGATGGTCAGGTTTTGCCCGATTATGGCCGGATTACGTGCGAATTGACGCTCCCAATAGCCATAGCTGATCACCACCACGGGCGCGCTGCCCGGAACCTGACTCTCTTGCGCGGTGAACGTACGGCCGATCAGGGCCGTTACCCCCAGAACGGAAAAGAAGTTGCCGGTAACCATTCGGCCGCGAGGATTCTGGTCCACAGCGCTTCCCAACGGTTGCGCATCCTGCAGCGCTACATTCAGCTGCTCACTTCGCCCGGATGCATAAACGTCGCTGAACACGTCGTTCTGGGTCCGAAACCGCTCGTAGAACGGATAGGAAAAGTTATCCGTGCTTGCCGCCCCCATCGATACCGACCCTACTCTGGTCGAATCGCCGACTACCACCAGGTGGTTCGGGTCCTCGACCGGAAGCGATTTCAGCATCACCGCGTCAATGACGCTGAAAATCGCCGTATTCGCTCCTACACCCAGCGCGATCGACAAGATCGCAACAAATGCAAAGCCCGTGCTCTTGCGCAGAACGCGCGCGGCGTAGCCCACGTCTTGCCGCAATCTGTCGAGCGACGTCCAGCCCCACATATCGCGCGTCACCTCTTTCACCAGCCCTACGTTTCCAAATTCCCGCTGCGCGGAAACACTGGCTGAATGAGCCGCTTCGCCGCGTTCCATTCGATCGCCGATCGCCATCTGGAGATGGCTCTCGATCTCCCGCTCGAGATCCTGTTCACGAACCATGCGCCTGCGAAAAAGCTTCCGCCACATCTGCTAAACCGCCTTTGCGCCGGGATTCAGCACGCCTGCGATCGCGCTCACCACTTGGTCCCAACGCGTCCTTTCGTCCACCAGCTGCCTCTTTCCGGCCGCGGTCAGCGTGTAATACTTCGCGCGCTGGCCACTCTCGCCGAGCTTCCATTCCGCCTTCACCCACTTCTGTTTCTCCAGACGGTGGAGCGCTGGATAGAGCGAGCCGGTCTCTACGCGCAGCACATCCCCCGAATTGGCGCGAATCGCCTGGGCGATCCCGTATCCATGCCTGGGTCCCCATTGCAGCATCTGGAGAATGAGCATATCGAGCGTTCCTTGCAGCAGCTCGATCTGATTTTGATATTGGCTCTTTCGCATCTTATGTAGGCATTCTACGCCCTAATATGTAGAATGTCTACTTCCACGCAGCCCAAGCCCGGGGAAGGCATACGAAAAAGGTAGGACGCATAGTACCTTCCTGGTGTTGCGTCTTATCACATGCCAGCGTCTACCTGATTACACTGAAATGCGGGCTCTTCCCCCGCGCAGCGGTTGCTAAAATTGTGGGCGGCATTCCAAGTCACACGCGACGATCCAGCCACAGGCAAATGAATCTGCTCTCTTCGATCGGATCGGAAGACCCTCAGCATCCTCGTCCAGTGCCAGTGCCCGCCAGCGCGGAAGCACTCCGGGACAAGCTTCGGGTTCTGCAGGTTGGAAAGTTTTATCCTCCACATATCGGCGGCATGGAAACTCATCTCGAAGCGCTGTGCGGAGGATTGCGGAAGCACGCGGATGTGCGCGTCATCGTCTCAAGCGACGATCGCAATTCGGTAGAGGAAGTGCTCAATTCGGTGCCGGTCTCGCGGCTAGCTACCGTGCTGAAAGTCCGTTCGACGGCCATCTCGCTGGCAATGGCCGCGCGAATCCGCAACTCGGCGGCGGACCTGGTGCACATCCACCTGCCCAATCCCACAGCCGTCCTGGCGTATCTTGCGAGCGGCTATCGCGGCCCCCTGGTGGTCACCTATCACAGCGACATCGTCCGGCAGAAGGTGTTAGCCCGGATGTTTGAACCGCTCCTCCATGCGGCCCTGCGGAGAAGCTCGGCCATCATTACCACATCGACAAATTACCTTGCCACTTCGCCCGTGCTCCAGACCTTTCGCGACCGTTGCCACGTTATACCCTTCGGCATGGACACGGCGCGGTTCGAGCAATGCGATCCGGACGCGGTCAGCCACGTCCTCGCGCGATTCGGTGAACGGTTGGTCATCAGCGTGGGGCGACTGGTCTATTACAAAGGCCTGGAGCACTTGATTCGCGCCATGACGCAGGTGCGCGGCAAACTGGTAATTGTCGGCGACGGCCCGTTGCGGGGAAAGTTGGAGAGTCTAGCAGCGGAATTGGGCGTCGCTGAGAAGGTGTTTTTCGCGGGCGTAATCGACGACGCCGCAATGCTGCCCTATTATCATGCCGCCGCCTTGTTCGTCCTGGCTTCGGTAGCGCGCAGCGAAGCTTTCGGAATCGTTCAGATCGAGGCTATGGCAGCCGGGCTGCCGGTGGTGAACACCAGCCTGGATTCAGGCGTACCGCTGGTTTCTCTACACGAACAAACCGGGCTGACTGTCCCGCCAGCAGACCCGCAAGCCTTGGCCGCGGCCATCAACCGGCTGCTGGACGACCCGGATTTGCGTCACAGGTTCGGACAGGCGGGCATGCTCCGGGCCCGGCAGGAATTCGGCCTCGACGTGATGGTGAATCGTACGTTGGGCCTCTATCAGAGCGCCACTACGAAGCGTTGACTACTGCGACGCCGCAACGAATATACGTTTCCATCTACTTTCGAATCGAGATTTCCGCAGCCGCGTCCTGATAAACCACGCGGCCGGCGAAGAGGGTCATTTCGCATTTCAAGTTTTTGATCTCGGCGGCGGACATGCTATACAGGTCGTGATCCCAGACCGCGATGTCGGCCTGCTTCCCTGGCTCTATGCTTCCGATTTTGTCTTCGAGAAACAATTGCCGAGCGGCCCAAGCGGTGTAGGAACGCAGCGCGGTGCGGACGTCAATGGCTTCGGCGGTCCCAAAAGGATGCGCGCCGTATACGCCTTTGAGCGTCTCGCGCTCGAGTGACGCCCAGATCCCAAAGCGCGCCGCGAAAGGAGTGACGTCATAATCCGAGCCTCCGGCCCACTGAACGCCTTTGGCCAGCCAAGTCTTGAAAGGCTCTAAGCGCTGAGAGCGCTCGGGACCGAAATTGCCCGCGTAGGTGTCGCCGATCCACCACATGAAAGGAGCTTGTGCCTCCGGGTAACCAGCGTCATATTGTTTCTGCAACGAAGCCATCACCGCGATGGCGTGATCAGTCGGGAGATTGCAGTGAATGATGCTGTGACGCAGCCCACGCGTGGGTTTTTCTTTCAGCACTTCCGCGTAGGTGTCCACCACCCAGTCTATGGCGCGGTCACCGATAGCGTGCGTGCCGACGTGCACGCCGGCCTGATGGAAGAGCCGCACCATCTGCCGATAGACTTGAGGATCGGTAGCCGGATAGCCGACGTTGGTTCCGTCCACTTCCGTGCGGTTCTTGTTCCAGGGTTGGTGCATCCAAGCCGTGCGCGCACCGCCGCTGCCGTCCATATAGATTTTGGCGCCGCCCGAAAGCAGCAGGCCGTCGCCGAGCGAACCGGGCGGCTTGGGAAGCGCGGAAATACTCGCCAACGCTTGCCGGGCGGATTCCATAGTGGTGCCGGCGTGCCACAGAATGAAGACGCGCTCGTCCAGCTTTTTCTGGTTGAGTAGTTCGCGGTAGGCATCCCACATGGGCTGGGTAAGATCCGGGTCCTTCACAGCGGTCATACCCTCGCGATGCAATCCCTCAATGCTGTGCAGGATTCCGCGCCGCCATTGCTCGGGCGTCGGAGCGGGCGTGAGATTGACCATCATGTCTTTGGCCGATTCTTTCAACACGCCGGTAGGGTTACCCTGCGCGTCGCGGTCAATGGTGCCCGCCGGAGGGTCTGGCGTGGAGGCAGCGATGTGCGCCAGCTTCAGCGCATAACTATTGGCTACGCCGTAGTGCCCGGTGGTGTGCATCAGCCAAACCGGATTGTTGGGCGTGACCTTGTCGAGATCGGAGGCCAGCAGGTAACGCCGTTCCGCGAGCTTGCCCTCGTCCCATCCCGCGCCTACCAGCCATTCGCCGGGCTTTAGCGTGGCAGCCTTCTGGCGAATTTTTTCCACCGCCTGGCTCACGTTGGAGACGTCGTTCAGAACGACGCTGAACAATTCGTCGACGCCGCTGGCAGCGTAATGACCGTGAGTGTCGATCAGACCGGGCGTTGCCGTGAGGCCGTGGAGATCGATGACACGCGTGGCGGGGCCGGCTTGCCGCTGGATATCCGCCGTCGATCCCACCGCGACGATCCTTCCCTGCGTGATGGCGACAGCTTCCACAATCGAGTCCTTGGCATCCACAGTCAGGATCTTGCCATGGATCAGGATCATATCGGGAGTCTGCGCCGTAGCGATCCACGCCCACCCGAAGAACAGCCAGCCGCCAGCAATTTGCCTCATGACAAACCATCATAAGGGAGAGGCTTTGCAGCGTGTAACCGTTAACGAAGCATGGCTCGCTAGTCGGCGTGCTAAGATAAAATCCAGCTAATTTTGCTCGCGACTTCGCCTCGCGTTCCGGCGTACGCCAGCTCGCCCGTAACCATGAACCACGCTGCCATGAGCCCTCGCAGCTAAGGAGTGTCCGCATGACCAACATTTTTGTAGGAAACCTTTCCTACGAAACATCCCAGGAAGACCTGGAAGCAGCTTTCAATGAATTCGGCGCCGTGGAACGTGTGAATATTGTGCGCGATCGCGACACCGGCCAGCCCCGTGGCTTTGCCTTCGTCGAGATGACCAACCGTAATGAAGCCTCCAATGCGATTGCGGGCCTGAATGGCCGCAATATGAACGGCCGCGACTTGAACGTCAACGAAGCGCGTCCCCGCGAAGAGCGCTCCGGCCCACGTCCTGGCGGCGGTGGCGGCAACCGCAGCGGTGGCGGCGGTGGTGGTTTCAATCGCAGCGGCGGCGGCGGCGGACGCAGCAAGGGACCGCGCTGGTAAGGCGCACCCGCTTCGCTCACTCCCACCTTGGTTCGTAAACTTACAACCCGTTTGGGTCCCTATTGGCTTCTTCTGGAAGCTTCTGGCGACTCCACGTGGCGGCTCCAATTGCTCGGCGACAATCACCATGAGGCCGAGATCACTGCCGTGGATGAAGAAGAAGCCAAGGACGCCGCAGTGGTGGCGACGGTGGCGCTGCTCAAGGAAGAGAACCCCGAGTTCAAAGAACCTGCCAAGGTGCAATGGAACCCAGCGTTCGTTTCCGATAACCGATTTAATCTCTGAACGGCCACCCCCTCTGAGGGAGCGCTACTTACAGCCGTTCAGTCCCTCGGTCAAACAGATGGATGACGTCGGAGCCGGCGGGATCGGAATATTGCGGTCGGTCATCAGCTTGGCGAGCAGCGCCGCGGCTTCCGGATGCGCAATCGCCGATTGCACGCCCACGCGCACCAACCCGCGCGCCCAATCGATCGGAATCCAAGTCTTGCCGAGCAGCGCGCCGTTGACGCTGTCGCGGCTGCCACCGTCATGCGCGTTCAGGTCGGCCCCATGATCCACGAGCAGTTGAATAACCTCCACCCGGCCTTTGTGCGCCGCGCCATGCAGGGCGGTACGGCCTTCGTCGTCGGCGACATTAGGATCCAGCCCCAAATCCAGGCACATCTTGACGGCCTCGGTGGTCTCTTTGGGCGACCATTCGAAAGTCACGCCTTCCACCCAGCCAATACCCGCGGCCACGGCGAGCGGCGTCACATTGTGCGCGGTGAAAATCTTGGGATTGGCGCCGTGCGCGAGCAGCAGCTTCATCAGCTCGACATCGCCCGACTGCGCCGCCCGCAGAAACGGTGTTGCGCCGTCCTCAAACAGCCACTGCATGGTGAAGTTGGTCCGCGTTTCGGTGCTATCACCCATGCATTCTTCTGGCGTCGATTCAGAGCCGCAAATTCGCGCGTTCACATCCGCGCCCTTGGCGATCAGCAGCTGGATGAAATCCAGATGATCCATGTCCGGCGCGCGTACCGGATAGTCGCCGCCTTCTATGTTGCGATTGTCGGTGGCCAGATAGAGGGGCGTCCATCCGCCTTTGTTGGCTAGGTTCGGATTCGCGCCATGCTCCAGCAAGTACGCAGCCAGCTGATAATGCCGGTTCTGCGTTGCAACCAGTAGCGGAGTCCAACCGTAGAACGTTCTCTGATTGACGTCGGCCCCCGCTTCCACCAGAGTCTTCGCGCATTCGATGCAATCTTCACGCGCGGCATAAACCAATGGCGTCAGGCCTCCGCCGTCTTTCTTCGCGGGACGCCGGAAGAAGGCCGCCACCTCGTCCTCACCATTCGGTTGAGTCGCCGGCGCCTTTCGAGCGGCCGCACCTTCGGGTAGCGGCGGCGTGCCGTCGTTGCCAGGCCCGCGTTTACCAAGCACGCCGAAGCTCGAATGCAAGCGCTGCTTCACCGTATTCGCCAAATTGTTCCGCGCGTTGCGAGTGTCGATGTCCGTTTGCGCGCCCACCGCGGCGCCACGATCGACCAACAATTTCACCGCCTCGGGATGGCCCTGCTCGGCGGCCCACATCAGAGCGGTAGTGGAGCGCAGCTTGTCCCTGGCATTTACGTCGGCGTGATGGTCCAGCAAGGTCCGCATGGCGTCCAGATTTCCGGTGCGCGACGCGAGCATCAGCGGCGTTTCGCCTTCCGGCCCCAGCGCATTCGGATCGGCTCCGGCCTTCAAGAGCTTGTCAATCATCGGCGCGCTTCCATGCAACGAGGCCAAATAAAGCGGCGTAGCCCCTTCGCGATTGGCCAGCTTGATATCCGCACCGGCCCCGATCAGCACGCCGGCCATTTCCAGATCGTCGCGATATGCGGCCCATTGGATGGCAGTGGCGCCGTCCGCCTGCACAGCGTTCAGATCCGCCTTCTGTTGCACCAGCGATTGGACCGCCGCCCGATCGCCCCGCATGGCCGCGTCCGCCAGTGGGCTGTTACTCGCGGCGAAAGCGCCGAGAGAAAGGAACAGCGTGCAGGCACAAACCGGAAGGAGGCGGCGCATTCGCATGTTCGTCCTGTCTAAACCAAACCTGGCAGCCGGCCGGTGCTGTCGCCGATGGTCTCTTCGTGAACGCCGTACAGATCCAGAACGCTGGCCAACAGATTCCCGGTTGGAACGGTTTTCGACGCGTAGGCCAAATGGCGATTGCCTTTGAGCTGGCCGGACGCTCCTCCGATCAGCAAATGCGGCACGTCGTAATGCAGGTGCTGGTTCGAATCGCCCATGTTGGTGCCGTAGAGGATCAGCGAATGATCCAGCAGCGTGCCGTCGCCATCCGGCGTGTTCTTCATCTTTTCGACAAAGTACGCCAGGCACTTGATGTGATACTGATTCAACTTGGCGTAGCGGGCGATGGTCTCGGGATTCTCGGCGTGGTGCGAAATGCCGTGGAAGCCGTCGTGCACCCCGCTCTCCGGATAAGAGCGCGATGTCAGATCGCGCGCGTAAAGGACGGTGGAAACACGCGTGATGTCGGCCTGGAATGCCAGGCGTTGCAGATCGAAGTGCAGCTTCACGTGCTCATCGAAGGATTCGGGGACGCCGGCCGGGATCACCACGCCATCGGTGGAGATAGCGCCCGTGGCTTTCTTCGCGATGGCCAGACGCCGCTCCAGCTCTCGAATGTCGGTCTCATATTCATCCAGCTTCGAACGGTCGCTCGGATCCAAGTCGCGCTTAAAGCTTGCGAGCTTCAATGTGATGGAATCGAGAATGCTGCGGTCCTGCTCGCGCCGCGCCGCGCGATCTGCGGTGTTTCCGCCCGCGCCGAACAAGCGCTCAAAAGCAACTTGCGGATCCAGTTCCATGGGCAGCGGCTGCGTGGGAGTGGACCAGGAAATGGTGTTGGAATAAGTGCAGCTATAGCCTTCGCCGCAGTTGCTCGAATTCGCACCCGGATCCTCGAGCGCCAGTTGCAGCGACGGCAGCAGCGATCCCTGCCCCACATGCTGGGCGATGATCTGATCGATGGTGGTTCCATCATAGATGTCCGCTCCGGTGGTCTTCTTCGGCTTGTTGGCGCACAGGAACGCGGCCGCCACCCAGTGATCCGCGCCGGTTTGTCCGGGAGGCGGCTCGGCCGATTTGGACCACAGGCCGCTCGTAATCACGGTGTGTTCGCGAAACGGCTCCAGCGGCTCAAAGATCATCGGGTACTTGAAATCTTTCGCACCCACTTCCCGTTTCGGCTCGCCCGGGCCGCCCGCTTCGGGCACCCACCAACCTGGCGCCGCGCCGTGTGGAACGAAGATGCCGGTGAAGCGAGTCTTGGGGTTCGCAGCCGTCTTGCCGATCGGAGTCTGCGCAGGCAGCATGGAATCGAGCAGCGGCAGCGCCAGCGCTACGCCGGCTCCGCGCAGCAGCGTGCGACGAGATATGTGCTTCTTGGTAATAAACATTTTTATGAAACCTTCCCCTACCGTCGCGGTTCTGAACCGCGCGCATCAGCCAGCGGCCCTCGTCCGTTGGAGGTAACCTGCTCTTTTTGATTCACCTGGAACGGCTCGCTTTTCACAATGCCTACTATCAGTGATGAAAACCGATAGCCCTTCGACTCGGAATCCCGGACTATAGATCGAATCAGCGGCATGTCGTAATATTCGGTCCCCCGGCCCATTCCGTAAATAAACAGGTTTTCCGTAACCACGCGCACGAACTGCGGCGAGTATTTTAGCAGCGCCTCCCGCAGGCCCTTTACGCCGTCCAGCTTAGAGCCATCCACCAGCATGCCGGACGCATCGATGGGCGTCCCGTTCTCCGCGGTCCGCCAGGTGCCAACGGCATCGAAATTCTCCATCGACAGACCAATGGGGTCCATGATCCTGTGGCACGTCGAGCAGGGCGCATTCTTGCGATGGATTTCCAACTGCTGCCTGGCTGTGGGCCTGGCGCCGCCATGCACAGCCGCGCCCTGATCCTTGAGCGCAGGAATGTTGGGCGGCGGATCGGGCGGGCTAACGCCCAGGAAAATCTTCATCATCGCTTTGCCGCGGACGGTGGGAGTGGTGCGCTGGGGATAAGACGAAATCGTTTCTATCGCGGCCTTCCCGAGCAGCCCCCGGCGGACATCGAACTCCGGGGTTAAATCGACGCGCCTAAAATCGCTGCCGTACACGCCAGTGATTCCGTAGTGCTTGGCGAGGCGTTCGTTGAGGTACGTGTATTTGGCATCCAATAGATCGGTTACGCTGCGGTCTTCATGCACCACGCTTCCGACAAACAGCTCGGTTTCCTTGCGCATCGCGAGACGCAGATTGTCGTCGAAATCGGGGAACAGAGAAACCGTCGGCGCCCAGGTCTGCAGTGCGCGCAGGTTCAGCCATTGTCCGGTGAAATTAATCACCAACCGATCGGCCCGCGGATCCGCCAGCATACGCCGCACCTGCGCCTCCAGCACAGCAGGTTCATGCAGCTTGTTCTTCCCCGCCACGTCGATCAGCTCGTCATCGGGGATGCTGCTCCACAAAAAGAACGACAGCCGCGAGGCCAGCTCCAGATCGCTGATGTGATAGTTTTGGCCGGCCGCCAGCTTCTCCGGCTCGGATTCCTTGCGGAACACAAACTCGGGATCGGCTAAGATGCGCTGCAGCGCGCGTTCAATGCCGGTGTCGAAGCTTCCATCGTTGCGGCCCTGCTGATAGAACGTCATCAGCGTCTCGGTATCTTGCGGCGTCACGGGACGGCGAAACGCATGGCGCGCCAGAGCATCCACGATTTTCTTCGCGCAGGCCGTCTCCTCGGATGCATTGGCGGGATGGCAAACAAAAATCTTCTTGGCGCTGGGCGAGCCGTTCGCACCGGCTGGCTTGAACGGGCCCAAAATCTCCATCTTCCCTACATGCGGATAAAACTTGAAGCCCGGCAGACCGCCCGTCTCGATGGTGCTTCGCAAGAAATGTTCGTCCAGGTCCTGGCTCGGCGCGAGCTGCGTAGAGAGGAAGGTGACGCCAACCGTGTGGGGACCGGCCTTTACCTGGAAATGAACCTCCGCCGTGCCGAAATGAACCGCCTTGCCCTGCGCGACGTCCTTGTCCCAATCGTATAAGTGGACGCGCTGGCCGTCGACGATCAGCTCCAGCTTCTCCCCAGTGATCTCCCCGAACGCCCGATTGCCGTCCATCAATCCTTTGTTAATAGGGAACACCTTGAAGACGTAGTCGCCGTCGGCGGGGAATTCATGCTGCACCACCAAACCGCCGCGAGTGCCGAAGGGCAGCCCTTCAATGTGATAATCCTGCGTGGTGTCGGCCGCTACGCGATAACTTGCGAGCGCGGGCTCGCTGACGTCTCCCATAGCGATACGGCTGATCTTGGCCGCGGCCGAGGTGTAGCCTTCGAGCAAGGCAGGCGACAAGGCTAAGGCACCGGCGATGTTGTCGAACCCGCGCGTCGAATCATCGGAAGGCAGATACTTGGTCGGATCGATATCCAGCGCCAGCATGTCGTGGATCACGTTCGCATATTCGGTGCGATTCATGCGGTGCAGACCGGGCGGGGGCAGGTGGGTGGAGACGTTCTTGTCCAGTTCGCCTTCGAGCCACGTGACCATGGATTCGTAGGTGGCCCAGGCGGGCCTCGGCATCCCGGATGGCGGCATCATGCCGGAGCGCAGCTTTCGCACCACCAGTTCCCATTTCTCGGCGTGATCGGCGACGTGCGCCGTGTCCAGCTTGTCCAGCTCCAGGCCGCCGGTCTTCAGCTTCTGGTTATGACAGGTGACACAGTACTGATTGAGGAGGGCGCGTTCCGACGCCGAGTCCGTCACCTGAGCCGGGGCAGTTTGGGGCGCAGGCGAGGCCTGTGGACTAGCCGTCTGGGCAGCGAGCAGAAAACCTAGAGCAGCCATGCAACCGGAAGCTTGGCGTATCGTCATGGATCTTTCCGCGCCTAAGGGGCCTTGGTCAGAATACCGCCCATCCTACTGATATTGCAATTGTTCCTTCTCGGAACCCAAAATCAGCCCGATTCCGGCGCTGTAAGCAATGACGAACTCATTCATTCTATTGTTACTCCGCCCGGCGCCTAACTTGGGGTAACAGCTCGATTAGTTGGACAGCCAGTATTTCGGCAGGTTCGGTTTCGTGGCGCGCACGATCTCAAGAACGGCTTGACGGTCGGCGGGCGAAATACCGGCGAAGGTTTTGCTTTTGTCTTGGCTGGTCAAGATGTCGTAGAGCCGCCGGTAGATTCGCTCTTGCACCACATCGGGCATCCCATCGAACGCCGGGCTGTAGATCAAATAAGACAATGGATAGCGGAACAGGCGCTTCTGAAGATCGAAGTCGCGCAAGGACCGGCCTTTCGGATCCCGCGGCCCCCTCGCGGCGAACGTTTTGGTAAACGTCGAGACGCCCTGGACGGGTTCCTTAAGCGGCTCCTCATCCACGAAGAGCATATAGCCAACAGTTTCCTCGATCTCGGGGTTGATGCGATCCCGCGCGGCGTCGTCCAGCTTGCCTTTACCCTTGCGCTGTGCGATGCGCGCGTCCCATCCGATGCGCGTCATCAGGTTGATCATGCGCGTCTGATGCTCCAAGGTCATCAGCGCGACGATATCGCTGGTGGGCGCCAGGTACCGGGCAGTGTTGAACCGGTCTTCCAGGCTGGTGACGTTTTGCGTTCCTTCTTTCAACGCACGCCCCGGATTCAACGGATCGGTCAGCTCCGGATTATTTCCCAAATGTACCTCGGACCCATGCGTTCCCGTGACGTACCAGCCACCCCAGCGCTCCGCGAAACTGGTGCGATCGTCAGTAATGTAAGCGCTACCGTGAGAGTCGCGCCCTTGGGCATCGGTGATCGGGTGCACCGAACTCACCAGGATTCCGGGAATGCCCATAGTCGGCGCGCCTTGATGACAGCGCAGACAATCGTCGCGGCGCGCGAATTCAGGCCGATCGGTCTTCTCGGTGTCCAGGCTGTAAAAGACCGCGCCCTGCTTGGGGTCGCTAGCAGACAGCTCCAGCACATCGCCGTTTTGTACGAATCCGACGGCCGTTTCGTCGTTGAAATAGATGGCGCGCGGCGTGCGCGGCGAGATATGCGAGGTCTGGATGCTGGTGCGGGAGAATACCAGCACCTGCGAATCGACATTGATGTTCAGTTGTTTCAGGACGGCCGGTAAATATCCCCAGCCATTCGGCGCGTAGTCGAGCTTGATTTTCTGCGCTTCGAGTTGCTTTTGAAGACGGGCGATTGGATCGGAAACCGGCCCGGCATACTGAATGGCCGGATCGTCCAGAGGGACATAGAAGGTGTCTTCCAAGCGATCCGCGAAAAGCACCGCGCTCACTACCAGCACGGCCAGGACACCAACCAGCACGACACGCATTCGCTGATATTTTACCGCCTGCACTGCTGGCGCGAGTCGTCCATGTCCGAAAACACCATGTCCGAAAACGGCTAGTTCGGTGGCGCAGCCGGGGCTAAGATCAATTTGAGGGACTTGTGGAACTCGGAGTTGTGGAACTAAATCGCGAAATCTGCCGCACTGCTCGCCTTTCGCGCGACGCCCGCTTCGATGGTAAGTTCTTCATCGCGGTGCGCACCACCCGCATCTTCTGCCGTCCGGTGTGCCCCGCTGTATCGCCGAAAGAGGGGAATGTCGACTATTATCCGTCGGCCGCCGCCGCGCTACAGGCTGGTTTTCGGCCGTGCCTGCGCTGCCGTCCTGAAAGTTGGGGCACTGCGGCGTGGGATGGAACGTCCACCACCGTGGCGCGCGCACTACGGCTGATTCACGAAGGAGCATTAGATGGACGTGGGGACGGACGTGCGGACGGCGCTGGCGAAGATTCCAACGTCGATGCGTTCGCCGAGCGCCTGGGTATCGGATCGCGGCATCTGCGCCGGTTGTTCTGGCAGCACTTGGGCGCCACGCCCATCGCCGTCGCGCAAGCGCAGCGGCTGCTCTCCGCAAAGAAACTGATTGACGAGACGCAACTGCCTCTAACCACCATCGCCATTGCTTCAGGCTATGGCAGCATTCGACGGTTCAATGCTGCTTTTAGAGCTACGTATGGACGCAGCCCGCGTGAATTGCGGCGCAAGTCCAAACGCGCGTCCAGTTCGGGTCCTTGCACGCTGCAATTGCGCTTTCGGCCGCCGTACGATTACGACGCGCTGCTGGAGTTTATCGCCAGGCGCGCCGTTGCGGGCGTGGAATCTATTTGCGGCGACGTTTACCGCAGGACATTCGTGCTGGACGGCGAAACCGGCTGGCTTGAGGTAAAGCCCAATGGGTCGCACGCGTTGACCTTGCGCGTCGATTTCGCCGGACCTGCCAGGCTGCTCCACATAGTTGCCCGAGTGCGGCGCATGTTCGATCTGGATGCCGATCCGCTGGCGATCAATTCCAGCCTTAAGCGCGATCCGCTGCTCGCCCGGCTTATTAAAGCGCGGCCCGGCTTGCGCGTCGCCGGCGCCTGGGACGGCTTCCAATTGGGAGTGCGTGCCATTCTGGGCCAGCAGGTGAGCGTGGCCGGCGCTTCCACTTTGACCGCGCGTCTGGCCGCCAAGTTCGGCCATCCGGTACCGTTTGAAGTGGACGGTCTGGCCTGCACTTTTCCAACCGCCGACGAGCTGGTTGCGGCAGACCTGGCCATCGGCATTCCGGCGTCGCGCGGCGAAGCGATCCACGAGTTCGCCAGGGCGGTCGCCAGCGGAGCGCTTACCTTCGATCGCGGTGAGTCGGCGACCTTCGTGGAACGGTTATCCGCCATCCGCGGCCTTGGACCCTGGACCGCGCAGTACATCGCCATGCGCGCTCTGTCGGACCCGGACGCATTCCCGTCGGGCGATCTGGTGCTGCTGCGTGCGGCCAGAATGAAGAAAACTGGAGAGCTGGAACAGCACGCTGAGCGCTGGCGTCCCTGGCGCGCCTATGCTGCCATGCACCTCTGGCAAGGAGTGAAAGATGGAACAATCAATATGCTTTACGTGGATGGAAAGCCCCACCGGAAGGCTGCTGCTGGCGGCGGATGAGGTCGGCCTGCGCTACATCCTCTTTGCCGATGGTTTCGGGGATGATAGGCAGCCTGACCCGGCTACGCCACGTCCGCACTGGCGCGAAGACGCGGCGCCGCTGCGCGAAACGATCCGTCAGTTGCGAGCTTTTTTCGCGGGCGAACTGCGGGAGTTCGATCTGCCGTTGGCGCCCGAAGGCCCTGCTTTCCACGGCCGCGTCTGGCGCGAGCTCTGCAATATTCCTTATGGCGAGACCATCTCTTACGGCGAACTCGCGCGACGCATCGGATCGCCCAACGCCTTCCGCGCTGTGGGACGTGCGAATGGGGCCAACCCGATCGCGATCGTCATTCCATGTCATCGCGTCATCGGCAGCAACGGCAAACTCACCGGTTACGGCGGTGGTCTTCCCAGGAAGGAACTGTTGCTGGCGTTAGAGCGCAAGCAAATGCCGTTGCCATTGGCCGCCAGCGCGGCCGCTACGCGTGGGTCTTGAGCATCGGCTTGCCTTCATGCGCGACCAAAAGATCGTGCATGTCGTTGGCGTGCTCCTCTTCGTTGGTGAGGATGCCTTCCATCATCACGCGCGTGGTGGGGTCCTTGTCGGCGAAATATCGGATCAGCTCGCGATAGTGTTCGCAAGCGATCCGTTCGGCCACCAGATTTTCCTTGATCATCTCGACCAGGTTGGCGCCTTCCACGTACTGTGACGCGGAGCGCGTCGCCAGACCTTCCGGGTTGAAATTCGGAGATCCGCCCAGTTGGTTGATTCGCTCCGCAACCTGGCGCATATGGCCTTGCTCTTCTTTTGCGTGTTGGTCGAATTCTTCCTTCACGCTCTCGCTCGAAATGCCCGTGGCCGCGATCGCGTTCATGGTGTAGCGCAGCACGCACACGATTTCCGTCGCGAGCACGGCCTGCAGGATGTCGATGGTCTGCTTCACATCGCCCTGATAGTCGGGTGTGATGGGGCCTTTTTCTAGGCTGGTGCGCGCCCGCTTGCGCAACTGCTGAACATCCGTGAGGAAGGGCTGATGGTTTGTCGTTTTGCTCATTTGATTTTTCGTATCGAATCCTAGAATATTTTTTTGACCGCTTTGCCGACGCCTATGCCGATCTTGCCTGTACCCTTTACAGAGCCCACTGCCACGTCCTTACCGCCTACCGCGGCTCCCTTGCCAACCGACGCCGCTGCATTGATGGGATGCAGAGTTACCAGATCGAGAACGCCCTTACCGGCGCCTTTCGCAAGATTTCCGGCGCCTTTTGCGGCGCCCTTTCCGAGGTCGCCAGCGCCGCTCCCGATCTCCTTGCCTGCGCCGCGGCTATGTTTTTGTTCAGGTTGGGCTTGCCCCCAGGCGCACACGACCAGCAGTGCGAGTAAGATAAACTTCATCAAAACGTGAGACGCACGAAGGGGCGGGAACGATACAATCGACAACAGTCGAAAGGAACACAACATGCGCCTCCCATCCGCCCTTCGCATAACCGTAGCCGGGGCCGGAATTCTCGCTATCCTTGGCAGTGTGAATGCCCAAGCCCCCACCACTCGCGACCTGCACTTACGCGGCGGCCGCTTCCAGCCGTTGAGTTACGACAAAATGACACCCGAACAGAAGGCGCTGGCCGACAGCATCCTGGCCGGACCTCGGGCTTCGCTGGACGGGCCATTCAACATCCTTCTGCGCAGCCCGGAGATGGGCGACCTGGCACAAAAGTTTGGCGCGCAGATGCGCTACCACTCCTCCCTTCCGCCCAGGCTGAACGAATTCGCCATCCTCATCACGGCGCGTTTCTGGACGGCGCAATTTGAGTGGCAGGCGCACCACAAGAACGCCCTGGCTGCGGGCCTGAGCCCCGCGCTCATCGACGCCCTGGCCGCCGGCAAACGCCCGTCACCCATGCAGCCTGACGAAGAGGCGGTTTACAATTTCTGCACTGAGGTGCTGAATACCAAGCAGGCGAGCGACGCAACATTCCAAGCCGCCAAGGAAAAATTCGGCGAACGCGGCGTGGTGGACCTGATGGGCGTGGTGGGTTACTACCAGTTCGTTTCCCTGCTGCTCAACGTGGACCGTTATCCGCTCGCCGATGGCGCCCAGCCGGAGTTGAAGCCGCTGCGCTAGCGTCCCGGTTTCGCCCAGACGCCGCGCTGATGCATCTGCGCGATTTGTTTCAGGATCACCTCTTCGCGATACTCGGCGTGCTTCATGGGCGCGCGTTCCAGATAGAGATTCTTTGGGTAAATAGGCGCTTCATAGAGAATTTGGTACAACTCGGTGCGCAGGTCCTTCACCCAGTTATCCCATTGCGCACGCGCCCGGTGATCGCGCAACGCTTCGATATCGATCACGCCACCCACATAGGTTGAGCCGGCCCCGTAGTCTTGCTTGCCGACGATCTGGCCGCGATAGTTGATAATGAACGACCGCCCGCCAAAGGTATCGATGGGCGTGTCCTCCTCGGAAAACAGATAATACGTGCCCATATTGGGCGCAACCACGTAGACGTTATTGTCGAGCGCACGCGCACGGCTTTGAATTTCGAAATAATCGTTCCCGGTGGCGGGATGCGGATAAGATGCGCGGTAGATCACCTCGGCGCCATTCAGCGCCAGGGCGCGAGCATTTTCGGGATAAGAACCTTCGTTAGCCATCATGATCCCCAAACGCCCGATCTCGGTGTCCACCACCGGCCAGAACGCCTGGAGCGTGCGGCCGTATTTCTGCACCCACCAGTCATAAACGTCGTGCGGGCACATCGAATGCTCGACGGGAAACAGCGGCGACACTTTGTGGTGCTGCAAGATGACTTCTCCTTGGGGGTCCAGGATGAAGCCCACATTGAAGAATCGATCCTTCCAGTCGGGATGCCGGGCCTTGGCCTGGGCAATGATGTAGCTGTCGTATTCGCGCGCCAGGCGGCCCAGAAACTCGGTCTCCTCGCCGGGAATGTCGATGGCGCCTTCGCGAGCGAACTGCACATGATCCAGATCCAGAACTTCGTCGTTGAAGCCTTGCAGCGCTCCCTCGGGAATGGCGATCAGGCGCACCGGCAAATCTAGACTGGATAGCCACGCTGCAGCCTTGACAAGGTGTTTCAGGTGCTCCAGGTTGATGCGAATATCCGCGCGTTTGCGTATTCCGCGCACGGTGGGAATCAGTCCCACGGCGGTGTAGGGCTTGACTGACATGGCTCAACTCACAGCGGGCAGGCCCGCCAGCGCCATCGCAACCTCCTCCGCCGGGTACTCGTAGTTTTGCAATTTTCCCGCCTCATAGTCGATATACGATTGCATGTCGAAATGTCCGTGCCCGCAGAGATTGAACAGGATGGCCCGCTCCTTCCCTTCTGCCTTGGCGCGCAGTGCTTCGCGGATGGCTCCGGCGACGGCGTGGTTCGCTTCGGGCGCGGGAATGATTCCTTCGGCGCGGGCAAATTGAATCCCAGCGGCGAACGCGTCCAGTTGTTGCACCGCTGTCGCTTCCACCAGCCCGAGATCCACCACGTGAGACACCAGCGGCGCCATGCCGTGGTAACGCAATCCGCCCGCGTGGATTCCCGGTGGCATAAAGGTGCTGCCCAGTGTGAACATCTTCACCAGTGGCGTCAGGTGTGCCGTATCGCCAAAATCGTAGGTGAATCTGCCCTTGGTCAGGCTGGGGCAAGCCGCAGGCTCCACGGCCACCACGCGCGCGCCGCTTTGTCCTTTAAACTTACGGTTCAGATAGGGCATCGCCAGACCCGCGAAGTTGGATCCGCCGCCTGTGCAACCGACGATTACGTCCGGTTCGTCGCCGGCCAGGCTCATTTGCTCGATGGCTTCCTGTCCGATCACCGTCTGGTGCAGCAAGACGTGATTCAAGACGCTGCCCAGTGCGTACTTGGTGTGCGGGTCCTTGGCGGCCACTTCAACCGCCTCCGAGATGGCGATGCCTAATGACCCGTTAGATTGCGGAGCTTGCGCCAGAATTGCACGGCCGGAGTCCGTCTCCTCGCTCGGGCTGGCGGTGACGGACGCGCCGAAAGCCTCCATCAGTGCCCGGCGGTAAGGCTTCTGGTTGTAGCTGACCCGCACCATGTAGACTTTGCATTCCAGGCCAAAGAACGAGCAGGCCATGGCGAGAGAGGAGCCCCACTGCCCGGCTCCAGTCTCCGTCGCAAGACACTTGGTCCCTTCCTTCTTGTTGTAATAGGCCTGCGCCACCGCAGTGTTCGGTTTATGCGAACCTGCGGGGCTGACACCTTCGTATTTGTAGTAGATCTTCGCCGGCGTATCCAGAAACTTTTCCAAACGGCGCGCGCGAAATAACGGCGTCGGGCGCCACTGCGCATACACCTGCCGCACTTCTTCCGGGATCTCGATCTCGCGTTCGGCGCTCACTTCCTGTAGGATCAGGCCCATTGGAAACAGGGGAGCCAGGTCGTCCGGTCCGATAGGTTTCAGAGTGCCCGGATGCAGCACCGGCGCTAACGGCTGCGGGAGATCGGGGAGGATGTTGTACCAGGCCTGCGGGATGCGGCTCTGCGGAAGGTTGTACTGGATTGGGTACATCGGAACATTCTATCAGCGGCGCGGAGACCGAAAGGTTTTGGGAACTGCTTCGCCGCTTCAACTGAGCAGGCCGGTGAGTTCGGAAACGCTCTTGACCTGCTCAAAGTTGCGAATGGTCCGCAGGATTTCCGAGATGCGGTCTGCCGGCAGCTTGGATTGCGGCATGAGGGCACGATATTTGGCCTCAATATCGCTCCATTCGATGCCACGCGGAGCGGAACCTTTGGGCGCATCCACCGTGCTGCGAAAGCGAGCGCCAGATCGGGTGACGATGGTCACGGTGGCTCCCCACGGCCATTGATAGCGCACGGGACTCGGCGCGGGATCCTGGGCAACCAATCCGATGAGACGGCCGATAACGGGACGCTCGATCATCGCCGGCTCGGCATGCACCCACGAAAAATCTTTGTCCGCCACCGCGGAGGCGATGTAGTAGGACAAGCTGTGAATGGCTTGAATAAAGTCCTTGGGCGGAGCAGCGGCCACCAGCCCGCTTTGCGGACCGGCAACCAGAATCTGCGCCACATCTTCCGGACGCGCCCCCGATTCGCGGGCGGCGTTGACGGCGGCTTCCACCGCTGGGTGCAACGCGTGAGCGCCGGGAACCAGCTTCACCGCCAGGTAGCGCGCGATCTGGTAGTCGCCGTTCGGTGCAATTTGGGCTGGCCCAATCACATCCGGTGCCGGCTTCAACTGGCGCGCGAGGCTGAGGGCATCCGGCGTGCCACCAGTGAATACGGCCAGAAATCCGCCCGGTGCTTCCAGCATGTCCGGATTAACGGTATATCCGCGGCTGGCCGCGAGCGCTGCATTGATGGACGTGAGCGCGGCATTGCCGGCGTGATATTCGCGCGCCCAGCTATTGGTGCCGATGGAAAGTCCGCCCACCGTGGTTGCGGTAATCCCGATCGCTTGCGCCATCTGTTCATCCGTCAGCCGCAGCAGCTTGGATGCCGCGACCGCTCCGCCGAAGGCCACGATCGCCGAAGCGTGAAAGCCACGCCCCACGCTGCCACTGACGGCGCCCGCACCTCCGCCACCGCCCGCCGAGGGACTGCTGGCCGCGATCGCGTCCGTAATGCGTCCGGCTGCTTCGTATCCGGCGATCATCGCACTGAGTGTTTCGTAGCCGCTGGCGTTCATTCGTTCGCCGACGGCCAGGCCCACGGCAGTGAGACAGGTCCCGATGTGCGCCACGTTGCGCAAATCGCTGTCGTCGGAAGCGGAGGCGTCGCTGAGCATCGCGTTCACGCGCGCCGTGGATGCGACAGGAAGTTTCGCTCCGTCGAACCAAACGGTGGCTTCGCCTTTGCCGCCCTGCTCTTTAGCGAGCTCCCGAATGATGCGAACCGATCCGACGTTGGCTCCGGCAGCCGCGCTGGATAAGGTGCTCGCGAGGATCATTTTGGCGTATTTGACCGGCGTGGGCGGCAAGCTGGCGTAGCGTATTGAGTTGAGGATGCCAGCCAGCGCGAGACTGCTCGTGGTTGTCTTGCCGCGGATGAAGTCTCCTTGGGGAAAAGCCATGCGAGTCATCCCTCCGGCAGCTATGCCGGCCTTCAAAAGCATTCGGCGGCTGAATCGATCGAGCGGCATGAGGTCTCGACCAAGTTTACATTGCCGCCATTACGAGAGCGCTGCAGCCAGGCGGTTGAGAAGCAGATCGCAAGCGGCCAGCTGATGGGTGTCCACGTATTCATCCACTTGATGGGCGTTCGCAATATCGCCGGGGCCGCAGACCACCACTGGGATGCCGCACTGTTGTTGATAGAGGCCGCCCTCGGTGCCGAACGCTATTTTCGCCAGAGGGGCGCGGGAATCGAGCAGTGACTGAACCAGTGCCACCACTTCGCTATCCGGCGCGATGGACAAGCCAGGGTAGGCGAACCTCTCGTGGAAGGCGATCCCGCAGGCAGCGCTTACCTTCTTCATGGCCGGCTCCAACTCGTCGGCCGCGAATCTTTGGATGCGATCGAGAATCGGCTGGACGGAATCTTCGGGCAGATAGCGAATCTCGAAATCGAAGATGCATTCCGCGGGAATGACATTCAGGACCGTTCCTCCGTGCACCGTGCCGACATGCAGCGTGGTGTGCGGCACTTCGTATTGCGCATCGAACGGACCGTGCAGTTGCTTCTCCTCGTTCAGCCGGCTAATGAACGTAATCAACTCCGCGGCATATTCCACGGCGTTGACGCCCGCCGCCGGGTTGCTCGAGTGACCTTCCAGGCCACGAACCTGAGCCCGCATAGCTACCTTTCCTTTGTGCTCCACAACCATGCGCATGGAAGTAGGTTCGCCCACGACGCCCATGCGCGCCTTGACTGGCAGATCGCCCAAATCCTCCAGCAGGTGACGCAAACCAATGCATCCGAGTTCCTCATCGCAGGTAAACGCCAGATGAATGGGCGTGCGCAGCTTCTGTCGGACAAAGTGCGGTACGGCGGCCAAAACGCATGCGATGAAGCCCTTCATATCGGCGGTGCCGCGGCCGTAGAGACGGCCGTCGCGATGATCCATCTGGAAGGGAGCAGTGGTCCAATTCTGCCCATCCACCGGGACCACGTCGGTATGCCCGGCCAGAAGAAATCCCGCGCGATCAGGCAGGCCGATGGTCGCGAACAGAGTCGCTTTGGTGCGCGACCGGTCTTCTATGACGCGCGATGCCACTCCGTGCCCTGCCAGATAATCGCAAATAAACTGGATCAACTCAAGGTTCGAAAGCCGGCTAGTGGTATCGAAGGCGATCAGCTTTCCGAGCAGCGCTTCAGAATCGTAAGCTTCCATTTCTGGCCTCAAGGATCTCCCGCAACGCCGTAAGATGGCGCCGCGTCTGGCGATTGTGCACGCCGCACATAAGCGTCGAGTTGCGGCTGGTAGAGCTCCCATAAAAAGCACAGCTGCTCGATGGGATCGTCCGACCAGTCCACACGCAGGTCGACAACGGGCCAGGAAACCTTGTCAGCAATCAGCACGCCCGCGGCATGCAGTCGGCTCGCTTCGCCGCCGGCCTTTAATCCCGCGCGAAGAGCTTTAAGCAATCGATCCGCCAGATGTCCCTTGCTCTCCTCAAAAGCCCGGGTCATTTCGCCGGGCACCGTTCCATTCGCCAGGAGATTTCCAGCTGCGGCACAGTCGCTGGATAGAGACTCTCCAAAAACTGGGAGCGTGCGATCGCCGCTGAACACCGCGGGCGCACCGGCGGAGGGGAGCAGCACCAGTTGCCGCCATTCTATATAAGGATGCTCCCTCCTAAATAAGTCAACAATCTCGCTCGCGCTTGTGCCGCTCTGCATCAGATCGAGCGCGAGCCGTCCCAGGTTGGGATCGGTCACATTCTGGCTAAGCGCCGCGCCGATACCCGCTCTCACATGCGCACAGCGGCTGGCGACGGCGATGCTCGAAGAGGCCACGGCTACACCGACCATCCCGGTAAGCGGGCAGCGGGCTGCGATGGACATCGTCATTTGGGTATCAGGCAGTTGGTATCACGGCAGTGACATCGATCTCGACCAGCCATTCCGGACGCGCCAGCGCGGATACCACCACCCCCGTTGAAACTGGATAGACACCCTTCAGCCATTTACCCACCACTCGGTAGACGGCCTCCCGGTAGCGGGCATCCACCAGATAGATCACGATCTTACAGATGTCGTCGAGACGGCTACCCGCCTCTTCCAGCAACACTTTGATATTCGACATGGCCTGCTCGGTTTGAGCGCTCACGTCGCCCAGTCCCACGGACCGGCTGGTGTCCAGATCCTGTCCCACCTGGCCGCGCACGAATACTAGGTTTCCGGCCACCACCACCTGGCACAAATCATTGTCGAGCTTCTGCTCGGGATAAGTGTCGCGCGTATTGAATTTGCGGATTCGCCGGTGACTCATGCGCCTCGCGTTTTCGTGCTCTTCGAGAGCACCTGTTCAGAGAGACCCGCGGACTTGCGGACGAAGTCGAGTGGCCCGCTCCAATCGAAATTGTTGTAGACGGAGGCCAGGTGCGCAAAGGGCGGGGATTGAGCAAACAATTGAAAGGTGAGGCGGTGACCGGCGTAGTCCGAATTCAACAGGTCGCGCGCGAACGCCAGCAACTTACGCCGATCTTCCGCCACCCACTCTTCGTTCACCGAATAAAACTTGTTCAGCCACTTGCCGGCCACCGGATGCGCGAAGGATGCCGCATCGGGCGTTATGCAAATTTGTCCGCCGCACAGCTCACGGGCAATGTGCATCATGGCGGGTAATTGCGTACAGGCCAGTACGCGGCCGGTGTAGAGCAATGACTGATTTGGCATCAACAGCCCACCGGGACTCGGCTCGGCCAGCGCGATGGAAGCGGTCAAATGCGCGTGAATGCCTTCCCGATAGCAAGCCAGTTGCGCGAGTTTCTCCTGCACCGCCTGCTGCTTGTCGAGGCCGGTTTGCCGAGCGTTGAAGAGTGCCGCGCCGATCAGCATGTCCGCGACCTTGAGATTGCGTTGGACGAAAGCGAAGGCGCTATAGCGGTGCAGCGTGGAACGGATAAACGTGGCGGCTTTTGTATAGCGATAGAACAACACGTTTTCCCAGGGGATGAGGACGTCGTCGAAAATTACCAGCGCGTCGATTTCGTCGAAGCGATTCGCGAGCGGATAATCTTCGGCCGGCGCGCGGCCGGCGAAGCCCGTGCGGCAGATAAACTTCAATCCTGGCGATCCCAAGTCGCAGATGAAGCCCAGAGCATAATCCGACAGCTCGGCGTTTCCCCAGTTCGCGATGGTCGGTTTGACGAACGCCTGATTGGAATACGCGGCAGCCGTTTCGTACTTCGCGCCGCGCACCACGATGCCCGCATCGGTTTCTTTTACCAAATGCAGAAGCATGTCCGGATCCTGCGCTTGCGGCGGCTTGGAGCGGTCGCCTTTGGGATCGGTATTGGCCGATACGTGGAACAGATCCCGGTACAAAACGCGATCGATATGATTCCGGACATTCTCCGAAAAGCGGGGATCCACTTCGTTCAGCAGATTCTGGCCATCGTAGAGGGACCACATTTCGCCCACCGTTTCGTCCCCCACCCGCGTGACAACGCCGCCGATTTCGTTCATCACCGTGTCGGTGGCGCGGCGCTTGTCCCACCAATCCTGCTGGGTGTGCGGAAGCTTCAAGCCGATGGCGTGCGCTTCGCCTTGCGCATCGCTGTAGCTCATCACCGAACTGGTGGCGGGATCGTGCGCCATATCGTAAATGCGGGCGCGGATGTCGACCAAGGGCTGAAACGCGGGATGCGTGACAACGTCGTCTACTCGTTCGCCATTCAGATAAATTTCGCGGCCATCTCGAATGGACTGGCGGTATTCATCGCCGGTGCGGATCATAATTCCACCTTGGAGATCTGTGCGGCTGAGAAACGTCGGAAGATAAAATAAATTGGGACACCGATCAAAATAATCGCGAGGCCCGGATAAGTAGTGGCCGGCCGGTATAAGAACAGAGCTGCGAGGATGGACGCAGCGCCAATCAGATAGAGCGCCGGGACTACGGGATAGCCCCAGGCACGATAAGGCCGCACGGCATCCGGACGAAGACGACGTAAACGAAACACACCGGCTATGGTCAGGATGTAGAACACCAAAGCCGCGGAAACCACGTATTCGAGCAAACTGCTGAAGAGATTCCCGAACGTTTTGGTCGACGGATTGTAAGTGCGGATCAAGATCAGGAAGCAGGCCCATGCGCCTTGCATCGCGAGCGACGGACCGGGAACGCGGGCGTCGTTCAGTTGAGCCGCCTGCCGGAAGAACAAGCCGTCGCGCGCCATGGCGAAATAAGCCCGCGCGCCCGACATCAGCATGCCGTTGATACAGCCGAACGCCGAGATCACAATGACGATGGCCATGATCGCAGCACCGGCCGAGGGCAAAACCGCTTCGAGCATGGCGCCCGCGACGCGGTCAAAGGGAGCGTGTTGAATTTTGTCGAGGGGCAGCACCAACACGTAGGCGAGATTCACCAGGAAAAACAGCGTGGTCACTATGGAGACACCGAGCAGCAGCGACAACGGGACGTTGCGGCGCGGGTTCTTGACCTCCCCAGCAGTGAAGGTAATATTGTTCCAGGCGTCGGCTGCAAACAGCGACCCGGCCTGCGCCAGGCAGATGGCGGCGATCAGCCCGAATGCCGTTTCGGGCGTTAGTCCGGGTGCTATCGGCGTGTAACCTTGTGGCCGCCACAGGCTGGCAAAATTCGATCTCACGGCAGGGCTCCAGCCAACCATTCCCACCGCGATCACGCCGAGCAAAGCAACCAGCTTGGCGCTAGTGAAGGTATTTTGAATCCGCTTGCCGTAGCTGATGCCGCGCGCGTTGCTCCAAGTGAGAAGCGCCACGATGGCAACCCCTACCAACTGGCCGGTGGAAAGCGAGATCGCGTAGCCGCTGAACACATGCCAGGGCGGAACGATGTAGGCGTTCTCCGCAATGCGCGGCCAAAGAATGCCGAGGTAACGAGCGAACCCTACACCGACTGCCGCAACCGTTCCAGTCTGGATCACCATAAACAACGTCCAGCCGTATAAGAATCCGCACAAAGGAGACCAGGCCTCACGCAGATAAACATATTGGCCTCCGGCCAGCGGCATCATCGCGGCCAGTTCGCCATAAGACAAAGCGGCCGCCACGGTCAACAATCCGGTAATGATCCAGGAAGCGAGCAGCCATCCCGAACTGCCCACGGTACGCGCCATTTCAGCCGCCACAATGAAGCTTCCGGTCCCGATCATGGACCCGGCCACGATCATGGTGCTGTCGAAGAGACCGAGGCTTTGCTGCAGGCTGGCCCCGGGGGCGCCGGTTGGACAATTCACCGCAACTGGTTCCGCATTCATGCTGGCGACGGAAACGGTTTATGGTAGCAGCTTCCGTCGTCCGTTCTAAACATCGCCGTCGCTGTAGCGCTGGGAGTTGCTGGGTCCGGACGACAATCTGAAAAAGGCAGGAACTGGCGCGGTGAAGCAGTGCCTGTTGGGATAGAATCAACTGACACTCGTTAATGCAGCTATTGGTTGGCACCTGCCTCGGCCCTTACAAAATCCTTGCGCCTATCGGGGCAGGCGGTATGGGCGAGGTTTACAAAGCTCATGACACAAAGCTGGATCGCGATGTAGCGATCAAAGTACTTCCCGAGGCTCTGGCACGGGACCCCGAGCGGCTGGCGCGCTTTGAGCGCGAGGCCAAGGTGCTGGCTTCGCTGAATCACCCCAACATCGCTCAAATTTACGGGATCGAAGAGTCGAGCGAAATTCGGGCGCTGGTGATGGAGTTGGTTCCCGGCGTACCGATCAAAGGGCCGCTTCCGCCCGAGACCGCTCTCAACTACGCCAAACAGATTGCCGAAGCCCTGGAGGCTGCCCACGAGAAGGGCATCGTTCATCGAGATCTTAAGCCTGCCAATATTCTTGTGACGTCCGCCGATGTCGTCAAAGTGCTCGATTTCGGCTTGGCGGCCGTAATTGAAGGCCCAGCTTCCGCCAGCGGGAATGTCATGGATTCGCCCACGCTCACCACCTCACCGACGCGGGCGGGAATGATTCTGGGCACCGCTGCGTATATGAGCCCGGAGCAGGCGCGGGGGAAGACCGTCGACAAGCGCGCCGACATCTGGGCGTTCGGTGCGGTGCTGTACGAGATTCTTACTGGCACTGCCTTGTTCCAGGGCGAAACTGTTTCGGACATTCTAGTGGAAGTGTTGGGCAAGGAACCGGAGTTAGGCGTATTGCCGTCGCACATCCGTTACGTTGTAGAGCGCTGTTTGCGTAAAGAAGCGCGCAAGCGTTGGCAGGCCATCGGGGACGTGCGGATTGCGCTTGAGGAAGGTTTGCCAGATCCGGCGGCGACACCGACATCCTCGGTCGCAGCCAAGCGCAGCCCGCTGCCTTGGGCCATCGCAGGTGTGCTCCTGTTAGTTGCAGCGACAACGTCGTTCATGGCCTGGCGCGCGCGATCCGGGCCCGGCCCTGGCGATCCGCCGCTAATGCGCTTCGATGCGTCGCTCGGCTTGGATGCGATCGAGGGCGGCGCTTATGCGGGTACCTTCACGACAATTTCGCCAGATGGGACGCGGCTGGTGTATTCCGCGCGCGGTCCTGATGGCAAACGGATGTTGGGCACTCGGCTTCTGAACCAGCCCGGAGGAACCACGCTGGCGGGCACCGAGAACGGCTTCGACGCTTTCTTTTCACCGGATAGCCAGTGGATCGGATTCTTCGCCGACGGCAAGTTGAAAAAAACTTCGGTCAACGGCAGTGCCCCTGTGACACTGTGCGACTCTTCCGTCCCCAGGGGCGCCAGCTGGGGCGACGACGGAACCATCGTCGCCGCCCTCACCAATACCGCGGGCCTTTTCCGTATTCCCGCCTCGGGAGGAACGCCGCAACCGTTGACGCAGCATCGCGCGGGCGAATCTACCCACCGTTGGCCCCAGGTTTTGCCCGGAGGCCAATCGGCACTGTTCACCTCAAGCAACAGCCTCAGCAACTATGAGGGCGCCAACATCGAAGAAGTGAATTACAAAACCGGCCAGACCACCACCGTGGTGTCGGGCGGCTATTACGGACGCTACCTGCCCAGCGGCCACCTCCTCTATGTCCATGAGGGTGTGCTATTCGCCGTGCCTGTCGCGGGCTCTCCGCTGAAACCGCAAGGCGGGTCCATCCCGATTCTGGAAGATGTCGGTGCCATTACGACCTCTGGCTCCGGTCAGTTTGATGTTTCGCGGACTGGGATCTTCGTCTACCGCAGCGGTAAGGCTGGCCCGCAAGTCTGGTCCCTCGCTGCTATTCAAGGTGAATCTTTGAAAGGCAACGCGCCAAGTGGCGACACGCCAGGCTCATCAAAGACGCTGCCGTTGTTGACTAAGCCGGGCGCGTATTATACTCCGCGTCTTTCGGCCGACGGCCGCAGGCTGGCGCTCGGAATCGAGTCTGGGAACGGCGTGGATATTTCAATTTACGACGTTCAGAATGACACACTGTCGCGACTGACCTTCGCGGGCCAAGTCAGCTTCAATCCAGTGTGGACGGCTGACGGCAGGCATATCGCATTCCAGACCAGAAGCGGCAACGCGAACAGCATCTCCTGGGTCCGGAGCGACGGCGCGGGTGGAATGCAAAAGCTGATCGAAGGTAAACTGGTCACTCCTTACTCCATCTCGCCCGACAGCCGGTACCTGGCCTATTACGATCAGAATTCCGCTTCTCAATTTGAGCTTTGGACTATGCCATTGGACATTGCAGATCCGGATCATCCCAAGCCGGGGAAGCCCGAACCGTTCGCGCGCTCGCAAGCCAATCAGTTGCACCCGTTCTTCTCGCCGGACGGACGCTGGATCGCTTATACATCGGATGAGTCCGGCTCTAATGAAGTGTACGTCCGGCCGTTCCCGGAAACCGCGACGGGAGGCAAGTGGCAGGTTTCTTCCGGCGGCGGCCAGGTTCCAGTGTGGTCCCATGACGGAAGGAATCTGTTTTTTGAGAGTCTCGACAATCGAATTGAAGAGGCCGGCTATACGGTAAAAGGCGATACGTTCGTGGCCGGTAAGCCTCGGCTGTGGTCCGACCAACGGCTTTACGCCCCCACTGCCGACCAGAATTTCGACCTGTTTCCTGATGGCTCCAGGATCGCGGCCGTAATCCCCCTGACCACGGACGAGAGCAAGGGTTCCGTGCACGTCACATTTCTGCTGAATTTCTTCGACGAGCTGCGCCGACGGGTGCCGGTGGGGAAATAAGTCTCAATCCACGGGATTGGTCGCGAATATCGAAAGCTCCGGCGTGAACCCCCGGTCCTCCATCTCGAGAACCGCTTTGATCATGTAGGCGATGTCTTCGCTCTGCAGCTTGCTCGGATTCTCGGCGGATTGCGGGAACCCGGCGCGGCGGGCGAAATCGGTGAGTACTTCGCTCGGATTGACCAGGAAGACGCGTATGTTGTACTTCCGCAGCTCGGCACGCCAGCACTCTGTCATCCCGCGCAAGGCGAACTTACTCGCGTAGTAGGCCGTACCATTCGGTGCGCCCCGCAAGGAGGCGGTAGAGGAAATGTTGATCAGGTTCCCCCGCTTGCGCTCCTTGAAGAGCCTGGCTGCTTCGCGCGACATCAGCATGACGCCGGTCACGTTGGTGGCAAACACGGCGTCGAAGCTAGCACGATCCAAGTCGATCAGCTCCTTGCGAATGCCGATACCGGCGTTGTTGATCAGGACGTCCAGGTCGCCAAGCTTTTCCTTCACTTCACGAAAAGTCCGCAGAACATCGGCCTCATTGGACACGTCGGCTTGTATGCCAACGACGCCTAACGCGCGGGCGGCTTCGGCCAATCGTTCCGGGTCGCGCCCGGTGATGGCGACGCGCGCTCCTGCCTCTTTGAGCACCTGGGCCGTGGCGCGCCCGATGCCGCTGGATCCGCCGGTAATCAGAACTACAGCGTTCTTGAGATTCATACTTTCAGCTTCAACCATTCTCCGAGTACTCTCAACTCGGCTGAGAGCGCGTCACGTACCGCGGCTGTCTTCCGCCCTTCGAACCAGGTTCCCAGCACATTCAGCCGTCCGTTCGCGCGATCCGTTTTTAAATCCACCCTCGCAACCAGTTTCTCTCCGAGCAAGAACGGCAGCACATAAAATCCATACCGTCGCTTCTTGGGCGGAACGAAAACCTCCAGCCGATATTCGAACCCGAACAGCCGATCCACGCGCGGCCTGCACCAGATTAGTGGATCGAACGGGGACAGCAGCGCAGCTGCTTCGATCTTTCGCGGCATCGCCGCCTTGGGATCCAGATACGCCATCTCCCGCCAGCCTTCCACTCGCGCCTCTTCCAACTGGCCCGACTCTACCAATTCGCGCAAGCGGGGCAGCGCTTCGCGCATCGGCATCCGGAAGTAATCCGCAAGATCTTTGGCCGTGCCCATACCGTGCGCTTTCGCCGCCTGGAGCAGCAGCGCACGCCGGCCTTCGTCGTGGTCTACTTGCCGCGAGTGATGCTCGGCAGGGAGGAGGCGCTCCGCCAGGTCATACAAGCGCGAGAAATCCGATCGCCTTCCAGCAGCCGCCAGCGATCCTCTCAAGAAATGCGCTTCCAGCACGCCACGTTGTACGGTTCCGATCCAGGACCCGGGGATTCTTGCACCGGCGCCATCGGGAGGCGGCAGGTCATCGGCGGCCAGGGGCCCGCGCTGCCTCACCTCTTCGAGCACCCACGCGGCATAGTCCGCGCGCTCTTCCAAAACCTTTGCGAATCCCCATGGCCGCACCCGATCCGTCTCACGCCGATATCGCAGCAGCGGCCAAGTCTCCGCGGGGACGATCGAAATCTCGTGGGCCCAGTGCTCGGCGAACTCACCGGTGCCGTAGATCAGCTGGTCGAATGCGGTGCGATCATACGGCCCTACGCGCGAGAACGGCACCATATGCTGCGCCTGGCACACTACGTTCACGCAGTCGATTTGCAGCAGCCCTAGCCGGCGAATGGTATCGCGCAAATGCCGGACCGTCGCGCGCCGTGGCCTGGGACGATCAAACCCTTGCGCCGCCAAAGCCAAACGCCGCGCTTCGCTTAAAGACAGTGAGGTGCGTGTCAGAACATCAATGGTAAACGATCGGCGTGCAGCTCGGAATGTTCAATTCGCGGTGTTCAATTCGCGATATTCAATTCACGGTCTTCAATTCGAGGTGATGGCGCCGAACGTCCCTGTTGATTGATACGCTCCCCCCGCGTTGAAGTACAGCACAGTGGTTGGGCCGGACTCGGTGTTCCCGTTCCCAAACTCGATCGCCCAAAGGCCGGGGAGGACGATAGGTTCTCCGTCGCTTTCGAGGAAACCCTGGAACACGCCTTTCGAATAAGCCCCGATCTTTCCACTGCCGGTGTTCCCCACCAGAATCATGTCGCTGAATGCGCCGAAGTTGGCGGGCGCAACGGCCACTCCCCAGGGTTGATCGAAGTGCCCATACTCGAGATCATACTGAAACTTGCCGTTGGTATCGAAAACCCCGACAAAGCCAGTCCCTCCGCCGGCCGACGCGTTATATGTCACGTAAATATCCTTCCCGATGGCCTGAATTCCTGCCGGCGTATAGGACGCAGGCACCTTCGAATCCGTGAAAGCGCCCGCCGGCAGCGTGACTAGACTGAACGACGCTGCATCGTAGGCCTCCACTCCCCCATTGGCATTGGCGACGTAGTAGGTATAGAGGCCGCTGGTGGCGTTCTTAGCGATGGTCAGGCCCTGATAGGACGCACCGCCGGCGGAGTTGTTCACCATAATAGTCGCTGAAGATACATGACACTCGAGACAGCCCTTGCCCGGCTTGCTGGGTCCGGCCGCGGCGCTCCAATTGGAAATGGTTCCATCCAAAGTGACGAACGCAAAGTCGTAGTTCGTTGGATTAAACGCGGTCCCCGTGGGACTGCCTGTTCCCGAGCCGCTGGCCGGCGGAATGGTTACCGCTAAATTGACGATAGTTCCATTCGCATAATACAAAGTGGAGAGACCGGTGACTTGATCATTGATCCACCACTCATTTTCTTTGAACGCGGAACTGCTGGGACGCGACAATCCCCACGGATTCACAAGGCGCGAATCCTGCACCGTTGTGACTATATTCGAGACTGTGTAGCTGTTGGTTTGAGCGTCGGCGCGGACCAGACCGATCAAGGCCGCGGCTAACATAAGAATATTTCTCATGGCTCCTCCTGTTATCAAGCAAGAGTATCGCCGCTTTTCTTTATCGTCTAGGCGCTTTTTAACCATTACAGTTTGCTTTACGGCGCAGCGCTGGCATCGCGTTAAATTATAACTTAGCCCCTATGAAAGAACCCGCTCGGGAAGTGGAGAAGCTGCGCGAGGAACTGCGCCGTCACGAACATCTTTACTACGTGCTGGACGCGCCGGAAATCTCGGATGCCGAATATGACGCGCTGATTCGCCGGCTGCGGGAACTCGAGACGCTACATCCGGAGCTTGCGACGCCCGACTCCCCAACCCAGCGCGTTGGCGGCAAGCCCCGCGAAGGTTTCGTCAAAGTGGCGCACAGTTCCCCGATGTTGAGCCTGGATAACGCTCTGAACGAGGAAGAGCTGCTGGCGTTCGATCGCCGGGTGGGGGAACTTCTCGGGGGCCTTGCATATCGCTATGTCACCGAACTCAAGATGGACGGGCTTTCCATGGCCGCGCAGTATCGTAGCGGACAGTTCGTTCAGGCCGTAACGCGCGGCGACGGAACGGTTGGCGAGGACGTCACCGAGAACGCGCGAACCATCCGCTCGCTGCCGCTGCGCACCAAAGGTAAGTTCGCCGAATTCGAAGTGCGTGGAGAAACGGTATTGAACCGGCAGGCCTTCGAACGGCTGAATGCTGACCGCGATGCACATGGTCTGCCTCGCTTTGCGAACCCTCGCAACGCGGCCGCGGGCTCGCTGCGCGTTCTGGAACCGCAGATCACTGCATCGCGGCGGCTCGATTACTATACATATTTTTTGCTGCGAGGCGGGCAGCCGGCCATGGAGAGCCACTGGCAAGCCTTGGAGGAGCTGCGCGACATGGGATTCAAGGTGAATCCGCATCGCAAGCTTTGCACCGGTATCCAGGAAGTGGTGGAATTCTGTGCGCACTGGCATACGCACCGGGCCGAACTGCCGTACGAGATCGATGGCGTGGTGGTGAAAGTTGATTCCATCGCGCAACAGCAGCAATTGGGACTTACCGCCAAGGCGCCGCGCTGGGCCATCGCGTACAAATATCCGGCGCAACAAGCCGTCACAACGCTCGAAAGCATTGAGGTCCAGGTGGGTCGCACCGGCGCCTTAACTCCGGTGGCGCGCCTGAAGCCCGTGGAGGTGAGCGGCGTCACGGTATCCAACGCAACCCTGCATAACGAGGATGAAATCGAACGATTGAACCTCCAGATTGGCGATGAAGTGGTGATCGAACGCAGCGGCGACGTGATTCCGAAGGTGGTGCGCGTCCACGCCGAAGGCGCTCACCGCAAGAAGTTTCACATGCCAACGCACTGTCCGGTTTGCCACAGCACCATCGTCCGCGAGGAGGGGGAAGCTGCCAGCCGCTGTATCAATACCAATTGTCCCGCCCGCTTGAAGGAATCCATTCTGCACTTCGCTTCGCGCGGCGTCATGAATATCGACGGCATAGGCTACGCGCTGGTGGATCAGCTGGTCGATCAAGGCCTAGTGAAGAGCGTTGCCGATATCTACGATCTCACCGTGGACAAGCTGCTTACGCTCGAGCGGATGGGAGAGAAATCCGCGGGCAATATCATCCGCAACATCGATAATTCCAAGAAGAATCCTCTGCCTCGTGTCCTCACTGCGTTGGGCATCCGCTTCGTCGGCGAACGGACAGCCGTGTTTCTGGCGGAGGCTTTCGGCGGCATGGACGCTATCGCAAAGGCCAGTCTGGAACAATTGCAGCAGGCCGAGGAAGTGGGTCCGAAAGTCGCCGATGGAGTTTTTCAATTCTTTCAGGAGCCACACAACAGAAAGTTGATCGAGCGCCTCCGCGCCGCTGGACTTCAGTTCGAATATCAGAGTACGCGTCCCAAGGCCGGAGCGCTGCATGGACTGACCTTCGTGCTTACCGGCACTCTGCCGAATCTGAGCCGCGAGGAGGCCAAGAGCCGGATCGAAGCAGCCGGCGGGAAGGTCACCGGCACGGTGAGCAAGAAGACGGATTATGTGGTGGCGGGTTCCGATGCTGGTTCCAAGCTGGACAAGGCCCACAAACTGGAAGTCAAGGTGCTGACCGAGCAGCAGCTGCTGGATTTGATTCAGAGCGGTTGAGCAAGATCTGTATTATTCTGTGGCCATGGACCGCGAATATTCAGAACGATTTCTGCGGACAACCAGCAGCGCCGCCACCGAAGATATCCTGGCGCCCCAGACCGTGCTTCATGCGGCCTTCGACGCCATCATCCGCGGGGACTTCGAGGCGTTCGCCGCGTCCGTTACCGACGACGTGGAATTGAACATCCGTGGCTTTGGCGCATTGGATGGGGAATGGCGAGGCCGCGCTGAGGTGGTGGCCGCAACCCGGAAAAACTTCGCGCTGTTGGGTGAGCAGAAGCCCGAAATCGAGAGCATCATTTCCGAAGGCGACCGCACCGCCGTCTTGTTGCGGGAGAGCGGGATCCTCAAGGCCAACGGTCAGCCCTACAGCGTTCGCGGCGTCCAGTGGTTTACATTCGTGGACGGCAAGATCAGGAAGATCGACGAGATCATCGCTACTTCTTGATCCACGGATAGCGCTCGGTATCTTTACCCGCGTAATCCGGATCCAGATAAATGAAGCAGCGCTGGATCAGCCCGCCGCGGATTTCGAACACATCGCACCAGCGACCCGCGCCCCAGTCGGGATCGCCGGCGCGCCACGGCCCGTCCACATGCTCACCATGGCTGGTGCCTTCGCAGACAATGGTGTCGCCGCCCGAAAATATCCAGTTCAGCCCGGAATAGTGATGAGCGATCGATTTGAGCTTTCCGCCCAAGTCCCCGAACAGCTTCTCGATTTGCTCCCGGCCCTGCGCTACACCCCACTTGGGAAAGTAGACCTGGGCGTCGGGCGCGAACAGATCGAAGATCGACCCGCCGGATGAAGTAACGCCGCCCGAATCCAGCGCCTTCAAGTATTCCAGTGCTACCGCTTTACGCTGTTCGTCGTTCATGCCGAAAAGCGAATTCTATTTACCCACCAGGTGAGCGTCGGATTTTTCGTTTTCGTTGCAGATGAACTCGATCAAATCGGTATCGAGTAGCAGGCGCTGGTTGAACTTGACGGTCCAAGGTCTGGTGTAAGCCTTCGGGTCTTCGATGGTAATCGCGATTTCGAGATGTCCGAAATCGACGCGCCGGAACCGCTCCGTCATTTTTCCAGTGTTCGTGAGCGGACTGCCCTCCACATCCAGCCAAACGTCGTCGCGGAAACCGGTAGTCTCCACCACCAAAGTGTCGCCGTCCCAATGGCCGATCGAGTAACCGTACCACCATGGATCGGGATCATTATTCGGCAGGGCCCGGCCATCCATGAAAATCTGGCGCACGCCGCCTTGCGCTTCGTACAAGATCACGATCAATCCAGGCGTCTGGATCATCTTCCTGGCCTGTGGATGCATGTGCAGCTGCGTCAGGCCGAGAGGCAGACAGTGGGCGTCAGGATTGTCCTTGTTGTTGTTGTCCTTGCGCTCTTTGCGCAACGCCGCAGCCCAAGGCGTGAAGGGCAGGCCGCCCTCCACAGTGGAGCCGATGTCGAAAAATTCGCTGATGCCGGGAGGTCGCGGACCCAGACCGATTCCTCCTGCAGGTGGCGCACCGGGAGCTGGCTTTGGCGGCGTTGTAGCCGATGCCCCAGGAGCCCCCGCCCCAGCAGGAGATGCCCCGCCGGCCGGTGTGGCAGCCTGACCAGGCCCCGACCCGGCGATGACACCCGCTGTGGCAGGCAGACGCAGGCCCCGCTTGCCCTGAAACATCCAGATTCCGGAAAAATCCGGCTTACCGTCGGCCGTGCGTGGTACGGGCCCCTCCATATTCGGCTTGCCATCGGCGAGTTTGGGAACTCCGGGCGTGGGATAAGCCGGCCACTGCGCCAGAAGTACGGTTGGGAGCGCGGACAATATCAGGACAGTCGCAATTCGATGCATGAGAGCTTTCATATTTGGCATGCCTGTAAAGGGTGCCGCGTTCCAGCGGCTCTAAACAGCTTACATCGATCGTAACCGTTCGGGGAAGACTCGTTACAAGCAAGCGTCGCAGGCGGTCAGAGTGGTCATTTTTTCTGGCTTGGCGGCCCTTGGATCTCGCACACGTCCATGATTCGTATGAGAATCCACTACTGGCAGTGAAATTGCATAAGTAATGGCTGGAGGTATCCAATGAAAAAACTTACTTTTGGCCTGTTATTTCTAGGTGGGATTCTCATGGCGCAGGAAGTACCTGTCGCACAGGAAGTACCTGTGGCACAGCAGCCGGCGCATTTATCTGAAAACCAGCGGATCGCGTTACGCACGCAATCGCCCCCGGTGAAGACGCACAGCTGGAAGCACCGCGACAAACCCGCAAAGTATGTGGTCACCGAAAATAAGACCACCATTGTCGCAACCAGAGTCTACACCGGCCAGTAGTCACTGGTAATCGGGACTCAAGAAGTCGAAATCGCAACCCAGATCGGCCTGCGTAACGTGATCCAGAAATAAACGTCCGTATCCCCGATCGTAATGACGTGGCGGCGGCGTGAATAGGCGGCGGCGACGATCCAGTTCTTCGGGCGCAACCAGCAACTCCAGCTTGCGGTTGGGAACGTCGAGCAGGATCTCGTCGCCGGTCGCGACCAGCGCGAGCGGCCCCCCGATCGCAGATTCGGGAGCCACATGCAACACTACCGTGCCGTACGAGGTGCCACTCATGCGGGCGTCGGAAATTCGGACCATGTCGTGGACGCCCGCGTTTAGCAGTTTCCGCGGCATCGGGATGTGGCCCCATTCGGGAAAACCGGGCGCGCCCTTGGGCCCGCAATTGCGCATTACGAGCACCGTATCGCGATCCACCGGCAAATCCTCGCGGTCGATCTGCGCCAGCATCTGATCGCGGGTTTCAAACACGAACGCTCGTCCGCGATGCTGCAATAACTCCCTTGACGCGGCCGTCTGCTTGATCACCGCACCATTCGGTGCCAGATTGCCGTGCAGCACGGCGATGCCGCCTTCCAAAGACAGAGCTCCGGCGCGCGTGCGAATCACGGTGTCGTTCAGCGGATGCGCATCGCGAATATTCTCGCCGATGGTTTTGCCGTTCACTGTTTCGCAATCGGAATCGAGCAGATCCTGAATGCGATTCATGACGGCCGGAACTCCGCCGGCTTCAAACAAATCCTCCATCAGATATTCGCCCGACGGCTTCACGTTGACGATGCAGGCTGTGCGCCGCGATGCGCGATCGAAATCTTCCAGCGTCAGACGGATGCCGAGGCGTCCGGCGATGGCGATCAGGTGAATCACGGCGTTGGTGGATCCGCCCAGCGCCATTAAAACGGTGATCGCATTTTCAAAAGCCGCGCGGGTCAGGATTCTCGAGGGCTTCAGCCCCGGCTCAATCATCCCGACCACGGCTCTGCCGCTCAGTTCCGCGATTGCCATCCGCCGCGCATCGGGGGCCGGGATGTTGGCGCAGCCCGGCAACGTCATGCCCAGCGCTTCCGCCAGGCTGGTCATGGTGGACGCCGTGCCCATCACCGTGCAATGGCCGGCGGTACGCGCGATACAACCCTCGATCTCGCACCACTCTTCATCTGTGATGCGCCCGGTGCGGTATTGGTCGAAAAGCTTCTTCCCGTCGGTGCCTGAGCCCAGCCGCTGCCCCCGCCACTGGCCTGCCAGCATCGGACCGCCGGGCACCACAATCGCGGGGATATCGGCGCTGGCGGCGCCCATCAGTTGCGCCGGCGTGGTCTTGTCGCAGCCGCACAAAAGGACCACCGCATCCAACGGATTGGCCCGGATAGATTCTTCCACATCCATCGCCATGAGGTTGCGATACATCATGCTGGTGGGGCGCATGAACATTTCGCCCAAGGAAATAGTCGGAAATTCGAGCGGCACGCCTCCCGCCGCCCACACCCCCCGCTTCACCGCCGCCGCAACGTCGCGCAGGTGAGCATTGCAATTGTTGAGTTCGCTCCAGGAATTACAGATGCCGATTACCGGCTTTCCGTCGAAGACATCGGCCGGAAAACCTTCCGAGCGGAGCCAGGCGCGCCGCCCGAAACCGTAATATTCCGGAGCTTGAAACCATTCCCGGCTGCGATTGTTTTTCATGTGTTTATGGCAATCCTCGCCCAGTTTACCGGACAGGGCCCGGCTTGCGCCTGATTGCATGCAGGCTGTGATAGCATAAGTAAGTTTTAAAATCTGCGGACTTGAATATTGGGGACTTATGAAAGACCGCTCTTCTGGGGCCTCGGACCTCGCGGGTGAGGCATATGTCATCATTCGCGAGCGAATTCTCCGAGGCGAAGTAGCTATCGGCCAAGTGATTTCCCGGCGCAAAATAGCGGCCGAGCTGGGCATGAGTTTTCTGCCTGTTTCTGAAGCGTTTCTGCGCTTGGAATTTGAAGGCCTGCTGGAAAGCCGGCCGCGCGCCGGAACACGTGTGCGCATTCCCAGCCGGGAAGATGTGCGCGGGCACTATCTGGTGCGGGAAGCGCTGGAGGTGGAGGCGGCGCGTCTGTTCACCGAGATGGCGACTCCCGAGGAACGTTCTGAGCTGCTGAAGCTGGGCCTGCGTGTGGACGCCATGCGCTCGCAGACGGAAACCAATCGCTTCTATTACCTGAATTTGCACGAAAAGCTGCACCGGCGAATCGCGGAATGCACGCGTTGTCCGGCCCTTTGCGATGCCATCGAAAGAACGCGCGCCCTATCGTCCACCTGGCTATGCGTGGGACGAGCGTTCAATGGAACGCCGTCGCGACGCCATCAGGACTTGATGGCGGTGCTGGTGGGAAAAGACCGGGACGCTTCCGCCGCCGCCATGCGCGAGCACGTGATCACGAGCATGCAGCAAGCCATCGAACGTCTGGAGCCCTACTTCCGGGCACGCAAGGCCCAGGGCAAGACGTACTCACGCAAGCAATTCACCATTGAGCTTCCCGCTGTAACGGGGACCAACGGAGACGCGTCTCAGGCCTCGCCCGCCGAAATCTGAGTCAAGAACGCTGGCTCAGTGAGCGGTAAGCTTCGGCTGATTCACAATCGCACTGCGCGTCTGCTCCAAACTGGTCTTCAACGCTTCGGCGGGAAGCTCGTGCACCAGGGGGCTGAGGACCTTGGCTAGTAAGAACGGTATGTCGCGCGTGAGCGTAACGGATTCGCAAGTGATGAAGACGCCGCCATCGCTCTCCTCGAAAAACCAGTAGCCGTTGACGCGCCACACCAGCCCGCGATCGTGGCCAACGGGCAGTTCACGCTCGTTATGCTTTCCCGCGTTGCTGATTTCCGCTACTCGCTGGCTCACCGAACGGCTGTAGACTCGCTGGGGGTCGAGCGCTGCGAAGTGAATCTGGTTGTCGATATCCACCACGTCGGAAATGAAGAACTTGGATTTGACCACGCGCGTTCGAATCGTATAATCGTTGCCGTTGTGCGACAGCACTTTGACGTCGGTGACGTCGGGTTTGTAGATCTGAGTGTGTTGTGGATAATCCTGAACGAGGCTCAACGTTTCTTTGAGCGTGGTTTTCGGAACAAACACAGCGCCAATCCAGTCTTGAATCAGACCGCCCGGCAGCGCCACAATGCCGTTACCTTGGACCGGCTGCGCCACTACTGCTCCGGCCAGCAGGCGAAGACGAATCTCAGGCGAGTCGTCAAACCAGAGGAAATGCTCGCCGTTCCAGCGCGGCTGCATTTTTGCTTCTGTGCTCGCGATGTAGCGATCGAAGGCCTGGACGGTCTCGGGTTTCAGATCGACGGCGGAGCAGACACCGGCGCCAGAAGACAAAACGGCAGCGATGAGAAGCAGCCGGACCAGCTTCAGTCTGCTCCAACCAACTTCTTGGCGGTAGCATCCACCACTTCCCGATAGCTCTTTGGCGCTTCGCCGCCGAAAAGCTGTTTCAAGCCTGCCTCAACGCTCCAATCCATCCTGCGGACGATGGCCTCCGCCATGATGGGTTCGATGTCGATCTCGCGCAGCGTGGCCGCCACTTCTTCCATCTCGCGGGCGCGACGTTCCCCGTGCACCACCACGCGGCCAACCATGTAATCGGCCAGCTCTTTCCAATTGATCCCAGGGAAGGTTTCGGCCAGCGATGCGAAGACGCGTTCATCGGCGTTGTAGCGGGTTGCGCCCAGCACGCACTCGGTGATCAGCGCTTCCATACCTTTGACGATGATGCTGCGGAACATTTTTGTCGCTGCCGCCGTGCCCACTTCGCGAGAGACGATCTCGGCAGAGATGCCAAATGGCGCCAGCCGATCGACCAATTCCTGCGCACCGGCGCCGCCCGCCAGCATCGGAACTTTGTGGCCGTAAGGCGGGACGGGAGCCATCATCGCGATTTCGGCGAAACGCGCACCCGATGCCTCGATTACGCGCGCGATGGATTGCTTCATGCCGGGGGACACAGAATTGAGATCAGCGTAAATGTGTTGAGCGGTCAGATGCGGCGCGTTCTGTTCGGCGGCATGGAAAGCCTGATCCGCCGTTACCGCGGACAGCAAAATGTCGCAGGATTGCGCAAGCTCCCGGTTGTTTTCGACGAGGCGCGTTTCCGTCTCTCGGGCGCGCTGCCGCACCTGGTCGGTGACGTGGATATCGAACGCTGAAATCGAAGCGATTCCCGGTTGCCGCAGACCCTTCGCAATGTGAAAACCAGCTTCACCAAATCCGATGAACCCGATCCTCATCAAAGCGCTCCCACTTCCAATTACAAAGCTCCGATCAGTTTCCAATAGCCGACCGATGCGGCGACAGTAGCCAGCGCGAAGACGGCGTACATAGTCGCCAGGCGAACGCGTTCAGCGCCACTGAAAGCCAAGCCTTCGGTGATGCCTTCGCCCATCGCGACCCAAATATTTTGATAACTCGCCCAAAACGGCACGGACGGAATCAGAAGCGCGGCAGTGAGCACCAGCGGAGGAATGCCAGCCGCGCTGGTGGTATCCACCAGAGGAACAAACGTCACGACGATGGCGATAAATCCGCTCGGATCGAGGAAACGCAGGGCCAGGGTCATAATTCCAATCGCCAATAGCGCAACCACGGTGCTGAATGTCAGGTGCTGCATGACGGGCACGAAGTATCCGGCCAGCCAATCGGTGAGGTGGTATTCGGTGAGGACGTTTTGCAGGCTGAAAATGCCGCCCATGAACAGTAGCAGGGTCCACGAAATACCGCCCGCGATATCGGCATTTCCGACAATACCCGCCAATGCAAAAACCGCCAAGCCGACCATGCCGATAAAGAAGCTGGGCAAATGATGCCAGCGATCGGTGGCCCAAAAAACGATGGAACAAGCCACGATCACGCCGGTAACCGCTTCGTCGCGCTTGAACGATCCGAGATCCCGCAGCTTGCCGCGCACAAATTCGCGCGAGGCGTTCAGCGCGCTCTCGGGCTTCAGCACCCATTGATTGCCAAAGACGATGAGCGCGCACAGCACCAGGATGGGCAACTCCAGAATGCGCGCGTAAGCGCCGTAGCTGAGGGGGAGGTGCTTCAAGTCGAATACGGACGCCACGACCGGGCCATCCAGAGAACCGTATAGCAATCCGAGGCCGGGCACCACGGCCATCTCAATGGTCGTCAGCATGATGAGCGCCGAGCCTTTGCTGCGCGGCTTCAAACCGAGCGACTGCACCAGAGCCCAGGCGATGGGAACCATGATCGCGGTGCGGACGGTCATGGAAGGAATTCCGAAGGAGAGCACCGTGCCGACGACGAAAAACGCGGCCAGGATCCCGGAATAGGTCCCTGGAAACAACGACAGAATGTAGTACGACACGCGCGCGGCCAGCCCGGTCTTCTGCATCGCGAAGCCGTAGTAGAGGACGGCTAGGAGAATCCACCATGATCCAGTGGAAAATCCGCTCAATGCCAGCGCGGGTTTCGCGCCGGCCGGAATCAGCAGCGCCATCATCAAGACGGACGCGACGCCATTGTTCATTACGCCGAAAGCCCAGAGCACGATGGTGAAGGCGGTGATGGCGAGCGCAGTTTGACCGGCGCGGGTCAAGCCGTGCTGCGCGGGCATAAAATATAGCCCAAGGCCGATGGCGATAGCGAGCAGCAGCGGAATCCACTTTACGCGCACTGCCGCGGTTACGGGCGGCTGAGCTATCGCAGTGGTCGCCATGAGAGTATCCTACTTGACGGCCGTGGCCTGCGCCTGTTCCGCGCGCATACGGCGCTGCTCGGCTTGCACTGTAATAATCGACATCCACATACCGAGCGGATGCGCGCCTGCATCCACCAGCGGATGCGGCTTGAGCGATCGTACTGCGTCGATGCTTTCGTCCTTCATGGTCTCGAGCACCACCGCCTGTTCCGGAGTGAGCCCGTACTCAGACGCGAGCAAAGGCGTGTTCTCAAACAATCGGCGGCGCAACGGCTGGCTGAAGCGCAGATCGTAGAGCAATTTGTTCAGCGGATACACCGACGGGTCGGGATGCCGGTAGAATTGATAACCCTCCGCGCTGCCGAAGGCGAACTTCGCCGCAGGTTCGGGCGTGGTTGGAACGCCCTTCTTATTCGGGATGAAGCGCATCACCGCGTGGCCGTGATGCCAGGTGGGCTGATAAGTGATCAGTTCGCCCGGTTGCTGGCCGATGGCTCCGAATAGAATCATCCAGGGCAGCATCTCGGTGTTGCCCACTTCGTCCAACTGCTCGTTATTGAGTTCGAGCAGCGCGTTGTTGTTGCCGCGCTCCATGTGGGCGATGGCCCACCAGTCGAAATCAAACGCCGGCTGGGGATATTTCCACGCGCCCGGATAGTGCGACATGCCGCCGCTGGCGACGATCGCGATCCTATACGGCGACTTCAGAATGGCATCCCGAACCGCGGCGCCCAGCTGCGCGCAACGGCGGGCCGTCGGCAACGGCGGCAGGTAAGTATTCACGAACAGCGGAATCACCGGCAGGGAGCGTCCTTCGATTACCCATTCGTACACGGCGGCGAATGCATGGCCCAATTCGGCGTCTTGCGAATACGTCATATCGAAGCCGTCCGTGACTAAATCGTTCACCAGTTCTTCGGTGAATCCGTGAATGGGCAGCGCGTATGTCTTGCGGGCGAATGCGGCTTTCGATTTCTCGCCTCCCACGATGGCGAACGTGGGAACGGCGGAAAGGAAAAATGTTTCCAGGTGATCGCTTCCGATGACAAGCACTGCATCGGGCTTGATTTCATCTAGATTCTTGCCCAGCTCTCGCATCGCAGCGATGTCGGCATCCAGCTGCGCTTTGTCCTCGCTCGGCGGATAGGTGAATAGCTGCGGCGCGTGAACCGTCGCAGCTGCAAATACGATTTCTCCCATGGTGTTACCCCTTTACTACAACCCGGCCATTCGCAGACTCTTCGACCGGTTCGTCTACGTACTCCACTCCGAGTTCGGCTAGCTTGGCGCGGAGACCATAAAATTCGACGCCCAATTCGCCCTTCGCCAGCCGTTCCCGAGTTTTTTCTTCCTTAGCGATGCGTTGCTGGCCAGCTTTGGCAACCTCGGCGGCAGCCGCGCGCGGAACTACCACTACACCGTCGGCATCACCCACGATCACATCGCCTGGATTCACCAGCATTCCGGCGCACACCACCGGAACGTTCACCGATCCAGGGCTCGCCTTCACCGTACCTTGCGGAGAGATTGCTTTGGCCCAGACAGGAAACTTCATTTCGGTGAGTTCGGTGGTATCGCGAACGCCCGCGTCAATCACCAGGCCTACGACGCCATGCGCCTGGCATGAAGTTCCCAGCAGGTCGCCGAACATTCCATCGGTCGATTCCGAAGTTGTCACTACCACCAGCACGTCGCCCGGCTTGCAGACCTCGACGGCCGCGTGGATCATCAGGTTGTCGCCCGGATGGCACACCACCGTGATTGCCGGCCCCGCGGCCCTGGCGGCACTGTAGATCGGCCGCATATACGGCTGCATCGCGCCGGTGCGGCCCTGCGCTTCATGGATGGTTGCGACACCCAGCTCGCCGAGCAGCTTCACGGCTTGGGCATCGGGACGCGGGATGCGGCGGACAATCTTGTGGGCCATGGTGAACTCTCAGGAAAATTCGCTGGCCACCTGCGGATAGACGCGCTGATAAGCCTCGGCGTACTTGATTCCCTTTTTTCCGGAGTTGCGTACAGCCTGAGTGCCGCGGCGCTTGGCCAGGTCGCGGTAATAGTTCCACAGATGCTCTTGCGCCTCCATGGACTCCATGGCTTTCTCTTTGATCTCGTAGACCGGCGTGATGTCCAGCAGCACTTGCGGCTTGAACTCGCATTGCTCGGGCTGGTGCGGCTCGAAGATGAAAACCGGGGGCGCGCCGAGTTGCTTGCCTTCCGCCGGATAACCCGCCGCCTGCGCGTACACCCGCGTTTGCAGCGTCAGCATGTTGGCGTAAGGATGATCGGGGTTGTACGGATCTTCGTAGGAATGCGTCAGCACCACTTCGGGCTGCAGCTTGCGGTATTCCACCACCATCTCGTGAATGGTCTCTTCCGACGCTTTAATAGGATAGTCGCCAGAGTCGAAGAAACGGATCTCCGCGCCCAAAATCCCCGCCGCGCGCTCGGATTCCTTCTGCCGCTCCACCTTCACGCACTCCACCGTCATGCCCTCTTGCTTCCACAATCGCTCGGACTCACCGCGCTCTCCAAACGACAAGCACAAAATCCGCACTCGATAACCCTTTTGCGCGTAGAGCGCGATGGCCCCGCCTGCCCGCCAAACAAAATCGGCAGCGTGGGCGCTTACAACCAAAACCGTTTTTTGGGAATCCATATTTAAATTTAAGATCGAACCTTCAGTTGACCAGCGCGCTCGGATTCGTCACCGCCATGCGCTTGATATCGGCGGCCGAGAATCCGCCATCCATGAGAGTCTGCGCGAACATCGCAAAGCCCTCCGACACCGGCGGATTGATGGTCTGGCCCAGGTCTGTCGAAAGAACGCAATGTTCCGGGCCCGCCTTGCGAATGCTAACCATCACCTCGTCCCAGGGCGCTTTGCCGGTGTGCATGGTAGTGAAGCAATGCTCGATCATTGCGCCTTCCCGCGCCAGTTCAGCCTGCTCATCGGCAGTCAAGTTTTGCGAGGGGAACTCCGCATGGGTCACCAGCACTCGCTGCAGTTTCAGCTCTTTTGCGCCGCGCACCAGAGCGAAAATTTCCTTGCGCCCCAAGTGCCCCGTGGCCATGATCATATTGTGATGACCAATGATTTCGAGGCACCGCCGGGCGGCTTCGTTGAGATTGCCTTTCTCATCGAGCACCGTCAAAGGCGGCGGCGAGATTCCCGTTGCGGCCAACTCGCGCTGGATCTTAGCCCAGAACGGTAGCTTGGTGCTGGGCCCATCCACTCGACCGGCCGTTTCGTTGGCGGCATCCACGGTCGGCATCCAGACTATTTTCGCGCCCGAGCGGCCGGATAGCTCCACCGCTACCGGGTTCAACCCGCCCACGCTGTGATTCAGAGTGATGGCGCCGAAAGCTTGTATTCCAGGCACGGCTTTGGTAACAACCTTGGCGCGCTCCGCAGTGGGAAGGTAGTGCGACTTCAACACGAATCCCTTAAGCCCGCGCTTCAGAAATTCGTGGGCCAGGTCGATGTCGTCAATGCGCCGCTCTATGACGTCCGGCGCAACGTGAACCTGTAAATCATAACCACCTTCAATTGCTTTCCACGCCGCGTCCGACACAGACGTAGCTGTCCCCGTTACCGCTTGTGCGCTCATTGCAAAGGCAGTATGACAGGCGGCGAACAGCGGTGTCAAGTTTCTGATCTCTCAGATTCCGTTGAGTTTCTGCGTGAAAATCGGCTTTCCGTAACAGGCTTGCCAAGGACCGAAAAAGCGTCGTCATAAAAGGCGCTCGCGCGATATCTGATATATCATCCACGGCGGCGCGCGCTGGAGGTTGATGGGGGCCACGCGAGGTATGACCGAGAGGACCGTTCATCCGCGTGAGATGATAGACCTAGGGAATTAAGAGCATGAAGACTGCCGACTTTCGCGGACAAATCGCTCCCGACGGACAGATCGCGGTTCCACCAGAAATTGCTTCGCAGGTCCCTCCCGGAGAGAAAGTCGCGGTTGTATTAGCATGGGGCGTTTCTGACGAGGAAAACGCGTGGCGCGAAGCAGGCCGGCGCCGGTTCGAATCTGCGTACATACCTGACGACTCGGTCTACGAACAACTGATCAATGACCCTCCGACCCGGTGAGGTCGTCCTGATTCGGATCGACTTCCATCAAACGTCCGGCGGCAAAGTGCGCCCGGCTGTAGTTCTTCTTGACACGGAGGACGACGACTTCGTCGCTGCGCCCATCACCTCTCAATCCCGACATCCTGAGTTCGACCTTGCACTTCAGCTGTGGCGAGAGGCCGGCTTGAACGTAGCTTCGACGATCCGAGTTCACAAGCTCACGGTGTTGGCGAAAGATGAGGTCTTACGTCGCCTCGGCGAACTCGCCGCGGCTGACCGCACAGCGCTGGCCGCGGTTCTTCGTCGCGCTTTTGGCTGAACCCTTAGGCGTTCCCAGACACCGTGGGTCGCCACTGTTACCCCCGCCCCACAAACGGCATCTTCGTCGCCATCACCGTCATGAACTGCACGTTCGCTTCCAGCGGAAGATTCGCCATGTAAAGAACCGCATCCGCCACCAGCTTCACGTCCATGCGCGGTTCGGGTGCTTTTGTCCCGTCGGCCTGCGCGACGCCAGCGGTCATGCGCTCGGTCATCGGAGTGGCCGCGTTGCCGATATCGATCTGCCCGCATGCGATGTCATACTTGCGGCCGTCGAGCGAAATGCTTTTCGTTAGCCCGGTGATGGCGTGTTTGGTGGCCGTGTAGGGCGCCGAATTGGGCCGGGGCGAATGCGCCGAAATGGATCCGTTATTAATGATCCGCCCGCCGCGCGGCTGCTGCGCCTTCATCATTCGCATCGCGTGCTGCGCGCATAGGAACGCGCCTGTCAGGTTGACGGCCAGCACCGCGCTCCACTGCTCAAACGTGAGATCTTCCATCGGAACAGCCGGAGCGCCAATTCCAGCATTATTGAAAAGAACATCGAGGCGCCCAAATTTTTCCTTTACTCGATCGAATAGCGCGGCGACGCCATCCGGCTGCGACACGTCGGTAGGGACGGAAACCATGGGGGTGTTCGCTGCGGTACGTTCCAATTCCGCGGCGCGGCGGCCGGCCAGCACCACCGAGTAACCGGCCGAATGGAACGCCAGACTCACCGCGCGGCCGATGCCGCTCCCGGCTCCGGTCACTAGCGCGACGCGGCTCACATCAATTCCCAAAAGCGAATCACAACCTTATCGGGATAGCGTTCCCCAGCCCCTACCACTAGAGCGCGAGTCAGCCACATATGTTGCGGCGCGCTGGTCTCAAAGCTTCCCGCAGTCCGGAAATAGTACGACGCCGGATCGACGCGCTCGCCCCGGTTCAATCGTGCGAGTACCTCGGGCGGCCCGTGCCGCACGCCGCGACTGACCGCGGAAATGAGCGCGCCGTCGTCGGTCTGAATGGTATAGCGCGCATCCAGATCGGCCGCGCCATCCGGGCGAAGGATCTGCCAATCCGCGCCGCCGGGCAATATGCGTCCTTGCAATCTGGGTCCTGAAACCAATCCCCCGGCAATCGGGATCACCCGCCGATGCCCGGCCTGGGTCTGCCCCAGATCGAGCGGAGGTTGGACGTCAGCAGCAATTTCAAAGGCGAATCGCAACTCGGGGGGTGTCATGGTCAAGCGACAAGAATATCAGACGGTCGAAGGAACTGGCGGCAACATTGCCGGCTTTCGCCGCTCAGTAGGCGCTGGCTGCGTTCAGCGTCTCAATCGAAGCCGCATCGAGTTGCAGACTCGCGGCATCCACCAGGTCGTTGAGTTGCTCCACGCTGGTAGCGCTCGCGATAGGCGCCGTGATGCTCGGGCGCGCGATCAGCCACGCGATCGCCACTTTCCCGGGCGTGGAATGAAGCTTCCCGGCCACTTCATCCAGCGCGGCCAGAATCCGGAACCCACGCTCGTCCAGGTATTTCTTCACCATCTGCCCGCGCGGCCCCTTGGCAAGATCATTCTCGGACCGGTATTTGCCCGTCAAGAATCCGCTGGCCAGCGCGAAATACGGAATCACGCCGATGCCTTCCTTTAAGCACAGCGGCTCCAGTTCCTTTTCATAACCGGCTCGCTCGTAAAGATTGTAGTGCGGCTGCAGGCACTCGTAGCGCGCCATTCCATTTTGGCCGCCGATTTTGAGCGCGTGCGCCAGGCGCTCTGTGCTGTAGTTCGACGCGCCAATGGCCCGCACTTTGCCTTCTTTGATCAATTGATCGTAAGCCGCGAGGGTTTCCTCCAAGGGCACGCTTGGGTCGTCGATGTGCGATTGATATAAGTCGATATAGTCGGTCTGCAGGCGCTCGAGCGAATCCTCAACCTCGCGCAGGATGTATGCCTTCGAAAGCCCCTTTTTGTCGGGAGCAAGTTCAATGCCGACCTTGGTGGCCAGAATCACTTTCTTCCGGTTCCCACTGCGCTTGAACCAATTGCCGAGCACAGTCTCCGATTCGCCGCCTTTGTGGCCGGGCACCCAGCGCGAGTAGACGTCGGCGGTATCCACGAAATTGAATCCGGCGCCGACAAAAGCGTCCAGGATCGCGAACGATACGGGCTCATCGGCGGTCCATCCAAACACGTTGCCGCCCAGGCAAATGGGAGAGACTTCTATCCCTGACCCTCCCAACTTACGGGTCTTCATTTAAGTTGTTGCTCCTTATTCCGCTAAGTTATTCGGATTTGCACTTTCCGCCTGGACAGCGGTTGTTCTCTTCGCAGACGTATTCGTACAGCCCTTGCGCATCCCAATCCGGATGCAACGCCATGGTGAAGTCCTCGGTCCACGCGGCCGTGAAAACTTTTGGATCGTCGATCGTGAGCTGGTAGGAAAGTGTCTTGTCATCCAGCCAGCGGATGTGCTCCACGGTTCTGAGCGCGTCGCTGTGCATACGGTACTGCTTGTTATCCGAGTAATAATAATCGTCCAAACCCCAACGCTTGAAGTTGGTGCTTTCCACCACCAGCGTGTCGCCTTCCCAATGCCCTACCGGATCGCCGAAATACGTCGGCTCAATCCCCTTGCGATGCGGACGCCCGTCCAGCGGAATGATGCGCGTCATGCGCTGGAACTCATGCACGATCACCAGATAGTTCTTATTCTGCACGAACTGCACGGCGTTGGCCGAGAGCATACCCGAGGGAAAACCGGCCGGCATGCAAAACTCACGCGGCTCATCGTGGCGAGGGTCGCCGGTGGGCGGCTCAAAAAAGGGCATACCTCCGGGCTTGAACGGAGCAAACTTGTTTCGGTCGAACACCGTGGCGGAGCATTTGCAGCGCTCGCCCTCGCTCGATTTCGGCCACTCATACACTCCACTGAAATCGGGCTTTCCGTCGGCGGTGCGCGGCAGCCCCTTGGCGCCCGAAGCTTTGGGGCTTTGCGGCTGCAACCGGGCGGGTGAGAGCACCAGACCCGCCAGCAGGGCGCCAAACGCCATGCGCCGTCCTATCCAATCGACAGTTGTTGGCTTTGGTCTCATGCTCGATCCTCCGTCAATTCTTCTTCGAATCCGGTTCCTGGCTCGCGGTGAACACCTGGCGCCCGTCGGGGAACGTCACCTTCGTTCCGTTGGCATTATCGGAGCCGTCTTTCGCTCGAAAACCTTCTACCTCGATCATCATTCCCGGCTGGATCACATCTTTCGTAATGCCACGCCGCATCAGTTGTCCCGGCGCACCACCGGAAAAGGCCCAGTTCGTCACCTTGCCGTCAGAAGTTTTCTCGTCGACGTAAAACCAGATGTGCGGATTCAACCACTCCACTTTCGTCACCACGCCCGACACCTTTACCGGCTTGTTACTGTCGTATTCGGCCGCGAAGGAATGATGGGCCAGAATGGGCAGCGCGCCCAGAGCCAAGCCGAGCAGCAGCGCAGCGGCCGGCACAACTCGGACGGATGACGTCTTCATCAGCGGACCTCCAGACATCAGTGGACCTCCAGACATCGGCAGGATATCGCGAGTTCCCCCGCTAGCGCAAGGCGCTTCCAAGCCTACTGTCGCAGCGGCGCCGTTCTTGCATCAATTTGAAACTATTCTCTAATCAACTGTTCATTCGTCATTCACATTGCCCGCGTATACTCAGGCGTTCAACCTCAAGGCAGATCGAGGAAGATTTTCAAGCTGTAAGAACTGGAAAGGAACCTTATGAGAACACGTTTGTCTATTCTCCTCGGCGAGGCTTTGATTGCCGGGACTTTAATTAGTTTGAGCGCGGCCTACGCACAAACCCCCGCTCCGGCGGCCGGCCCATCCACGCCGATTCAACACCTGGTGGTGATCTTCCAGGAAAACATTTCGTTCGACCATTACTTCGGCACCTACCCGTTCGCGATGAATCCGGAAGGCGAACCGGCGTTCTACGCTTACCCCAATACGCCGAGTGTCAACGGTTTCAGTCCCGCCATCCTGAGCGGGAGCGGGACGTTAGCGAACACAGCTAACGGAACGGGGGCATCCGCACCCTTCCGGCTGGATCGATCGCAAGCCGCCACTGCCGATCAGGATCACGACTATACCGCCGAACAAATCGCCTATCACAGCGGATTGGTGGACCTGTTCCCGATGGGCACCGGCACCGCCGGCCCTCCTCCGAGCAATATCCCGCAAGGTTCCACCACTGGTCTCGTGATGGGTTACTACGACGGCAACACGGTGACCGCTTTGTGGAACTACGCTCAGCATTATTCGATGAGCGACAACTCCTACGGCACTAACTTCGGCCCGTCCACCGACGGCGCGCTCAATGTGATCTCTGGTCAATTGAACGGGGCAATCAACAATACCAATGGAACAGGTTCGCTGATCGAGGACGGATCCGGCGGAATGACGGTCATTAGCGACGCAGATCCGGCTGGCGACGTTTGTTCCACCACCACCGGTGAAACGTTCAGCATGAGCGGACAGAATATCGGCGATCTGCTGAACGCTGCCGGCGTAAGCTGGGGATTCTTCGAGGGCGGCTTCAACCTGAGCGTGACCAATCCCAACGGAACCACAGGCTGCAGCCGCAGCACTACGTCGCTGATCACCAACTCGAAAAAGGCCGACTATATTCCCCACCATCAGCCGTTTCAATACTACAAATCGACGCAGAACCTCACCCACGCGCGCCCCACGTCCACGGCCATGATCGGCCAGCAGGGCGACGCTGCCAACCATCAGTACGACATCAACGACTTCTACACGGCGGTGAACGCAGGCAACTTTCCGGCCGTCAGCTACCTGAAGGCTCCAGGCTTTCAAGATGGGCACGCCGGTTACTCCGATCCCATCGACGAACAGGCGTTCGTCGTAGGCGTGATCAATTACCTGCAAAATCTACCCTCTTGGTCCTCCACGGCCGTGATCATCGCGTACGACGATTCAGACGGTTGGTACGATCACGTGATGCCGCCGCTCGTGAACCAGTCCGCAACCAGCGCCGATATGATCACTGGAACCGGCGCATGCGGAAGCTCCGATCAAGCGCTTCCTGGAGTTGGCGGCAGCGGTCATGCGCAGGGCCGCTGCGGCTACGGCCCCAGGCTTCCGCTATTGGTGATCTCGCCATGGGCCAAGCAGAACTTCGTGGATCACAGCATCACCGATCAAAGCTCTGTCGTCCGTTTTATCGAGGACAACTGGCTCAATGGACAGCGCATAACCGGATCTTTCGACGCCATCGCCGGGCCCTTGGACAACATGTTCAACTTCGACGCGGCTCCCAACACCACCACCCTGATCCTCTCGGAATCCAGCGGTCAACCGGTAAACCCGGCGCAGAGCGCTTCGCCCCACACGGCGCTGCACCAGCACTCGGTGAAACCGTCCAGCGGCACCAGATAGCCTTTTTCAGCATTCGATTCGTTATAGACCGCGCGTCCTTCGTTGCGACGCGCGGTTAAACTTTTAAATGACCATGACCCGCCGGGCTTTTGTTCGTAACGCAGCTTATTTGACAGCACTGGCTGATCGCACCGCGTCCGCCGCCCCGGCTCTCAATCCCAACTCGCTCGCGAAGTTTGTCGATCCCCTGCCCATCCCGGAACTTGCCAAGCCGGCCGGTTTGCGTCCTGCGCCGGGCGATCACACTGCTAAAGTTCCCTATTTCCGGGTCCCGATGCGGCAAGTTGAAGTCAAATTGCACCGCGATCTTCCGGCAACTCGTTTGTGGTGTTATGGCTCCACGTCCCCTGGTCCGACGTTTGAGACGCGAAGCGGCCAGCCTCTTCTCATTGAATGGCCCAACCAACTGCCCGACAAACATTTCTTGCCCATCGATCACGGCCTGCACGGCGCTGAGGCGGAGACGCCCGAAGTGCGTGGTGTGGTCCATGTCCACGGCGCCAAGGCTCCGCCGGAGAGCGACGGATATCCCGAGGACTGGTACGTTCCAGGCAAGTCGCGGACCTACTTCTATCCCAACGCTCAGGAAGCTGCGGCACTCTGGTATCACGATCACGCCATGGGCATCAATCGGCTCAATATTTACGCCGGCATGTTCGGTTCCTTTCTCATTCGCGACGATTTCGAAGATGCGCTCAATCTCCCCAAAGGCCCTTTCGAAATCCCGCTGGTGATCTACGATCGGCTGCTTAAACAGGACGGCCAGCTCGATTACCCCGTGTCTGGCGATCCTGACCGGCCCTGGGTTCCAGAAGCCTTCGGCGACGTGATGGTGGCTAACGGAAAGGCTTTCCCGTTTTTGAATGTCGAGCCGCGTAAGTATCGCTTCCGCGTACTGAATGCTTCCAACGGCCGCTTTCTGCATTTATCGCTCTCCAATGGACAAAGCTTTCATCAGATCGGCACCGACCAGGGACTGCTACCCGCGCCGGTTCCGCTCGAACGTTCCCTGCTTGCTCCCGGCGAACGGGCCGATCTGGTCATCGATTTTGCCGCTGCCTCCGGCCGGCAGATCGTGCTCGAAAACGACGCGTTCCAGGTGATCGAGTTCCGCGTTGCTGAAAAGAAATCCTCAGATAACAGTTCACTACCCAGCGCGTTACGCCCGGTGCCGAAAACTCTCGAATCAGCAGCCGTCAAAACGCGTCCGCTAGCGTTGATCGAAAAGATGACGCTGAAGGGCGAATCCATGACCATGCTGCTGAACAACACGCCCTGGCACATGCCCGTAACCGAAAATCCCGTTCTCGACAGCACCGAGATCTGGAGCTTCATCAACACCACGGACGACTCGCATCCCGTCCATCTCCACTTGGTTCGATTCCAGATTCTCGATCGCCGCCGTTTCGAGCCATTCTTCTACACGTCCAGCGGAGAAATACGATACACCGGACCCGTTACTCCACCCGCGCCCGAGGAGGCCGGATGGAAAGATACAGTGCGCGCCGATCCCAAGATGGTGACGCGTATCATCGTTCGATTTGAAGGCTACCTCGGCCGCTATGTCTGGCACTGCCACGTGCTGGAGCACGAAGACAATGAGATGATGCGGCCTTATGACGTAGTGGCGGCGGCGCCCAAATAGGTAGGCAGCATCTCCGATACAATAGATCGCCGAAGGAGAGTCACCATGTCAGCTAGCCCGGTTGATGCCGCAGTTCCTCCATTTAGCCTTCATACCTCCGTGGAAGGTGACGCTACTATCGTCCAATGCACAGGCAGGCTGACTGCCGGCCTAACTGATATCCTTCGCGACGAGGTCAAGCGGGTGATCCCGCAGTCCAAAAAGGTCGTCCTAGACCTGACCCAGGTTACGAAAATGGACAGCATGGGTCTGGGAACAATCGTGGGCCTATACGTTTCGGCTAAGGGGGCCGGATCGAAACTCGTAGTGATCAACCTGAGCCCCCGTGTTCGCGACCTGTTCCGCATGACGAATGTCTTCTCCATCCTGGATGAGTACGCCGAACACATCATTCGGACGCCCTGAGCGTTCTCGGATAGAACAGCTCGCCAAAAGGAGATGAGATGAATGTATCTAGCTCCGACGATCGGCGGTAAGCTCCGGAAGGAAACTTCCGGAGTAGACAGGTCACAGGCTGTATTTCGATGTTGGGGCTCA
>Ga0302325_10001044_pt1 | contig 72791 bp, 63 predicted proteins | sample Palsa_T0_2_FD_201948 | JGI IMG/M metagenome (GOLD analysis project Ga0302325, IMG submission 201948) | Peat permafrost microbial communities from Stordalen Mire near Abisko, Sweden - Palsa_T0_2 | ecosystem: Environmental > Terrestrial > Soil > Palsa > Peat permafrost | place: Sweden: Abisko...
GGCGATCATGTCCGTCCACGCTTGTTCGCTGAGTTCATGGCCCGGTCCATACGAGACGATCCCGGCGTTGGCGCACACCACATCCAACCGGCCGAAGAGTTCTGAGGCCTCGGCGGCTACCTCTTTTAGCCCTTCGAGATCACGGACATCAGCCCGTTGGCTGAGGATGCGGCGGCCGGTCGCGCTGACGAGCCGCGCCGTCTCCTCGAGGTCGGCCTTGGTCGCGAGGGGATAGGGCACGGTCCCAATATCCTCCAGGGCGTCGACGGCCACGATGTCGGCCCCCTCCTCGGCCAGCCGGACCGCGTGCGATCGGCCTTGGCCTCGCGCCGCGCCAGTGATCAGAGCTACCTTGCCGGCGAGCCGGTTCATGTGGGGATCCCCTTCAGCACGCGGGCGAGGGCAGGACGATCCACCTTGCCGTTGGGCACTCGGGGCAGCGCGTCCACGATCAGAAGGCGGCGGGGACGCTTATACGGCGCCAGCCGACCGGCGACCCGGGCCAGGATGGCTTCCGCCTGATCGCTGGCCTCGGCCACCGCGACCGGTACCTCGCCGAGCCGGTCGTCGGGAACGCCCAGCACCGCCACATCCCGCACCGCCTCATCGACGGCGATGGCCGCCTCTACCTCTTCGGGAACGATGTTGAACCCCCCACAGATGATGATGTTCTTGAGCCTGCCGGTCACGTACAGGTACCCGTCGTCGTCCAGCCGTCCGGTGTCGCCGGTGTGAAGCCACCCGTCGCGGTCAACCGGGCTGACCTCGCCGCCGAGGTATCCCGCGGTCACCGAAGGGGTGCGGACCAGGATCTCCTCGTCGGCTCCGATCCGGATCTCCACCCCGGGCAGCGCCTTGCCTACCGAATCGGGGCGCCGCCTGCCGGCGAGGACATCTTTGACTGGTTCTACGGCGACGCCGCCGAACGCTTCGGTTTGCCCGTAGGCCTGGAGGACGGGCACTCCGAAGCGGACTTCGAACTCCTCTCGAAGCGACGTCGTCAAGGGCGCGGTACCCGACGACACGTAACGCACAGATCCCAGGTCGGCGCCGACTGGTAGGGCGTCGAGCAGCATGCGGATCATGGTCGGGTTGATGGTGAGGTTGTCGATGCGGTGGCGAGTGATGGCCCGATGGCAGGCGAGTGGGACGAACTTGCGCAACAGTACGAAGGGCCGGCCCACATAGAGAGCGAACAGGATCCGGACCACGCCGGCGGTGTGGGACACCGGGTTGGCGATCAGATTCGGGGGCTTGCCGTCGCTCGAGATCGGTGTGGGCCGGGTGTCGCTCCGGAAGGCCGACACCGTCGCCGCCAGGTTGGACCAGCCGCTGCCGTGGGTGAGCAGGACGCCTTTCGGTTCGCCCGTCGATCCGGAGGTGAGAAGGACCAGGGCCTCATCGCCATCGTCTACGGCCGGGACTGAATGCGGCTCGTCGGTCGTCGCGGCGTCTCTCGGCAACCGGGGAACCACCAGCGTTGGGACGCTTCCGGTCGGCGCCTGGCTTTCGACGCCTTGAATGAGGGCGCCGACACCCATCGATCTCACAATTTGGTCGACGTCAGCGCCGGGAGCCGCCGGGTGCACCACCACCGCGGACCCACCCTGAAGCCACACCGCGGTCAGGGCGGCCAGGAACCTCTCGTCGTTGCCCAGCCGTACGATCACCCGGCCGGGACGATCAGGCAGGTGGCGGGAGATTTGGGTCGCCGCGGCGGCTATGGATCCGACGGTCCACGGCCCTTCCTCCTCAACGAACGTCAGTGGGAAGTCCGGTCGCTCGGCGGCCCGCCACCACAGCAGTTTGGACAGCGAACCGGTCGAGGCCATCTCGGTCACGATCCCGCCCACGGACCTTCTTCCGGCACGACCATTCCGTCGAGCAAACCGTGGTCTTCCGGCGGGATCGGGAAGTGAGGCAGGCCGAAAGCGCGCGACGGCAACCGGACCCGCAGCGTTCCGATAGCTGTTTGCTCGTCGCGTTGGTTGGTGCAGGCGACCTCGATTACGACCTCGGGCCAGCCCGGGGCCCGGTCGATGTCGACGATGGAGCCAGTGATCCGGGTGAGGTCGCCGATGGTGTTGAAACCTTTGATGCGGTCGTCGACCGCGACCAGGAGGGCGTCGTCGCCCATCCAATCGGTGACCATCTGCATGATCCACGCGTTGCGAAGCATGCCGTAGTCGTAGGCGCGCGGCGCGCCCACCGACTGGGCAAAGCCGTCGTCCCAGTGAACCCGCATGGCCGAGTCCCAGGCTCCCAACTCGTTCTTGGCGTAGAAGCCGGCCATGCGCTGGCGGTTCTTCCAGTTGAGCCGGTAAGGGAATATCTCGTGCCGCCCGTTGCCCATCAGCCAGGCGATCACGTCGCCGACCACCATCGGACCCCGGTATCGGATACCCAGGTCGGCGTCGGCTCCGTCGAGGGCTTCTAGGTCCTCCAGGTATCTCGGTTCGGCGCCGCGTATCCGCTCTGCGGCGTAGTGTCGGTCGACGAGGGCGAGCTCGTCGTCTGTATAGCGGTGCTGCTCGCGGGCCGCGTGAAGGGTGTCCCGCTTCGCCGCGGTGTCGCGCTCGGTGTGCACGAAGTCGGCGTCCCAGATAGCGATGAGCTCGCCCCGCTCATTCCAGTACACCCGCCGGCGCACGGAGACCGCGGATCGCCCCCCGAAACGGGAGCTTTCCTTCATCTGTACCTCGACGTAGAAGCGCCGGACCCAGATCCGGTCACCTTCGTGCACGGTGTTGAAGTACCGGGTGTGGTCACCGGCCCAGAACATGTGCACCCCGGACAGGGCCCCGCGGCCCCGGCCTCGTAGCTCGGGGGCGTCAGGTAAGTGCGGGGTGAGGCCGGCACCCTCCAAGAATCCGGGTGGGGCGATGACGCCCCCCCACCGGGTGGAGGCGGCGTAGACGGGATCTGTGTACAACGGGTTGTCGTCACCGAACCCGTAGGCGTAATGCCTGATGCCGTCCCGAGTGGCCTCCTCGTTCCACGTCGTCCACCGGTTGTAGGGCCAGTCCACGCCGACCTTCTCCCGGAAACGCTCCACCTCGGCTTCGGTGAGCCGGCCCCGTTCGCTTTTCTGCTCCAGATTCATTTCGTTCTAATCGTTGCATGATTCGCCTATATCTGGCAAGATGTTTTTTGTGGCTCTTCAAGCGCATATGAAGTTGATCTCCACCGACGACCACGTGATCGAACACCCGAGGGTGTGGGAGGACAGATTGCCCCGGGCCGACCTAGAGGTCGGTCCTCGGATTATCGAGATGGTGCCGGCGGGAGCCCCCGAGGGAAGCCGACCGGGCCACGTATGGCTGTACGAGAAGCGCCAGTATCCTCAGATCGCCTTGAACGCGGTGGCCGGGCGCAAGCCCGAAGAGTTCGGACTCGAACCGAATCGCTTCGACGAGATCCTGCCCGGATGTTACGACCCGAAGGCCCGCGTCGACGACATGGATGCGGACGGGGTGCAGGCCCAGCTGTGCTTTCCCTCGTTCCCGAAGTTCGCCGGCACGGTGTTTCTCGGCGCCGAAGACAAACAGTTGGCGGGGAGATGCGTGCGGGCGTACAACGACTTCATCCTCGACGAGTGGTGTGCGTTCGCGCCGGACCGCCTGATCCCTTTGGTCATCGTGCCGCTGTGGGACCCCCACCTGGCTGCCGCCGAGATCGAAAGGTGTGCGGCCAAGGGCGCCAAGGCCGTGTCCTTCCCGGAGGCCACTACCACCCTCGGCTTACCCTCGTTCCACACCGAGCACTGGGATCCGGTTTTCGCCGCCGCCGAGGAGACTGGGCTGCCGTTGTGCATGCACTTCGGGAGCTCCGGAAAGCCGCCGGCGACCGCCGCCGACGCCCCTCTCGCCGTAACCATATCCCTGTACGGGTGCAACTCGATGTATGCCACCGCCGACCTGCTCTTCTCGCGGGTGTTCCACAAGTTCCAACGTCTGAAGGTGGCCTTGGCCGAAGGGGGGATCGGATGGGTGCCCTATATGCTCGAACGAATCGACTACACGTGGGAGCGTCACCGCTTCTACACGGGAGTGGACATCGATACCCGTCCGTCCGATCTGTTCCGGCGCAACATGTGGGGTTGCTTCATCGACGACGTAAGCGGGCTCAGCCAGCGGTACACCATCGGGGTGGAACGGATTACGTGGGAGAGCGATTATCCGCATTCGGACTCCAACTGGCCCAACAGCAGGAAGCGGGCCACTGAGGTCCTGGCCGATGTCCCCGACGACGAGGTGCACCAGATAGTGGAGCTCAATGCCAGGGAGCTACTCGGTTTTACCGCTGACCTCGATCTGGTTTCGGGTCGTGGATGAGCGCCGTACCGGCTCACGTCCCGGCTGACCTGGTTCGCCCGTTCGATTACCACCAGGACCCGGACTTCCTCTCTGATCCCCACCTGGCCTTCGAGCGGATCCGCGACCAGCGGGTCTTCTTCTCTCCGCGCTACGGCGGGTACTGGGTTCTGACCCGGGCCGAGGACATACGCCTGGCGTTCCAGCAGCCGGACATCTTCTCCAGCCGGGAATTCTCCATTCCAACCGGGATATACCCCAGGGTGCTCCGGCCCCTGTCGCTGGACCCTCCGGATCACGGCACCTACCGCCAACCGCTGGCGCCTCTGTTCGCGCCGAACTCGGTAGCACGGAGGGAAAAGGAGTTGCGGGGAGTATGCGCGGATCTGGTCGAAGGCTTCGCCGGCGACGGAAAGGTCGACCTGGTCGCGGGGCTCGCCCGCCCCTTCCCGACCACGGTGTTCGTGTCGATACTTGGCCTACCCGTCGCCGAGGCGCCCGTCTTCGAGCAGTGGAACCACGACTTGCTGCACGCCTACGACGAGCCAGAGCGACGGCAGCAGGCGGCCAAGAACATCCTCTCCTATCTCGACGACCTGGTCGGGCGACGGATGGCCGAGGGACCTCTGGCGGGCGAGGACCTGTTTTCAGTCCTGCTGAAGGCCAAGGTGTCGGGCCGGGCCCTCACCCACGACGAGCTGCTCGACTATGCATTCATGCTGTTCATCGCCGGCCTGGACACCGTGACCGCCAGTTTGGGATTCAGCTTGCACTGCCTGGCTACCCGCCCCGACCTGCAGGTCCAGCTGGCCAGTGGTCAATCCCTGGTTTCGGCCGCGGTCGAGGAGTTCTTGCGTGCATACTCGATCATCAACACCGCCCGCGTCGTGACCCAAGACGCCAGCTTTGCTGGCGTCGAGATGCGGGCAGGCGACCGGGTGCTGTTGTCCACCCCCCTGGCGGGACGCGATCCCTATGAGGTCGACCAGGCGGACCAGATCGTGCTGGACCGCCAGGTCAACCGTCACCTGGCGTTCGGCGCCGGTCCCCACCGTTGCCTCGGGTCCCACCTGGCCCGCCTCGAACTGCGGATCGCGCTGGAGGAGCTGCTTCGGCGGGTCAGGGCGTTCCGCCTTCAGGACGGCGCCGAGGTCGTGCGCCATGGCGGGGGAGCACTCGGTATCGACCAGCTTCCCGTCTGCTGGCAGACCTGATGCGTGCCGCGCCTTCACCGCTTGAAGGCGCCCACGCCTTGGTAACCGGAGCGTCGCGAGGTATCGGCCGGGCCATCGCCTTGGAGATGGCCCGCCGGGGGACGCGCGTGACGGTCGTGGCTCGGCCATCGGACGACCTGACCTCCTTGGCGGCCCAGATCGAGGCCCTGGCCATTCCGGCCGATCTGGCTGAGCCTTCGGAGGTCGACGGGCTGATCGCCCGGGTAGAAGCGGAAGGCGGCGCCGTCGACTTCCTGGTCAACAACGCCGGGGTGGCCTTGGTGGACCGGCTGGTCGACCAGCCGGCGGCCGGGATCCGGACCAGCTTCGCGGTCAACTGCGTAGCCCCAATCGAATTGTGCCGGCAGGCCGTACCGGGCATGGTCGGGCGCGGCAGGGGCCGCATCGCCAACATCTCGTCGCTCGCGGCCATCACCGCGTTCCCGACGCTTTCCACCTACGGAGCCACCAAAGCCGCGCTGGTCCAGTTCTCGGCCGCCTTGCAGCGGGAACTACGCCGTACTCCGGTGCGGGTGACCATCGTGCAGCTCGGCGAAGTGGCCGGGACCAACATGATGGAGCAGGCCCGCCGGTCGCCGACCATCGCCGCCGTGTCGCGCCGCCTGGCTCGCACCCGGGCGTTGCCGGAGATCACGCCTGAGTTGGTAGCCCGCAAGGTGGTCGACGCCATGGTCGAAGGCCGGTCTCATCAGGTGGTCCCGGCCCGGGTCGGCGGCCTGCACCTGGTGCGTGAGTTGCCGAGCCGGCTCAACGACGCCTTACTGACCGGCATCGACTGACCGGCATCGACTGACCGGCATCGACTGACCGGCCCCGACCACCAGCCTCGACTACGTCCGTCCGACCAGCTGGAAGTCGCCGATCACCTCGACTTCGTGCGCCAGTCGCAAATCCAGCTGGGCCTCGACTTCCGGCCGGAGCTCGGAGTCGGTCGGCACGTCTTCGAGCAGGCACGACAGGACTTCACTGGCCAACGAGTAGCGCGCCGCGACGTCGGACAGGTGCAACGACCCGCCTGGCGCACCCCGCAGGTTTGCCAGGGCAGCAGCCACCCGCTCGGCGCGGGGGTTGGCGTCGACCAGGCGCGCCGCTATCGCTTCGATGGCCGCGGTCTCCTCTACTAGCCAGGCGATCTCGTGCTCGACGCGGACGGCCAGGGTCGACAGGATCTGCTGGATCATCTGCATGCCGGCTTCGCCGGCGGGGTCCGCGAGAGCTGGTGCGATGTGGTCGGACAGTTCCTGCTGCAACACCTCGATGATCCGCGCGCTGCTTGGTTGGGTGATCACGCCATGACCTCCGACATGGCGGCCTCCATGGCCCGGACCCCTTCGCGCCACATGCGGTGGGTAAACGGCATGGCCGAGACCAGGTAGGCCGAAGCGAGCAGATGGTTCTGGCCGTCGGCCATGGCCGCCATGCCCTGCAACATTCCGCCCAGCGCCTTGTAACCGGCCAGGATGGCGAACCAGGCGATGGTCAAGGGGTTGACCACTTCCTCACTCAACCCGGTCACCTCCCGGTACACCTTGGTGAAGCCGGCCGGGTTGGCTCCGATCAGGTCGGGCGGCATGAACGCCGCGCATTGTTGCGCCCACCCCAGGTCCACCCGGGGATCGCCGATGTGGGCGTACTCCCAGTCGACGATCCGCAACTCGCCACCGGCGTCGAGCATCACGTTGCTCGATTGGAACTCGCCGTGGACCAGGGTCAGGGGCGCCGGCGGGGGCCGGTGCTTATCGAGCCACGCCGCGACCCAGCGGATGAACGGCATGCGCTCGGCGTGCTCGGCCTCGACTCGCCGCCAGCCGGAGATGAAGCCGTCGATGTAGGCGTCCCAGGACGTCGGCCGTTGGAACGAGGCCGGCACGGCCACCGCTCCGGCCCGGTGGACGGTTCCTATGGCCTCGGCCAGCTTTTCGGCGAGGGCCCCGTGCTGCACGGGGTCGACGGTCTGGCTGTGGGCGAGAAGCTGGTGCCCGTCCACGAAGTCGATGATGATCGCCGGAACGCCGAGATGCTCACCGGTGACGTCGGCCCATCGGGCGGCAGGCATCGGCACGACCAGTTCTGCAGAGAGAGCCCGCAGGAGCTCCCACTCCACGGCCCGGTCGGTGCGGCTCAGGACCTCGCCTTCGGGCCGGTTGGCCCGCACGACCAGCCGGCGGTCTTCGCCGTCGATTTCGGCTACGAACCTAGCCATGAACAGGCTGTAACCTCCGGTGAGCGGCTCGAGGTCGCGCACCTGCACATCTGCACCGGTCTGGTCGGTGAGGAACTTCCCCAGACGTTTGCTCAGCAGCTCGGTGTCCATATCCCCCCCATGGGTTAGAATCGATATATGATTAGTCGATTCCCGCCGAGAAATCAAGGGTGATCAATGACCGACCTACGCAGTGTCCCAGACGAACGGATCCGCATACCGAAGGCGGCCGAACTGGTTGCCGATATGCTGCGCCGGCGCATCGTCACCGAGGAGTACCAACCCGATGAGCTGCTGCCGCCTGAGGGTGCGTTGATGGCGAGTTTCAGCGTGGCCCGTACTACGGTAAGGGACGCGTTCCGGGTGCTCGAATCGGAGGGTCTGGTCGTGGTGAGGCGGGGGGCCGGCGGCGGGGCGCGGGTCCAGGTCCCGTCGGTGAGCATGGTCTCCGACAACGCCAGCGTGCTGCTCCAGTTCCGGGGCGCCACCCTGGAAGACGTCCATCAAGGCCGCCTTATGGTCGAGGTACCGATTGTCGGAATGTTGGCATCCAAGAAGGCCAACCGCAGGATCGTCCGGGAGCTCCGGGCGGCACTCGTCGACGAGGAGACGGCCATCGCCGACTCGGGACAGCTGTCACGGGCCGAAGGCCGCTTCCATCTGCGGCTGGTAGAGCTGGCCGATAGTCCCACCATTGCCATGCTGAGCGCGGTGACCAATCGGATCATCGCTCAGCAGGTGGCGAGGAACTTTGTTCGGCGGGCGACCGGCGCGGACGGTCAGGAGGATCATGGAGAGGAAGCCCATCGGGCCCACGTCCGGCTGGTGGATCTGATCGAAGCCGGGGCGGCCGCCGAAGCCGAGGCGCTATGGCGTCGTCATCTGCAGAGTGCCCTGGTGCACCTGTTGGACTCCCCGGGGGCGGCCCGCACCGTCATCGAGCTGATGTCATAGGAAGTCGGGCCGCGTCTTGGCGGTCTGGGCTTCGAGCCCTCGCCGGAAGTCCGGGTGGCGCAAGGCCTGGTCCATGTCCTGGACCGAGGCCCGGTAGGCGTCGTCCAGGCTGCCGGCGGCGTCGACCACCAAGGCCCGTTTCATGGTCTGGAGCGACTGCTGTGAGCTGTGCATAGCCAACCGGCGGGCGTAGCCCAACGCCATCGAGAGGATCTGGTCGGCCGGCGCTGTCCATTGGGCCCAACCCAGCCGCGCGGCGGTCTCGCCGTCGATGACGTCAGCGTCGTAGAGGAGTCGCATGGCGTTGGGCAGGCCAACCTGGCGGGCGAGCAACCAGGCCGTGCCGTACTCGGCCGGCAGACCTAGCCGGGCGAAGGCGCTGGTCACCCTGACGTCGTCAGCCACCCAGCGCAGGTCGGCGTAGGTACCCAGTACGAACCCGGCTCCCGCGCATGCTCCCCGGATCACCGCGATGACAGGAGCCGAGATCGCCAAAGGGGCGCACTGGTTGTGTTGCAACCACGGTGGCGTGCCCTCAGGGTAAGGCGGCAGATCGGCCGACTCCCGGACATAGATGCCCGCGTCGCCGCTGATGTCGCGCAGCAAGCCCCGGTCGGCGCCGACGCAGAAGTCGCGGCCCTCCCCGGTGAGGATCACCACCCGGACCGCCGGATCCACGTGAGCATGGTGCAACGCCCAGCGGTACTCGATCGCCATGGCTCCACTCCACGCGTTACGTCGGTCGGGACGGCTCAAGGCGATGACGGCGACGCCGGACTCGACTTGGTACGAAAGCTGGGAGAACTCGTCCGGCCTCATCGGGTCTCGAACGGCGGGACGTCGACCTGGCCCATCTCCAGCTTCGAGATCGGGTTGGCCAGCCGGGGGTACAGGAGCGGCACCTCGCGCTGGCCCTGAGCGGTCATGTGGTAGCCATCCCAAATGGCCTTGACCGTTCCCTGAACGGCCAGTGGCGTCTTGGCCGCCAAGCGCTCGGCCAGCTTCCGGGCCCGTGGCCACAGGTCGTCTCGCGGCAGCACCTCGCTGACCAGACCGATCTGAAGGGCCCGGTTCGCCGACATGCGCTCATCGAGTCCGAACAGGGCCAGCCGCATCACCTCACCGAGCGGGATCCGCCGAAGCAAACCCAACGGCTCCAGCGCCGAGGTCATGCCGTATGTCGTGTGCGGGTCGAAGAACGCCGCGTCCTCGGAGCAGATGATCACGTCCGCCTCGTTCAGCCAGTAGAAGGCCCCGCCGGCAACCATCCCGTGAACCGCGCAGATCAGGGGCTTCCACACCCGGTTCTGCTTGGCCCCCAGGAAGAAGCCGGGATCGTCCTCGCTCCACGGATTCGGGTGCCGGAACCGGCCTTCCTTTCGATCCACCCCGGTGGAGAAGGCCTTGTCGCCGGCGGCTCGAAGGATCACGACCCGGATGTCGTCCTCCATGCGACAGGTCCTCCACAGGTAGGCAAACTCGTCGAGCATCGGTTGGTTAAAGGCGTTGAGGGCTTCCGGTCGGTTCAAGGTGACGGTGGCGATGTGGTCTTCGACATCGACGCGGATGGTCCGGTACGCCTCGGTCACGACGGCGCCCTCGGCAGGCCCAGTGCCTTCTCAGCGATCATGGTCTTGAGTATTTCGTCCGTGCCGCCGCCCAGCCGGTACCCCGTGGCCCCCAACAGCCAACGGCTCCAGGCGTACGTTCCCCACTCACCCGTGTCGGCCGCCACCTTCGGGCCGAGCAGCCTGGCAGCTACTTCTCCTATGGCCTGCAAATTGCCGGCCAACAGCAGCTTGTCCATGGCCCGGGGCGGGCCCTCTCCCTCACCGTAGGCCGCGGCCTGGATCCGCAGCTGGTGGTAGCGGGCCACTTCCAGGCGGGCGTGCAAGTGAGCGAGTGCTTGCCGGACGGCGGGATCGTCGCCTTGACCTTGACGGCGGGCCAGAGTCCGCAGCAGCCGGAAGCCCCGGGCGGTCAGGGCGTGGCTGCGATCCCCGGTGGCTGTCCGCTCGGTGGAAAGAGTGCTGAGGGCGACCCGCCAGCCTTCCCCGGTCGCCCCGACACGAAGGTCATCGGCGACCTCGACATCGTCGAGGAAGACTTCGTTGAAGCTGGCCCCGCCGGTGAGCTGGCGGATGGGCCGCACTTGTACGCCGACCGAGTCCATGGGCACGAGGAACGCGGTGAGACCACGGTGTTGCGGAGCATCCGGATCGGTGCGGGCCAGGGCCAAGCCGACGTCGGCGAACTGGGCGTTGGAGGTCCAGACCTTCTGCCCGCTCAAGCGCCATACTTTGCCGTCAGCAACGGCGCGGGTCTTTAGGTTGGCCAGGTCGCTACCGGCGTCCGGCTCGGAGAACAGCTGACAGGCCACGATGTCTCCGGCGTGAACGCCGACGGCGAACCGGCGGATCTGGACATCGGACCCGTTGACCACCAGGGAGGGGCCCACGGTCGACAGACCGATCCGAAGTGGGCTGAGGTCCGCTACCGCGTAGCCTGCTTCCACGCTCCGGTAGATCCGGTCGAAGGAAGCCGGCAGACCGCTGCCTCCATATTGCGGCGGGCCGCAAATCCATCCGAACCCGGCTTGCCAGCGCGTCGCCTGCCATCGCTTGGCCTCCTCCACCTCGCGCTGCTCAGCGGCTCCGGTGGTCTCATGGAAGATCGTGAGCTCCTCGGGCCCTTCGCCCCAACGCAGTTCCTCGGGAGCACGCGGGCAAGCATGGCGTTCCAGGAAGCAGGTGGCCTCGTGCTCGAAGACCTCCTCTTCGGTCACGACGGAGGTCCCAGAACGCCTAACTGAGTGAGGATGGCGCGGCAGTCCTCCACCGTCGTGAAGATGAAGGCCTGAATTCCCAGTTGGGTGGCGGGGTGGACGTTCTCGTCGAAGTCGTCGAAGAAGGCGATGGCGCCCGGTTCGAGGGACAAGGCCTCGACCAGAAGCCGGTAGATCGCCGGCTCGGGCTTGCGCACACCGACCTGGGATGAATCGACCACCACGTCGAAGAGGTCGAAGGGAAAACTGGTCCGCCAGCCGGCGGTCTCGACGTTGTTGGTGAGCAGGGCTGTCTTGGCCCGGTGATGGACCTCGCGAACCAGGTCGAGGGCATCGGTCCGGAGCCGCTCGCCCTTCTGGGCGGCGGCAGCCAACTCGTGGATGTCGACGCGTACCTCGTGTTGGGCTTGGCAGGACACGCAGACGTACTTGAAGAACTCTCGCGAGGTGATGTCCCGGGTCTCGAGCCGGCCCATCATGGCGTCGCCGCGGAAGTACCGCTTGAACGCATCGTCGGGCAGACCAAGACGACGGGCGTACTCCTCCAGACCCCCGAACGGCGGCTGGGTGAGTACTCCTCCCATATCGAAGGCCACGGCAGCCACGGCCACGTAGCGCACGGTAGACAACCCTCGCTAAATCGTCAATACTATAAACGAATTAATCTAATAAACCCGAACCATGGTCAACGCCCACCTAACGCCTAGCATGCTGGCTATCGACGAGACCGCGGCACCCCGCCACGCCACGGACGGCATGGCGCACGTGCCCAAGGCGGCTCAGCTGATCGCCCGCCAGCTGCGCGGCGCCATTCTTCGGGGCGACCTGCCCGTCGGGGAACCGCTGGCGCCGGCGCCGGTGCTCATGGAACGCTTTGGCGTGTCGCTCCCGACCCTACGGGCGGCGCTGCATATCCTCGAGACCGAGGCGCTGATCGAGATGCGCCGGGGATCGCGAGGCGGGGCCGTGGTTCGTGAGCCGTCGGTGCATGTGACCGCGGCGCGAGCCGGAGCCTTTCTTCAGTACCACCGGGCCACCCTGGATGACGTGCACCGCGCTCGTATCTTGATCGAGCCGCCCGCCGTCACCATCCTGGCCGAGCGTCGTGATCCGGGCGACTTGGCGGCGCTCCAGCAGACGCTCGACGAGCAGTCGTCTGCGATCGACGACCGGGAGTTGTTGCGCGCTATCGGCGAACGGTTTCACTTCCAGATCCTGGAGCTGGCCGGCAACCAGACACTGATCGTGTTCTCCGCCATGCTCCACGAAATCATCGACCGCCACACGGCCAGATCTCAGGTGGATCGGGCCGAACGCGGAGACCAACGGCAGGCACCCAGGATGTACACCGAGCACGCCCAAGCGCTGGCTCTCATCGCTTCCGGCGATCCCGCTGCAGCAGAGCGGTACTGGCGCGCCCATCTGGAACATGTCCGCCAGGTCACCCTGTCACGCGAAGACGAGACCGTCCTCGACCTGATGAGCTGAGACGGTTCACCCCAGTGTGCCGGCGTGGCGGAGTTCGGTGATGTCGTCCCAGGATCGGCCCATCTCGAGGAGGATCTCCTCGGTGTGCTGCCCGGCTTCGGGGGCCGGGCCGGCGGGGTGTACCGGTTCACCGAATTGCATGGGTGGGGCCGGGATCCGATAGGGGATGCCCTCGCTGGTTGCGCCAGTTGCCAGGTAGCCGTTCGCCTCGACCTGCGGGTGGTCGTGGAGCTCCAGCGGCTCCAGGGCGGGTGCCCACACCCCGGTAAACCGGTCGAGTGCTTCTCGCCACTCGGAGAGCGTTCTTCTCGAGAAGGTCTGATCGAGCTCGCGGATGCACTCCTCGGCGTGGGCGGCGCGTAAAGCGGCGGAGCGGAAGCGCTGGTCCTGGGCCAGGTCGGGGCGCCCGATGAGCTCGCACAGCTCGGCCCAGTAGCGGTCGCCCTGCAGGCACACCAGATACAGCCACCGGTCGTCGGCCGTCCGGTAGGAGTTCACGATCGGTGTGCTCACCTTGGATCGGTCACGGGGCTCCATGAGACCAGTGGTCGGGGCGGCCATCAGGTCCGGGCTGAGCGACCACATGCCGACGTTGAGAAGCGACACGTCGACGTCGACGGCCTCTCCGGTCCGTTCCCGGCGGAATAGCGCGGTTCCGATCGCTCCGGCGAGCGTGTTCGCTCCCAGCAGGTCATAGAAGGCAGACGGCTGGAACATAGGCTCCTCGGGCGGCCGCGACATCCGCCTCGCCATGGAGGAAGTCGCCCACGCCGCGGCGAGATCGAAACCGCCTCTCTCGGCCATGGGGCCGGCCGGCCCCCAGCCACTACCCCTGACATAGACGATCTGCGGGTTGACCGCCCGTAAGTCGTCGACGTCGAGCCCGAGCTTCCGGCGCACCGGCTCGAGATAGCTGGTCAGGAAGACATCGGCCATCCGCACCAAGCCGATCAGGACATCGCGGCCCTCTGGAGCAGCCAGGTTGAGGATGATGCTGCGCTTGCCGTGGTTGGGAATCTCCAGAAAAGGGTTGGCCGCGTCGGGTCGCTGGAGCCGGTTCTTCAGGCCGCGCTGCGGATCACCGGATGGCGGCTCGACCTTGATCACATCCGCGCCCAGGTCGGCGAGGATGGCGCCAGCCGTCGGGACGAACGTCCAAGCCGCCACCTCGACCACCCTGATGCCGTTAAGCGGTTTGGTCATCGCCGGGTGGTCATCCGGCGTGATACTTGATGGTCTTGAGCTCGGTGTAGTGGTTGAGACCTTCCTCACCGTTCTCGCGACCGAGCCCGGACCGCTTGTACCCGCCGAAGGGAACGCCCGGATTGGTCCAGCCGGCCCCGCCGTTGATCGCCACACCTCCAGCGCGCAGCCGGCAGGCCAGTTCGAATGCGGTGCCGGCATCCCGCGATACCACCGCGCCGTCAAGCCCATAGCGAGAGTCGTTGGCGATCCGAACCGCCTCATCGTCGTCGTCGAACGCAATGGTTACTGCGACGGGGCCGAATATCTCGTCCTGGGCGACGGACCAGCTGCTGTCGACCTCGCCGAGGACCGTGGGTTCGAAGAAGTAGCCTTTGGGCGGCTCGCTCGGTCTCTTTCCGCCTGCGACCAGGATGGCGCCGGCTTCGATGGCCCCCTCGACATAACGGGCCGTGCGCTCGACCGCAGTGGGTCGGATGAGAGGGCCCATCTGGGTCTCAGGCCGCGCCGGATCCCCCACCCGTACGGCGCTGGCGAGCGCTCCCAGTTTCTGCTGGTAGTCGTCGATGACCGACCGGTGGACGATGTGCCGCGTGGTGAGCGCGCAGCCCTGGCCGGCGGTGAAGGTGATGCTCTGCAGCCCGAGGCGCGCCGCCTGATCGAGATCGGCGTCGGACCGGACGATCATCGCCGACTTTCCGCCGAGCTCGAGCACCACCCGCTTCAAGGTCGGCGCCGCCTGAGCGGCGATCGCCGCACCGACGGTGTCCGACCCGGTGAAGGTAACCAGATCCACTCGGGGATCGGTGCTCAGTTGTTGACCGACATCGGCGCCGCCCGTCAGCACGTTGACTACGCCGGGCGGAAGGTCCGAGGCGGCCACAGCTTCGGCGATCACGAAGGAGGTTAGAGGTGTGTATGGCGAAGGCTTGAGGACGACGGTGTTACCGGCAGCCAGCGCCGGCCCTAGCTTCATCACGGCGAGGAGGAAAGGAGAGTTGTAGGCGATGAGGGCGGCCACCACGCCAACTGGCTCCCGCCGCACGACCCAGCTACCGAGCCAGCTCGTGCCGCCGCTTCGTCGCGCCACCCGGGGTGCGCGGGCGATGAGGTCTGGTCTGGCTGCCACGGTCGTCCAGTAGTCGAGCTGCTCGATAGGCAGGCTGACGTGCTGGCTGGCGGCCAGTGCGTAGGTCGAACCCACCTCGGACACCAGGAGATCGGTCAGCTGCCCGGCGCGTGCCGCTAGCTCGTCCCTGAGCCGCCGAAGGTGAGCCGCCCGCTCGGCACCGGGCATCGCCGGCCACGGCCCTTCGTCGAAGGCCCGACGGGCAGCCGAGATCACCGCTTCGCCATCGGCGGCACCGCCGCGAGGGACGGTCGCCAACAGCTCCTCGGTCGCCGGATTGACAACCTCGTCGGCGCCGTCGCCGGTCGCGGCCTGCCAGTCGCCCCCGACGAACACCCCGGTGCGGGGGAGGGTCACCGAACTCACGGACGCACCTGACTTCATGACAGAATCGTTACATGATTCATCGTTTTACGCAAGTGCCCACCAGGGCAGGCGTGCAACACAGTGGTGCAATCGTTGCGCCAATAGGGGGAAAGATCACACCACTGTGCTAGCCGGCGGCCGGCGCCAACGTGGCGCGCCGTGCTGGCCGGCTGCGGCGCCAACGTGGCGCGGCCTGACCTCAGGGTGACTCCTGGGTCTGGGTGGCTCTAGGACCTCAGGGCGTGGCTTCGACGTCCGGAGACAAAGTACGCGATGGGGACGGCTCCGACGGAGTTGACGAGCACCACCGCCATTGCCCATTTGGCCTTTGATCCTCGGATCTCGCTGACGGGCCGGCGCTTGATGTCGATCAGGGCCGCGATCTTGAGGACGCCCTCGAACGCCGCTCCCAAGATGATCAGTCTGCGGGTGCGTTCGCTCAGTTCAGTCCATCGCCTTGTCATGTATGTTGCGGCCCGTAACCGGCATTTTTCAACATCCGCCGCAGGTCGACGACCTGTTGGGCGTCGACGTCCTTGTCTCGGGGCGGTTCGAAGGTCTCCGTCTCTGCTCCGAGGGTGACGAGGAACCGACCGTCGTGATGCTCCTCGACCGAGGCGACAGCCTCTAGTAGCGAAAGCACGGCTCGCCACTGGATGTTGTGGCTAACCGGGTGTTGGAAGATCTGGCCGAGTGTGTCGCGGTGATGGCTATTTAGATGGGACGGATCGACGGTGGATGTCACAGCGCTCCTCTCCCCGGCCTAACCGGGCGTCCGGGAACTGAAGATTGGGTGTATCGCCAACTTGATGGCCGGGAGTGGGGATGGAGTTCCGCCGGCTGTCAGCGCCCACCGGTGGGCACTCAGGCGGCTTTACCGTATTCGATTTGCTTCAGTGCGGCGATTCGTTCGGCGATCGGTGGATGGGTGTCGAAGAGGTGGTGGAACCAGGACTCGTGGTGCTGGAGCGGGTCGTCTATGCACATGGCCGCCGTGGCATGGTTGAACTTGGCGAACGGCTGATCGTTGGTTTGCAGCTTCTGCAACGCCTGGATCAGTCCTTCAGGATTGCGGGTCAACTCGACGCCGCTCACGTCGGCAAGGGACTCCCGTTGGCGTGACAGGGCGAAGCGCACGATGGGCCCGAAGATGAGGGCGACTACGGCGAGGAGCGCACCGGCCGCGAACACAACCAGCATGATCTGACCGCCTTGTCGGCCGCGGCGCATGAAGAACGCGGAGCGCCACACCATGCTGGCCAGGAGCGCTGCCATCCCGATGAGCGTGCTCACGATGAGGAGTAGACGAACGTCGTAGTTCTTGATGTGGCTCAACTCGTGAGCAATCACCCCTTCGAGCTCCTCGCGGTTCATGATCGCCAAGAGACCGGTGGTGGCCGTGATGGCAGCGTGCTGGGGGCTGGTGCCGGTGGCGAAGGCGTTCGGGGAGGGATCGTCGATCACGTAGACGTCGGGCTTGGGGAGACCCTCTCCGATGGCCAAGGCTTCCACGATGTTGTGCAACTGGAGGTACTGGACCGGGTCGGCGAGTCGGGCTCCCGATGCAGCCAAGACCATCCGGGTGCCGGATCTGAGTGAAAAGACGATTCCGAGCAGAGCAAAGGCTGCGGCCACGGCAACACCGGTGACGACGTCGCTGACAGTCGGCGAGGGAGTCCCGGGAGACGTCGACGCGGCCGCCCGTACCAGGCCGACCACGGCGCCGATTCCTACCCAGACCACGAGGAATATCGCGACGCAAGCAACGGTCCGGCGTTTGTTGCGGGCGATCTGTTCGTACAACCGATTCTCCGATCAGCCTGCTGGAGGTCCGGAGGACTCTGGGCTGGCCGCGGGAGGACCGGACGGGGTCGTCGTAGCAGCGCCGATGGGGTCCCCGAAGCTCACCTCGGGTACGCCGCGGTCGGAGTCAGCGATCTCGAAGAACCCGACGGCTTGGAATCCGAGCGCTCCGGCCAGGAGGTTGCGGGGGAAGGTCTGCAGGGCGATGTTGTAGTCGCGGGCGCTGGTGTTGTAGAAGCGACGGGCGAACTCGAGCTTGTCTTCGGTCGCGGTGAGCTGCTCTTGTAGCTGCAGGAAGCTCTCCACCGCGCGTAACTGCGGGTAGTTCTCCGCTACGGCAAAGAGTGAGCGCAACGAGGCGGACAGGGCGTTCTCCGCCGGGCCGATCTTGGCTGGATCTCCGCTGGCGCCAGCCGTTACCGCTCCGGCTCGGGCCGCGGTGACAGCCTCGAAGGTTTCCCGTTCGTGCGAGGCGTAGCCCTTGACAGTCTCGACCAGGTTGGGGATCAAGTCATGGCGTCGCTTGAGTTCGACGTCAATCTCGGACCAGGCCTCCTTGGTCCGGTTGCGACGCCGTACCAAGCCGTTGAACAGGAAGGCGCCGGTGCCGATGAGAACGACGATGATGATGACGACGATCAGGATGATCATGTGAGCATTGCTCCTCTCGGTAAACGCACTCGCTTGCTGCGCTACCAGGTTCTGGAGCAACGCTCCCGGGAGGATGCCGACACCAAGGGCAGAGTCCAACACGGTGCGGGTACGCGATCCGTGTCAAACGAATGCTACACCTCACCAGCTTCCTCTTTTGGCACCATCTCGACGCCGACCGAGCGGCGCAGCCGAGATCCAATCGGGTGGTATCGTGAAAAGGCTTCCGTGCCCGTCCCACACTCGGTTCGACGGCGGGAGGCAGATCGGGGGAATCCCCCACATGTCTGCTAGATCACCCGGGCCTGCCACCACGGGCGTCGATTCGGCGTTCACGGGGAGCCAGTCATGATCATCATTGTCGGCCTCATCATCGTGGTCGCCGTCCTAATCGTCGGCGTGGCCGGCGTTCTCAGCAACGGTGGCAGCGCCCACGCCCTCACCCACGGTTTCGCCGTCTTCGGATATCACGTGACCGGATCCACCGGCACGTTGTTTCTCTACGGCATCGTGGTCGGTGCCCTCTTCCTGTGCGGGTTGAACCTGCTGTTGGGGAGTGCCCGCCGAACCTCTCGGCGAGGTCGCGACGCCCGCCGTGGACTCGAGCAGTCGCGCCAGCAGACGGCTGCTGTCAGCCAGGATCGCGATGACCTGCTCATTCAACGCCAGACCGAAGCCGTGGAAACAGCCAGCGTGCGGGGACATGGGTCGCACTACCGGACCGCGATCTCGACCCCAGACGCGGATCGGTCGATGCTATCCAGCAGCTAGGCGGCGCCGATGTCGCCATCGCGGTGGCCGTATCGCCCGCGCTTTCGAACAAGCCTTCCGCAGCCTCAAGCGGGGCGGCACGCTGGTATTCGCCGTACGGGGCGACAGACCGAGGGTGGTCGTCCTGCCCGAACCAGGCGTCTCAATAGCTTTGCCAAGCCTATCGTCCGGAACACCACAGGATCGGCGAGCGCTTGACCCGCTGGTCGAGCCCGTGGTCAGAGGGCAGCAGTCATCATGGGGGAGGGCCCGGCGCCGGCTGTCCGACCGGCCGGTTACCGGTAGGGGGTATCGAGTCCGGCCCCGGGCGGGTGACCTCGAGCGGTCCATCCTCACCGCTCACCAGATGGCTGTGGCTGAGGGCCGTCACGCCGGCGACGAGGACGGCCAATGCCAGAGCTTCGCCGGCCAGGTCCAACGTCCCAACCCGGAGGTGCTCATCAAAGAGAAAGACCCCGAGCAGGCTGGCCGAGAGCGGGTCGACGATCGTGAAACCCGGCTGCGAGGCGGCGATCGGACCCGCACTCAGCGCGTGGGAAGCCACCAGCATCGAGGCCGCACCGGCGCCGATGAGGACATAGAGCGACCAGTTGGAGAAAATGGCATCGACCCCGCCACCGAGGTGCGAGCTGAGCTCCTTGATGACGCCCGCCACGAAACCCCACGAGATCCCGGTGGCCACCCCCAGGATTGCGGCCCGCTGCGACGCGGCTACGCCGGGGCGACGACCCCAACCGAAGGCGATGGCCAAGGCGAGGAGCACGCAGCCGAGGCAGGCCAACCCGGCCAGCCACCACAACGAGCCCGGCGCGTGCAGTCGACCTCCAGAAGGTGAGGCCACGAGCAGAAACAGACCGAGCCCGGCGGCCATGGCGGCCGCAGCCAGCCAGTCTCGGCGCTTGACCGCCCGGGAGCCGATGACGGTCATGTAAGCGAAGACAAACAGCAACTCGGTGGCCAGAATGGGCTGGACCAGCGCCAAGTCCCCGAAATGCAGGGCGGTCACCTGGAAGATAAATCCGAGGATCAGGCTGGCGATGCCGAGCAGCCAGATCGGTCGTCGAGCCAGCCGGAAGATCAGCCCGAGTTCAAAGCCGGTTGAGCCCTGTTCGCTCTTGGCGCCGAGACGCTGGCACACCGACGAGGTGGCCGTACAGAAGCTGGCAGCCAGAGCGAGCAGGATCGCCTGTTCCATCAGCGTCCACCCCGCATCCCCGGCTGTCGCCCAGGCCACAACATGTCGTTGATGCTATTGCTCCGCTCGATACTTGCGGCGATCCATATCAGCGCGGCCGTATCTCTTCAGCCGACGATCTCACTCGTCTGCATGACCGGGGTGATGGTCGTGTAATTGGGAACGTCGGCCAACACCGCCTGCGTGCCCTCAGCAGCCATCGCTGCGGCCAGAGCGTCTGGTGAATCGAACCGGAAATGGACCGCCGCGACATAAGGTCCGTTGACCCCGCGGTCGATCTCGGCGCCGCCGAGTCCCCATGTCTTTACCGCTAGAGGTACGTGCTGATCGCGGTAGTAGTCATGATCGAAGGTTGCGCCCTCGGTGGTCGGATAGAACACGCTGAGTCGGATCATGCCCTCAACCTATCGCCACTGTCGACTCCGAGTAACCTCCACCCGTCATGCCCAAGATCGTCGAGTCCGAGACCATTGCCGACGTGTGGATCGTCGACCCCGAGGGACACGGCGATGAGCGCGGCCGGTTTTACGAGACCTACCGGCGGGCGTGGTTTCCGCTAGGCAGGGAGATGGTGCAGGGAAATCGATCGGACAAAGCGGCCGGCGCCGTGGTCGGACTGCACTACCACCTGCACCAGGCGGACTACTGGCTGTGCCCGAGGGGTAGGGCGCGGGTGGTGCTGCACGATCTCCGGGACGGGTCGCGTACCGAACGGGCGACACTGACGCTGGAAATCAGCGAGCAAAACTGCCGGGGGGTATTCATCCCACCGGGCGTGGCCCACGGGTTCGCGTCATTGACTGATCTCACCATCACCTACCTGGTCGACAGCTACTACAACCCTGACGACGAGTTGGGCGTGGCGTGGGACGATCCCGAGATCGCGGCCGACTGGGGTGTCACGCATCCCATCCTGTCGGCTCGGGATCAGATTAACCCCCGTCGGGCGGACATCGATCCGGCCCGCCAGCCCCACGCCGGCTTGCGCCGATAGGCCGGTAAGCCGCCCCTCGGTCCTGGTGGAACTGCTCCGTACAGTCCGCGTCAAACAGTGGTCGAAGAACGTGCTGGTGCTCGCGGCGCCCGGCGCGGCCGGAGTCCTGACTCATGGCACCCCCCTGCTGCGAACCCTGGCCGCGTTCGCGGCGTTCTGCGCAGTATCGGCCGGCACCTACTGCCTCAACGACGCCGTCGATGCGGAGGCGGATCGGAGCCATCCGACCAAGCGATACCGTCCGGTTGCGGCGGGGACGTTGAGCACGAAGGTCGCCGCCGGCGCCGGCGCCGGCCTGATGGCGGTCGGCATTGGCGCGGGCGCGATACTCACGTGGCGCCTCGGAGTGGTGCTCGCCATCTACGTCGCCACGCAGTTCGCGTACAACCTGTACCTCAAGCAGCAGCCGGTGCTTGATCTGGTCACTGTCGCCGGCGGCTTCGTCCTGCGGGCCATCGCCGGCGCCGTGGCCGTCCCGGTCCCACTTTCGGAGTGGTTCCTCATCGTCGCTACCTTTGGCAGCCTGCTGATGGTTACGGGCAAGCGACTGGCGGAGCACGCCGCGTTGAGCGACGACCCGGGAACCCATCGCCCCACCCTCGACGCCTACAGCTCGACCTTCCTCCGCACCGTACTGGCCATCTCCGCCGGTGGGGCCATCGTGGGGTATTGCCTGTGGGCTTTCAGTCTGCAGACGGCACTCATGCATCACCGCGACCCCATCTGGTACCAGCTGTCGATCGTCCCGATGATCATCGCCCTCCTGCGTTACACGTACCTCGTAGACGGCGGCAAGGGGGCCGAGCCGGAGGAGCTTGTTTTCGCCGACCATCCGCTGCAAGTGCTGGGCGTGGTGTGGGCGGTCCTGTTCGCCTTCGGCGTGTACATCAGCTGATCACCTGCACCATTCGCGTCCCGGCCGCCCGACGCGCCCAACCCGTCGTCGTACGCTGAGGTTTCGTGCCGAGCGATGGCGATCTCCGATTGGTGAGTGGCTGGGGGCGGACCGCCGCGACGGCGGCGCACCTCACATCCGCCCTCACCCCCGTCGATCTCTCCGCCGCCATAAAGCGGGCCGGACCTAGAGGCGTGATCGGGCGGGGGCTGGGGCGCAGCTATGGGGACGCCGCCCAAAATGCTGGCGGCGACGTGCTCGTAACGACGGGGATGAACAGAATCCTTGACGTGGATGTGGCGGGCTCAACAGCCCGGGTGGAGGCCGGCGTGAGCCTGGACACGTTGATGCGGACTGTGGTGCCGCTCGGCCTCTGGCCGGTGGTCACCCCCGGGACCCGGCAGGTGACCGTCGGGGGGGCCATTGGCTGCGACGTACACGGCAAGAACCACCACCGCGACGGCAGTTTTGCCGCCCACGTTGAATCGATGGTCCTGGAGACCCCGGCGCGGGGAACGCTGACCGTAAGCGCCAACCAGGAACCCGATGTGTTCTGGGCCACCGCCGGCGGCATGGGGCTCACCGGCCTCATCTCCGAGGCGACTATCCGGCTCGTGCCGATCGAGACCTCGTCCATGCGGGTGGACACCGAGCGGGCTGTTGATCTCGATACGGCGATGGCTCGAATGACCGAAGGTGACCGGTTCTACCGCTACAGCGTGGCCTGGGTCGACTGCCTGGCCCGGGGCCGGTCGCTCGGGCGATCGGTCCTCGAGTTCGCGGACCACGCCCGCCTGGAGGATCTACCACCGGCTGGGCGCCACCGGAAGCGGGCGCTGCGCTTCAAGCCCGTCGCTTCGGTCCCGGCCCCTCCGTGGGCTCCGTCCGGCCTGCTCAACCGGTGGAGCGTCGCCGCCTTCAACGAACTGTGGTACCGCAAATCGCCCCGACGGGCTGTGGGTCGTGTGGTGGCCGCAGCCGCATTCTTCCACCCGCTGGACCTGGTCACCGGCTGGCCTCGCCTCTACGGAAGCCGGGGCTTCCTGCAATACCAGATGGTGGTCCCGGATGGCGCGGCAGACACCGTGCGCCGGTCGATCGAAGCGCTGAGCGGCAATGGATGCGGATCCTTCCTGGCTGTGCTGAAGCGGTTCGGGGCCGGCAACCTGGCGCCGCTGTCCTTCCCGCAATCAGGCTGGACTCTGGCGTTCGACCTGCCGGCCGGCGCATCAGGCTTGGGCCCGATGCTTGATCGGCTGGACGCGATGGTCGCGGCTGCCGGTGGACGGGTATACCTCGCCAAGGACTCCCGGCTGAGGCCGGATCTGCTGGAAGCCATGTACCCGGCTCTGCCCACCTGGCGGGTCGTGCGGGAACGTCTCGACCCGGATCGCCGGATGTGCTCCGATCTGGCCCGGCGCCTTCCTGCCCTGCTTGACCCTCCGACCCCGGGTGCAGCCCGATGAAGGATGCCCTCGGCGCCGTCGGCTCCGTCCTCGTCCTCGGGGGCAGCTCGGACATCGGGGTGGCCATCGCGGCCAAGCTGGCCGGCCCTCGCCGCGCCACCGTGGTCCTGGCAGGACGGCACCCCCAACCCCTCGAATCGTCGGCGGCTGCGGTCCGGGCCGCGGGGGCTGGTCGAGTCGATACTCTGCCGTTCGACGCGGACGACACCGGCAGCCATGACGATTTCCTGACAAAGGCCACAAAGCACGCGGGCGGTGACCTCGACGTGGTGGTCTTGGCTTTTGGCGTACTCGGCAACCAGTCGGCCGACGAGGCCGGCGGGGACGGAGCGGTCCGTTTGGCCCGAACCAACTACGTCGGAGCCGTATCGGTCGGCCTAGCGGTGGCGCGGCTACTGAGAGCCCAAGGACATGGCACCTTGGTCGTGGTGTCTTCGGTGGCCGGCGAGCGGGTGCGACGGGCCAACTTCATCTACGGATCCTCCAAGGCGGCCCTCGACGGGTTCGCGCAGGGCCTGGGCGATTCGCTGGCCGGTAGCGGAGCCAAGGTGCTCATCGTCCGGCCCGGCTTCGTCCGCACCAAGATGACCGAAGGCTTGCCGGTCGCACCGATGTCCACGACGGCCGACGAGGTGGCCCGCGCCACCGTCAAAGCCCTGGCCTCGGGCAGGCAGGTCATCTGGGTCCCCGGGTCGTTGCGCGCGGTCTTCATAGTGTTCCGCCACCTACCCCGGTTCGTGTGGCGGCGTGTACCGGCATGAGCGATCGCCCTGGCGTCGCCGCCTTCGATTTCGATGGGACCCTGGTGCCCGGGGATAGCCTGCCCCGCTTCCTGGCTCGACTCCATGGCCGCAGCCGGTTCGCCGAAATCCTGACCCGAGCGAGCCCCGCCATGCTGCTGGCCTACGGGCGCTCGGGGCGTGACGGGGCCAAGGCCGCGCTACTGGCCCGGGCCGTCGCGGGCCTCGATTCGGGGCAAGTCAACGCGGCAGGCGAAGCGTTCGCGGTCGACCTCACCAAGCGGATCCGACCGGTGATGGCGGAGTGGATCCGTTGGCACAACAGGAAAGGCCACCGCCGCGTCCTGGTATCGGCATCGCTCGCCGTCTACCTGGAGCCGTTCGGTCGACTCGCCGGGTTCGAACAGGTCATCGCCACCCGACTCGAGACGGGGCCGAATGGGCGCCTGACGGGTCGAATGGACGGCGCCAACGTCCGGTCGGAAGAGAAAGCCATCCGCCTACGCCAGATCCTCGGACCGGACCCGGCAGAACTGTGGGCCTACGGCAACAGCGCCGGCGACAGGGAGATGCTCGCCATGGCGGACCACCCGATGCGAGTCGGCCTCGGTGGCCGGGGCCTCCGCCGGCCCTGATCTGGGACCCTGGCCGCACCCGGTCGACGTGATCGGTCAGACTGTAACGGTGACCAAGACGGCGCTCATCACCGGGATCACCGGCCAAGACGGCTCCTACCTGGCGGAACTGCTGCTGGACAAGGGATACGAAGTCATCGGCCTCCACCGGCGCAGCAGCACGGTCACCTTCGAGCGGATTACCCATCTCACCGACCGGTTGACCCTGGTACCAGCCGATCTCCTCGACGAAGCCTCCATGATCCGGGTACTACGGGATCATCGTCCCACCGAGGTGTACAACCTGGCGGCCCAGTCCTTTGTCCAAACCTCGTTCGCGCAGCCGACCCTGACCGGCGAGGTGACGGCTCTCGGCGTGACCCGGCTGCTGGACGCCATCCTGCTCACCGACCCCACCATCCGCTTCTACCAGGCCAGTTCCAGCGAGATGTTCGGAAAGGTGGTGGAGGTGCCGCAGACCGAGGGCACGCCCTTCTACCCCCGCAGCCCGTACGGAGTGGCCAAGGTCTACGGGCACTGGATCACCGTCAACTACCGGGAGAGCTACGGGCTGCACGCCAGCTCCGGAATCCTGTTCAACCACGAGAGCCCCAGGCGGGGGCTCGAATTCCTGCCGCGCAAGGTGAGCTTCAGCGCGGCGGCCATCAAGCTCGGTAAGCAAAAGACCGTGTCCCTCGGCAACCTAGACGCCCAGCGGGACTGGGGTTTCGCGGCCGACTACGTGCGGGCCATGTGGCTGATGCTCCAGCAGAAAGAGCCCGGCGATTACGTGATCGCCACCGGTGAGACCCATCCGGTGCGCGAGTTGTGCCAGATCGCATTCGACCAGGTGGGGCTGCATTGGGAGGACCATGTGGTCATCGACGAGCAGTTCTTCCGTCCCGCCGAGGTCGACCTGCTCATCGGTGAGCCCACCAAGGCCAGGGCCACGCTGGGCTGGAAGCCGTTGGTGGGCTTCGAGGAGCTGGTCCGCATGATGGTCGACGCCGACCTTGCGGCCTTGTCGAAGGGCTGACCGCCGGGGTCAGACCTTGTGGGCAAACACGCCGAGAGCGTGGCTGGACCAGCCGGCCACGGTTGAGGCCGGGTCCCCGAAGTAGGGGGCGTCGCCGAAGGCGTACACCAGGCCTCCGGAGCTGACCATCAGGTACCCGCCCCCGTCGGCGGTCGCAGCCACGGAGACGATGGTGTCGCTGATTCCTTCGCCCGGCAGCGAGCCGACGAACCCGGCGTTACCAAAGGTAAAGATGCCCCCGTCCCGGCCGACCAGCCAGTAGCCGCCGCCGTTCGCGGTCGCGACCATGCCGACGATCGGCTGGGCGAGGTGCACGTTGCCGGTCGACCCGTAGAAATGGGCGTCGCCGAAGCTAAAGATCCCCCCATCGGCGGCGACCAGCCAGTAGCCCTTTCCATCCGGCGTGGTGGCCATGCCGACCACGGGCTGGTTGAGGCGAATGCCACCGGTCGAGCCGTAGAAGCGAGCGTCGCCGAAGCTGAAGATCCCGCCATCGCTGGCGTAGAGCCAGTAGCCCTTACCGTCGTAGCTCGATGCCATGCCGATGACCGGTTGGTTGAGCCGGAGGTCGCCGGTCGACCCGTAGAAGCGGGCGTCGCCAAAGCTGAAGATCCCGCCGTCCCCGGCGACCAACCAATAGCCCGCGCTGTCGGCCGTGGGGGCCATCCCGATGACTGGGGCATTGAGCGGCCGGCCCGTCATCGAGCCGTAATTGACCGCGACGCCGAAGGGGTATATGCCGCCGTTGCCGGCGACGATCCAGTAGCCGTTGACACCGCCGCTGGATCCGCCGGCGTTGGTGACCGCGAACCAGTCCGACCGCAGCCCCACCGCCCAGGCGAACTGGTCGCCAGTGATGGTGATCCGTCCCGCCGAGCCGGTCAGCACCATCTGCGTGACCCGTCCGCCCAGATCGCCGAGCCCGTTGCGCTGGGTGACGACGACGCCTTCGAGCCTACCGACTGCCGATCCGTACGCGGCCTGGACGGCGCTGGTAGGTACCTGCTGGATCCAGGAGTGGTTGGGGTTGCTCGGCGTGGCATCGCCCTGGTCCACCACGGCCGGGAAGTCGCCGCCGGCGGTGTACCCGCCGGTCGAGGAGGAGTACTCGGTCAGCGCAGGGGCGTTGGAGCGGTATCCCGCCGGGGTGTCAGACCCCCACTCGAGGATCTGCCCGGCCGTGGACGTGACGGCGGCGTCGCTGTTGGCGTTGTCCGAGACGGGGTACTGGCTGGGGTCTCCGCCGTAGACCTGGCACGATGTGTTGTCACAAATGGCTGGCGGCGAGCTCGCCAACACCGCCAGCGCGTAGGACCGGGCCGCCACGGCCTGCGCCTCGAGCGTCGCCAGCGGCCAACTGGCCGGCGCCTCTCGTGGCACGACGCCCTCGACATACTGGTCGAGGGGCAGCACGTTCCACACCTGGGCGACATTGGCTTTGAGGACGATGGCCCCGGCAAAGCTCCGCTGCGAGCCTGAGGACCACGGTCCTGACACCACGACGTCGACGGCTGACGGGCCCCGTGTGGCGGTGATCGTCTGATCGGAGGAGGTCCGGCTGACGGTCGAGGGGCTCGGTATCGGCCTCCCGTTGCGCCACAGCTGATCTCCCGGGGGCGTGGCCACGGTCACCTCGCTGGCGCCGTCCAACTCGTCGAGGTGGACATCGATCGGCTCGGTTGGGCTCACGGTAGACATGACCGTGCCGCCGTAGTAGTGGCTGAGGATCTGCCGGTACGACCAGTCAAAAGGAGCAGACGCGTAGCCGAGCGCGCCGTACTGGCCCATGCCCAGGCCGTGGCCCCAGCCGTGTCCGACGACGGTCAGAGAAGTCGGGAGCGTGGTCGCCTGGGCGTCGGGAACGACGCCCATAAGACATCCGGCGGCCACTGCCATCGTGACACTGATACTCGCAATTCGGCGCACGCGCGGGACTCCTGTGGGTCCGGCCCCCGCCCAAGGCTCACCTTAGCCATCGGCTCGGTTCGGCGAAAACTTGAGGCGGTGCCCACCGCAAAACAACTTCAGCGAAACAGACGGCGACGGCGACAGCAGCTTGACAAACGTGTCGCTTGCATGAAGCGAAACGCGGGCTCTCAGCAGTCGCCGCCGCCGTCTGTTTCAGTCCGGGTTGTTTTGCGGAGGGCGCTTACGACGAGACGCCGACGATCGGAGCCGTCGCCTCCCCGCTCGCCGACCCCCAGAAACGGGCGTCACCGAACGTGAAGATCCCCCCGTCTGACGCCGCCAGCCAGTACCCGCCACCGTCTGGGGTGGCCGCCATCCCGACCACCGGCTTGGCGAGGCGAATCCCGCCCGTCGACCCGTAGAACCGGGCGTCGCCGAAGGTAAAGATCCCCCCGTCCGCGGCGACCAACCAGTACCCCCGCCCGTCAGGCGTGGCCGCCATCCCCACGATGGGCTGGTTGAGCCGGATACCGCCCGTCGACCCGAAGAACCCGGCGTCCCCGAAAGTGAAGATCCCCCCATCGGAGGCCACCAACCAGTACCCCCGCCCGTCCGGCGTGGCCGCCATCCCCACGATGGGCTGGTTGAGCCGGATACCCCCCGTCGACCCGAAGAACCCGGCGTCGCCGAAAGTGAAGATCCCCCCATCGGCGGCCACCAACCAGTACCCCTCGCCGTCCGCCGTGGCCGCCATCCCCACCACCGGCTTGTTGAGCCGGATACCCCCCGTCGACCCGAAGAACCCAGCGGCGCCGAACGCGAACACTCCCCCATCGGACGCGTCCAACCAGTACCCGGTCCCCGCATCGCTGAGAGCCATCCCGACAACGGGCCGGTTTAGGTGGATGCCGGCCAGGGTGCCGAGCGCTAACACGGATCCGCCCGGATAGACGTTGCCATCGGAGCCGATCACTTCGTAACCGTTGAACTCGTGCGGCGGATGCGCTTCGGCCGCCAGCGCGGCCGGGACATCGAGCAGGCCGCCGTCGATGGAATCGCCGCCGCTGGTCGGTCGGGCCGTGCTCTCCAAGATCTCCGTGATCTGCGGTCCGCTCAAGGTCGGGTCGTTGGCGATCATCAAGGCCGCCGCCGCGGCCACCTGCGGGGTGGACATGGACGTGCCGGAGAGAACCTGGTAGCAGGGAGGCGGACCAGGCGAGCAAAGGCCCGCCGGCCACGTCGAGACGATGTTGAGCCCCGGCGCGGCGATATTCGCCGCCGGACCCCACTGGGAGAAGGACTGGACGACGCCGTTGTTGTTCGTGGCCGCGACCGACAACACCCCTGGGTACGACGCCGGGTAGGTCTGCTCGTTCAGCCCGTCGTTGCCGGCGGCCGCGACCACCACCACGTTGTGGGCCAGGGCATACTCGACCGCGGCCCCCTCGTCCGGATCGGGCTGGCAGAGGGCGGGATCGTACTGCCCGGTCGTCGGGGCGTAGTAAGAGCAGGCCAACGACATGCTGATCACCCGGACATGCGCCTCGACCGCGTCGTAGATGGCCGTGGCCACATCGAAGGTGTTGCCGTTGCCTTGCGAGTCGAGGACCTTGTACATGATGACGTTGACACCCCAGCCGAGGCTGGCGACTCCGATGCCATTGTCGGTGTCGGCGGCGAGGATCCCGGTGACGTGGGTGCCGTGGCCGAGGGGGTCCCCTAGACCGGCGCACAGCGGGTCATCGTCGATGCAGATGTTGATGTTGCCCGCGATCTTGTCACCGCCGCCGTCAGCGCCGTCCAGATCCGGGTGCGTCGCGTCCACGCCGCTGTCCAGCACCGCGACGATGACCCCCGTGCCGTGCGTGACGTTCCACGCCGCCGGCGCCCCGATCACGTTGAGGTAAGCCTGATTGGCGACGGTCCCGTCTGCGTTGCACTCCGACACGTAGCACGGGTTGTTCGGGGTCACCGTGGCCTTGACTGGCTGGGGCACCTCGGCATAAGCGACCTGCGGGTCGGCACGCAGGCGGGCCAGTACACCAGGAACCTGACTGGCCGGGACCCGTAGGAGGTAGCGGCCCTGGGGTGCCGCTTCCGGGGCCGCAGCCGAAAGCCCCCCGATGACATCGGCCGCATGGACAGCTGGGCTGGCCATCTTAACGACGACCGTTGCCAGCGCCCCGGCTGGGGCGGCGGTAGTCGTCGCCGAGGCATACGACACCAGCGGAGCCGCTTCGGATCGGGTCGCGGCGATCGGGACGACGAGGGCCGCGACCGCCGCCACGACCGTGGCGCCGCGGTAACGACGCCTGCTCTGTATGACCACCCGCTTCATTTCGGAGGGCAGCCTATTGCCTGGGGTCGGCGATTCAGGGTCGCCCCGGTCCCCTGCTACCGTCGCCCGCCGTGCCCGGCCGTGTCGCCTTCGTCCCGCCGCGCTTCGGACCTCGGGTGGTCGGCGGCTCGGAGACCGTCACGCGAGAAGTAGCGGTCGGCCTGTCCGCCCGCGGGTGGGACGTCGAGGTGCTCACCACGCGGACCGTCGACCACTACCTGTGGGCCAACGACCTCCCGGAGGGCACTACGGAAGAGGACGGCGTGACCGTGCGCCGTTTCTCGACGGTGCCACAGATGTCGCGATGCGGAAGGCGCGCTCAGGATTCGATCCAGCACGGGGTACTGCCGCCGATCGACGACCAATGGACGTGGGTGAGCTGGCGATTCAACGTCCCGGAGCTCTTCCACCACCTGTTGCGACACGGGCCGGAATACGACGCGGTCGTCTTTTCGCCCTACATGTTCTGGACCACCACGGCCTGTCTATCCACCGTCGCGGCCAGGGCGGTGGTGATGCCCTGCCTGCATGACGAGACCTACGCCCGGCTGGACGTGGTCCGTCCGGTCCTGGCCGAGCCCGCGTCGGTGTGGTTTCTCTCCGAGCCCGAGCATCGGCTGGCCCACCGCCTCGGCCCGATCGCCGATCACCACATCGTCACCGGCGCGGGCGTCGAGGTGCCATCAGGCTACGACCCGGACGGATTCCGGGCCCGCCACGGCCTTACCCGGCCGTTTGTCCTCTACGCCGGCCGGCGGGAGAAGGACAAGGGCTGGGATTGGCTCGTCCAGGTCTTCGCGGACGCCCTAGCCGGCGGTGGTCTCGAAGAGATCGACCTGGTGACGATGGGGGTGGGCACCGTGGCTCCGCCGCCAGGACTTGCCGGCCGGGTCATCGACCTGGGATTCCTCCCCGATGCCGAACGCAACGACGCCTTCGCCGCCGCCCTCGCCTACCTCCAACCCAGCCGCATGGAGAGCTTCTCCCGCACGACCATGGAGGCCTGGCTGGCGGGCACTCCGGTACTCACCATTGACGGCAGCGAGGTCGTCATCTGGCACTGCGAGCGCTCCGGTGGCGGTGGCGTGTTCGCCGACGGATCCGACCTGCGGAGGTGGCTGTTGCGCCTCGTCGCCCAGCCGGCGGACCGGGAGGCGATGGCGGGGCGGGGCCGCCAGTACGTGCTGGACAACTACGCCTGGCGGGTCGTGCTCGACGGCATGGAAGCCGACCTGCAGAGGTTCACGGCGCCGGGAGACCGGTGAGCGGCACCAAGGTCCTCGTCGTCGGCTCCTACCCACCGATCCCCCTCCCCGCGGCGGCCGCCTCGGTGGCGGCGGTGCAGGGGGCCTGGGCCGCCGGCGACGAGGTGACGGTCGTGTCGCCCCGCCTGAGCGCCGCCCACCTAGCCGTGCCGGTCGCCGGGATCTTCGCCGGCCGGCGTCTGGCGAACCTGCGTCGGCACACTTCGGCGACCCGGGCAGTCCTGGTGTTGGAGCCCGACATGCCTGTCCCTGGCACCTCAGGCGGGCAGGGGAGCAGACGCGGGCTGGAGACCCGACTGATCCAGTGGCTGACGGTTCGTGGGATGGTGTGGGCCTTCAGAGGCTTCGACCACGTAACGCTGGTGCGGGTGGGCGATCTCGGCATCCCTGCTCGGGTCGAGGCCGATCTGCTCCGGGCCGCAAGCGAGGTGCTCGACCACGTAGGCGACGAGAGCGCGGCTGCCCCGGTGCTTCCTCGCCCTGACGGCGTCACGCCCCTCGGGCCGCCCGAGGTCCTCGCCCGGGAACGCCCACGCCAACTGGCCGGGCTGGCGGCCCGCCAGCTGCTCGGAAGGCGGGCCGCCCCGGTTCGGGCCCGGTTGGCAGCGGCCGTCCATGCCGCCCAAGGATGGTTAGAGGGCAAAAAGTAAGGTCTGTTTAGCCTCCCCCGCCGCGATACCCGGCCGATGCGGGGGTGGTGTCCCAGGTGAGGTCGTGATCCGCCCAGGCATCCCAGACCGGGCGGGGGCGCTGTGTCCACGAGCGGCGCATGGCGATCCGGGACGAAAGGGCCCATGGCAGCTTCTGTAGCACGGCGCGCCTCACCCCATCACCCGGCCCCTCCATCACTCGGCGTCGAAGATGGGCGCGCGCCACGTCGCCCGGGGCGTTCCTGACCAGGCAGAGCAACGAGTTGCGCTGCGCCAGAAACCGCACGAAGGCATCCTGAACCCCCCCGCTCGTCGACGACAGCCGGTGGTCGACGCTTGCTGCCGGGTCGTACGCGATCCTCCGGCCGGCCAGGCGAGCTCGCAAACACCAGTCGGTGTCTTCGTTGTAGGCGAAGAAGGGCGCGGCGAATGTCCCGATCTGTCTGAAGATCTCGGCCCGAAACACTGGCGCCGTCCCGCTGAACCCGAACCGTTCAGCCGGCTGGTCGAAGCGGCCGTCGTCGGGTGCGCCCAGGCCGTACTCGCCCGCGACTCCGTGCCCACGGAGGTACGAGCCGGCATGGTTGAGCAAGCGCACTCGCGGCCCAAGGGGGACGGGTTCGCCATCGACGCGGACCTCGTCGCCGGCTTCGGCGCCGGCCAGCGGGACGTAGAAGGGACGGTCGCCTGCCGTCCACCGCCACCTGCGAACAGCACCACCGGAGCTCTCTTGCTCGAGATCGTGGATGCCTGCACCCACCAGACCGTCGAGAATCTCAGCCGTGCCGACGGTGGCAGACGTGATCTTCCGGCCGAGCGGCCTGGCGTCCCGGGGCGCGAACCAGGGCTCGTCTGCGAGCACTACCTCCGCGTACTCACCAGACAGGAGCACCTTGGGCGTGACCGCGGCCACCGAGGTATCGGCGAGTAGCCGGGCCGCGGATGCCAACCAACCCGGGGCGGCGGTGGCGTCGTCGTTGAGCAGGCCAACGAACTCACCGCGGGCATGTCGAAGACCGAGGTTCACGCCTCCGGCGAAACCCAGATTGGTTGTGGCGCGAACGGGTCGAGCGCCCAGCCGGCGGGCGATGTCCGACGCTTCCTCGCCCGGTGATCCGTTGTCGACGACGATGACCTCATCCGCTTGGACCAACGCCGATTCGAGGCAGGAGACCAGCCAGTCGCCGGGCCGGTACGACACCACGACGACCGTGGAGCTCAGGGCCACAGCCCGCCCGGCGGGGCCCGCCCGATATCGCCTACATGGGTGCGATCTTGTACCCGATTGGCGCCATGATCGCACCAGTGTGACCTCAACGCTCCGCCACCACGTTGCCGTACGGCAGATCGAGTAGGCGGGCCCGGTCGATGACGTGGAGGTCGTCCTCGAGCAGACGCAAGCGGAAGCCGTAACCAGCGAGCAGGTCGACGAGAGCGGCCGGGGTGTCTCCGACCTGGTAGAGCTGCTCGGGCGACCACTCGAACATCACCGTCAGGTCGGGGTTGTCTGCCAGCGTCCGGCCGAGCCCCTCGAAGGCGCGTACCTCGGCCCCCTCCACGTCGACTTTGAGCAGGTCCACGTGCGGCACCCCCTCCAGCAGCTGATCGACGGGCACCGCCTCCACCTGGACCGCCTCCTCGGTGTCCCCGAGCGCCGCCAGCCGGCCCTCGTCGACGGACCCGACGCTGGAATTGGCTGAGTAATGCGCCCGTTGGTGAAACATCACTGTGGTCGCTTCCGACCACGCCGCTCGGTGCCAGACCGTCACCCGGTCGTGCACACCGTTGATCACCACGTTTCGGCGTAGCACCTCGACCAGGCCCGGGTGGGCCTCGACGGCCACTACCCGGCCCCGCTCGCCGACCAGGCGCGCGCCGAGCAGGGTGAAGTAGCCGACGTTGGCTCCCACGTCGACCAGGACATCGCCGGGCCGCAGGACCTGATGGAACCACCCGGTGACGTGTGCCTCCCACAAGCCATCCAGCAGCAGCCACGGCGCGAGCAACGAGTCCCGGGTGTCCACGGCCATCTTGGCCCCCCATCGAGTTTCCACCAGGGCGAGATGGTCACCGAGGTACACGGGACCAGCCGGATAGCGGGTGGCGTCGAGACTGGCCAAGCGGTGGTCGAGCGCATCGAGCCGGCTCTCCAGGTCATCGAAACCAAGCGAGCGGCGCAAGTGGGCCGCAGCCCGGGAGACCAGCCTCTGACGCACGGCGGACAACCTAGCTGCCGGTCCTTAGGACCCGGCCGCCGCGGGATGGTTGGCGGATGCGGGAAAGGTGGTGAGGATGCGCTGGGCGAGGGTGGCATAACGCTCGGTGATCGCAGGCCAGTTGAACACGCGACGCGCGTACCCCTCACCTGCGATGGCCAGGCGGAGCCGCAGATCGCCATCCGCCAGAAGACGGTCCATCGCCACCTCGAAGTCGCCGTACTGGTCGAACCACAAACCCCCGCCTCCATGCCGGCAGTGCTCGACCGTCGGTTCGCAACGACCGTTGACGAGCACCGGCTTACCGGCCAGCCACGCTTCGACGACCACCAGGCTGAATGACTCCCACGCCGACGGGCTGACGAGGAGCTGGCAGCCTCGGAGGGCGCCCCATTTGACGTTCTCCGGCTGCCTGTCCGCGACGACAACGCGGTCGCGTTCCGGTAGCGAGTCGTGCACCGGACCCACGAAGACCAGGCGCGGTGCGGCTGGACGGCGCCGGCCGTACAGGTCCCACATCTCGGCCAGGAGGTGGGCTCCTTTCGACCGCTCGACCCTGCCCAGGCACAGCACGAACGGCTCGTCGGGGTCGAGCCCCAAGGCCTCCCGGGCCGCGGCAGGGACCCCGCGACCCTCGACGACCGCGTTGCCGATCACGCTGCCGGGCAGATGGCCAACCCGGAAGGCGCGTTCCACCAGGTCTCGTTCGGCGAACGAGTTGAAGGAGAAACCGCCTACCGCCCCGAACACGCCGGCCATGATCGGCAGGTGGAGCTCTGGCTCGTCATGGGCCGCGCCGTGGAAGATCACCCGACGGCCCAACCGGGGTACTCCGTGGACGGCCGGCCAGTAGAGGTATGGGGTCACCGCGATCAGATCACAGTTGGAGGCGTCGGCTTGGTCGATCACAGCCGGGCACACGGGTCCCACCAGCTCCACGAATCGGAGCGCCACCGAGACCGGGACCGACTCGGGGTCCGACTTGATCTGCTCGTACAATCGCAGGTACTCGGGATCGCGTCCCGACACGGAGCGGTGGCGATGCACGGTGACACCACCGATGGTGGTGTCACCCGGCGGATACTCGTCGGCCCAGGTCGCGGCGGAGACGGCACAGGTGGTAAACACCTCCACCTCCCACCCGCAGAGCTCCACCAGGTGCTCCACGAGCGTGCGCAGCCAGTGCTCGGTCCCCCCCACGACCTCTAGTCCGTAACGTGGTACGACCAAGCCAAGCTTCACTGCTGGTCCCGCCAGGCGTCCAGTACCGGGCCGGGCGATCGGCTGCCTTCGGCCATGGCGGTAGGGGGCTTCTCGCCAGGGTGCTCCAGTTGGTGCAGCCGACGATCGATGTCGTCGAGCTTCTCGGCGATGAGGCGGAGCGAGCCCGTCACGGTATGGGCGAGCGCGGCGACCTGCTCGGCGAGCGCCACCGACTGGGGCAGGGGCGGCTCGGCGCGGCGGGCGCGGCGGGCCCGCCGAGCGCCAGGCGACACCGAACGGGACTCTGGTTGATTCCCGGCGCCCCCGCCGCCACCGGCGCCCCCGGCGCCCCCGGCGGCCTGCTCCCGGGCGGCCGTTTCGACCCGAGCCGCGGCGCCGGCGAGACGTTCGAGCGGGGCGGGAAGGGGTCGGGGCGCCTGGCTGTCGAGTTCCAGCCCGATTCTTGCTTCGTCGTCGATGGGGTACGCGGGCGCGGCCCGCCTGCGGGCAGCCTCGGCCCGGAGCCCGCCGATCAGCGCGTCGAGGTCCTCGGCTGCGGGAAGCTCGTCGTCTGGGGTACGCATAGTCAAGTAGGGACGCTAATAAACCCAGTTGGTCACCACCGCGACCAGCTCACGAGCCAAGCGGTCGAATTGGTGGTCGGCGGCGAAGGCTTGCCCGGACTCAGAGAGGGATCGGAGATCGTCGGGTCGCTCCATGAGCGAGCGGAGGTGCGAGCCGATGTCCTCGGGATCGCTCGAGGTTAGGAGCGAGACCGTCCCGGCGGGGTACTCGGCTGCGGTCGCCAGATTGGTCACGACGGGTACGCCGGAGGCCAGGGCGTCGAGTACGGCGGCGGAAGATTCTCCGCCGACCGACTCGCGCAGCTGCACAGCCACGGTTGCCTGGTCCATCCAGCACCCCCATCCGTGGTCGTCTACGGTCCCGACGACCTGCACGCTCGCTTCGATCCGGCGAGCGCGAGCCCGGTCCTCGATCACCTGGGCCAGGATCGGCGGACACGGGCCCACGAAGGCCAGCCGGCACCCGGCCCGAGCCGCTGCGTCCACTAACAGGTCGGGTCGCTTGGACATCGACACCACACCGAATGCCACCACCAGCGGTTCGGTCGCCTGGGCTGCGCCAGCCGCGCCGGCCGCGCCGGCCGCGGCGGGATGACGCTCCCGCACCGGCGGGCAACCCGGCGGCAGCACGTGGACCGGCGGATGGTGGGCAAGCGGGGCCAGGTCGAGGAGCAGCATGCGTCGGGCCAACTCGGAGTTGACGAGGAATCCTCGGCACCGCTCGGCCAGTGGGGCGACCAGACCAATTCCGGCCCGGATGAGATCGAGGTTGCTCCGACCGGCCCGCCGGGCCGATCCGGCCGGCACCCGGCCGGGGTAGGCCCGGGCGAGCAGCCAGGACATAGCCGACTCGAAGGCCTCGTCGTCGAGGTTCTCGAAGGCGGTGGTGGCGATGGCGGGCAGACGAACCTCGTGCAACCACAGCCAACCCGGGTACCGGAGCGCCAGTTCGATCGTGGCCAGGTGGCCGGCCGAATTGCCCAGCGTGTACACGATCCCGTCGAAGGAGGCCGGCCGGATGTCGGGACCGAACGCGGAGACTCCGACGTGGCGGACGCCGGCCGGGAGGTCCGGGACACCCACGTTCGCTGTGACTGCGTAGGCCTTGACGTCGCCGGGGAGGCCGGGGAGGCCCGCGAGGAGCCGGAGGTTGTAGGCGCCGATCCCCCCGCCTAGCGGAGGAACCGGACCGACGAGGGCCACCTGGCGCGCCAGCGGAGGGGAAGTCCACGCGCCGGGCGGCAGGGTATCTCCTAGTTGATCAAGGGCGGCCGTGGCGCGCTCGACGACAGCCTCCCACGTCGAGCAAGCCGCCAGAGCTTGCTGGGCGGCGAGTACTTCCGCCCGGCGCCCGTCATCGGAGAGCAGACGGGAGATGGCGTCGGCAACGGAGTCGGCGTCGGTCGGGTCGAAGCCGGCCAGTGGCGTGGCCGAGACCTCGACCAGAGCGGTGCTGGCTGAGGCCAACGCAGGCGTGCCACACGAAGCCGACTCCAGGACCGGCAAGCCAGATCCCTCCGCCAGAGATGGCATCACCGTCACGACCGCACGTCGGTAGCAGGCCCGCAAGAGGTCGTCGCCGACAGACCCGGTCAGGATCACCCGTCCGGCCACGCCGCTGGCCTGAGCCGCCTCGCCAATGCGCCGGCGCCAGTCCGGCGTCAGGTCCCCCACGATCACCAGGCTCAGATCCCAGCCTTGGGCCGCCAGCCGGCCGAGGGCGGCCACCAGCCGTTCCGTGCCCTTGCGCTCGTCGCTGCCACCAATGGTCAGTACGTACGGGCGACCTTGGAGGCCGCCCAGGTGGAAGCGCCACAGTTCGTCGTCTGTGCCATCGGGAGGGGCGAAGAACGGGTCCACCCCGGCGCCCACCGCTACTACTCGGTCGGCAGGACATCCGAGCAGTTCGATGGCTTCCTGCCGGGTGTGCTCGGAGATGGCCAGCAGAAGGTCGGCGGTCGCGACCCACCTGGCGCGACCGCGGTACCGTTCCTCATGGGCGGGACTGGGAAGGTAATGGCGAGGGGCGCGCAGCGGGATGAGGTCATACAGGGTCACGACCCTGGGTGCGGCACTCTCGGCCCAGTGCGTCGTGATGGCCAGTCCGGACGGATCGCGGGGACCGACATGGAGGAAGGGCGCCGGCACGTGGTAGACGATGCGCCCGGGCTCAGCGAGCAGCCGCCGCGTTTCGGCGATGCAGTCCCAGACCACCAGGTCGCGGACTATGAGGTCGTCGGCGAGCCCTGACGGGGGCGGAAGCTCAGGGGCAAGCAGGGCGGCGCCAACCCGACCGGCCTTGGCCAGCGCCGCCGCGTAGGCCGCGACGTAGCGCCCGATGCCCCGGTCGGCGAACCCGTGCACCTGGAGCGCCTGGAGGTCGAGAGCGGTGCGTACGGGCGCGCTCAACGATTGCCCGCCGGCGCCCCCAGGAGCCGTTCGATCTCCCCGATCCTGCGCTCGATCCGGACCTGGGATTCGCTGAGTGCGACGCCCCCCTCGGTTGCGGTCGAAGCCCGCGCCCCCGCCGCCTCGACCGTCATCACGATGTCGGCCAAGCGGATCTCGATCCGGTCCAGGCGCCGGTCGATGCCATCGAGGCGAGCGTCGACCGTGTCGAGGCGAACCGTCACCGGAGCGAGGAAACGCCGACGCAGCGCGACCAGAAAAGCCCGGACCCTCTGTCGCATGTGCCTCCTATCGGGTCTGCTGGCGCCCGGCTGCGGACTCTTTCGGCGCCGAGGGACGGGCTACGGGGCCGACACCACGGAGCGCCGCCCAATCGCGAGCGATGCCCCAGCGAGTGACGAGCAGCATGGCCTCGGCGATGATGGCGCCGGACATCTTGGATTCGCCGCGCACCCGGTCGACGAAGGTGATCGGTACCTCCTGCACCCGGGCCCCCTCGTTGACCGCCCGGTAGGCCATCTCGATCTGGAATCCGTATCCTTCCGCTTGGATGCTTTCCAGGTCGATCGCTCGCAGCATGTCGGCTCTCCAGGCGCGGTAGCCCGAGGTCACGTCGTGGAGAGCCAGGCCGAGCATGAAGGCGGCGTAACGGTTGCCGACCCGCGACAGAAGCCGGCGATGCAAGGACCAGTGGGGAACCGAACCACCGGGAATGTACCGCGATCCGATGACCAGGTCGTGGCCGGCCAGACCGGCCACGAGCTCGGGCAGGGCTCCCGGGTCGTGAGAGAGATCGGCGTCCATCTGCAGCAGCACTTCGGCCCCGCGTTGCAGGCCCCAGCTGAAGCCCGCTCGGTAGGCATCGCCGAAGCCGATCCGTCGTCCTCGTCGCAGCACGTGCACCCCTCCGATGTCGCGTCCAGTGGCAGCCGCGATCTCCGCGGTACCGTCGGGGCTCCCGTCGTCGACCACCACCACCTCGAGGTCGGGAACCGCCGCACGGGCCCCGCGTAGGACTTCGGCGATGGTCTCGGCCTCGTTGTACGTGGGGACTACCAGCAGGGTGTGCATCGAGGAAAGTGTAAGCGCGCCGATAACCGCGGTTCGGTGCATCCCATGCGCCGTCAGGTCTCCGAGCGCGTCGCCAGCCAGCCGTTGAGAGTCTGGAGGAATTGGCGAGAGGTGTTCTCGAGTGCGAACCCGGCCGCCCTCCGCCGCCCCAGGTCCACCAGGGTTGCGCGCCGGTCGTGGTCGGTGAGCAGATCATCGGCTGCGCACGCCACCACCAGGGGATCCTTGTCGGTAAGCAGGACCCCCGCCTCTTTGACCGTGTCGGTGACCGCCGCGGCGGCATAGGCGAGGACGGGGACGCCCAGCTCCATGGCTTCGAGGATCGGCACGCAGAACCCTTCGTGCTCGGAGAGGCAGACGAAGAGGTCCGCCACGCCGAAGTAGGCGAGCAACTCGGAAAAAGGGACGCGCTCGCGCATCTCGACGCTGTCGGCCAACTCGAGCTCGGTGATCATCTCCTCGAGGGCCCAGAGGTAGTGGGGCGAGGTAGGGCCGCCTACCAGGGTGAGCCGGGCCCGGGCGTCGAAGAGCCGCCGGTACACCGCGAAGGCCGCGATCACGTCGTGCTGGCACTTGTTGGGAGCGACCCGCCCCACGAACAGCCAGTGGTGGCCACCAACATCGCGTTGTCGGCGCAAACGCTCGAGGGTCTTGGCGTCGGGGGGCGCGTGGTACTCATCCAGATCTACCAGCAGAGGGCAGACGGCGGTGTTGCGGTACCCGAGCTCGTCGAACTCGGCTGCGTTGTAGGCGGAGTCGGCCACGGCCAGCGCGGTATGGGGGGCGAGCCGGACCAACTCCCGACGAGCCTGGTACATGCTTCTCGCCGCGGGAGGTTCCCACCTGGCGAAGTACCGGGAAGGGGTGACGTTGTGGTAGTCGGAGGCCACCGGCTGACCGGCGGTCGCCACGTCCTCGAGCCAGGCGGCCATGGGCGACTGGGTGGATGCGTGGTAGACGAGCAGCCTGTCGCGATCAGGTGTAGGTGGACACTCGAGGTACGACCGAGCCTCGCCGTTCAAGCGATCATCGACCATCTCGAACCAGATGTCCGACTGAAAGCCGGCGTCCCTGAGGACGCGACGCACTTGCAGCACGTGATTGCTGATGGCGTCGTGCCGGGCGAAACTCGGGACCAGTTGGTCGATCCTCACCCTCTGCCCGGAGGTAGGTGCTCGAGCCGCTCTACCCGCGCGGACAGTCGTGCTACCTCCGCCTCGAGGTCGGATGCCCCCGCTTCCAACTGTTCGGTGCGGTCGACCAGGATCGCCCCCAGGTGGCTCACCGCCTGGCCGAGGGACGATACCTGACGGCCGAAGTAGCCCAGGTACCAGCCGACCAGCCGCTTGACCGCGACCTTGACAATGCGTCCGACCCTCATTTGCGAGCGAGTGGGCACGTTGAGGTCGATGACGGCGAGTTCGTCGACGGCTGCCAGAGCAGCCCGCGCGTCGGTGCTGGCGAGATCGCTGACTGCCAACCGGCGAGCCGCTTGGCGGGCCCGGAAAAGGTAGCCGGGTGCCACGGCGCTGAGGCGCTCCTCGGCGGCAATCAGGCGTACGGTCGATGGCGGGGTCGCGTCGATGGACAAGATTGTGCAAGGTACCAGCCAACCGAACCGGGATCGGTACAGACGGCGCCGGATCAGCGGTCGATCGCCCGCCCCAACCTTCGCGACACCCGCCGGACCAAGTTGACCAGTGTTCGTGGTGACCGTGTCCGACGGCCGGCCGGCTGTTCCGGTGGGCGCGTCAGGGCCACGGTTGGCGCCGGCCGCACCAGCGACGCTTCCGCTGGCCGCACCTGCGACTCCTCCGCTTGGAGGTCCGCAGCACGCCAGGGTGACCGGCACCAGGTCCGCAGCGGCGCGACCACCCGGTCCCATCGGTACCGCTCGGCGTAGGCGACTATCGCCGCTCGATCCGGTGGCATTTCGATGAGCTTGGCCAAGGCGTCGGCGATGGCGCGGGGATCGCAAGGGGGGACGGCGATGCCGAGGCCCAGCCGGGCGATCTCTTCGGAAAGGGCGTCCCCTTCGGTCAGGACCATGGGAAGGCCGGCCCAGAGGTAGTCGAGGACGCGGGTGCGAAACGAGAAGTGGGTCTCGACGTGCGCCAAGTGGGTGCTGACCCCGACCTGCGCATCCAGGAGGTAGGCGGCTCGCCGCTCATAGGGGACCCAACCTTCGTTGAAGAAGACGTGGACATCCGTCAGTCCGAGCCCGTCACTGAGCTCTCGCAAACCCGTCGCCACTCGCATCACAGGTATGTCGGGGTTCGGGTTCCGCATACCGAGGAAGACCAGCCGGATGCCGGGGATCGTCGATCGGAGGAGGTCTATGGCGCGGACGAGAGAGAGCGGATCGAACCAGTTGTAGACACCTCCTCCCCAGATCACGACGGGGTCTGATGGCCCGATGGCCGGAAACGCGTCCCGCAGTCCGGCCCCATCCCTGACCGGTAGATCAGCCGGAACACCGAAGGGGACCACGTCGATGAGGCCCCGGAGAGTGGGGTCCTGCATATAGGTGTGAGGATTTATACGGCCCAAAGTCGCGAGGGACCCCAACCAGAAATCCCGCTGCCGTTCGCTGGCGCAGAGGAAGAAGTCGCCTCGGCGAAGGTCGTCGCCGATGACGGACACCTGATGGGCGACGGCGACCGCGTGCTCGACGCCTGCGGCCTCGCCGAACGGTTCCAGGTTCTCCAGATGGGTGGGGATGTACATGTCGATGCAGAGCGGCAGGTTGCTCTGGGCGACGACGGGGTGCCGGCGTACCACGCTGGTGGGCGCCACGATGGCATCAGCCGAGGTCATCAGAGCGGCGAGGTCCCTCCCGCTCGTGCCACGGACCTCCATCGCGGGATGGCTGCGGGTCGCGGCGGACGTCGTAGCCAGGACGACGGTGTGGTCGCGAGCCAGCTCCTCGGCGAGATGCCAAGCCCGGATGGCGGGCCCGGGCATGGCTTCAGTCAGGGGATCGAAGGCCAGGACCAACAGCCTCGGAGGTGACGTCATCGGCTGGTAAGCGGAGGGAGCCGGCCCGCGCGGCCGCTAGGCTGCGCTCGTGCCAGAGCGCTTGGAGGGCGTTGAGCGCCGAGATCAGGATCAAGCCGCTCGACAGCTGCTCGCGGCGCCGCGCCGCGAGCGGTTCTGCATCGCATCGAGCAGACGGTAGCCGCCGGCTTGCCTACCGCACCGCACCCGCAGCGGGTGCTCATCGTCACTGACGACGTCCTGACTCAAAAGATGGCAGGACCGGCGATCCGCGCCTGGCAGATCGCAGAAGCCCTGGCCGGCGACCACGACGTGCTGCTGGCAACCACCTCACCAACTTGCGAGCGCCGTTCCGAACGCTTCGCGACAGAGGCCTGCAACCAGGCCCGCTTCGAAGAGTTGGAACGCTGGTGCCATGTGGTGCTGCTGCAAGGGTACGTGCTCAATCACGTCCCCGTGCTGCGCCACACGGACAAGGTGATGGTCGTCGACCTCTACGACCCCCTGCACTTCGAAGCGCTCGAGTTGACCCGCGACCAGGCCGAGCCGGCCCGCTCGACCAACGTCGCCAGTTCGGTCCGGATCCTCAACGAGCAACTGGCCAGGGGTGACTTCTTCCTGTGCGCCAGCGAAAAGCAGCGCGATTTGTGGCTGGGGCAGCTCTCCGCGGTCGGCCGGGTCAACCCGGCTACCTACGACGACGACCCGACACTCAGACGGTTGATCGACGTTGTCCCGTTTGGCCTGCCTGACCATCCGCCAGTCCACAACCACCAAGTCCTCAAGGGCGTCCTGCCCGGGATCGGCGAGACGGACGAGGTGGTGCTTTGGGGAGGTGGTGTCTACGACTGGTTCGATCCGCTTACCCTGGTCCGAGCCATCGACGAGCTTCGCGCCCGGAGGCCCTTCGTACGGCTGTACTTCCTCGGTGTTCGTCACCCCAACCCGGCCATCGAAGAGTCCCGCGTCCTGGTTGCCTGCCGTCAGCTCGCCGCCGACCTCGGGTTGGCCGGAACCCACGTGTTCTTCAACGAAGGCTGGGTGGCGTACGACGATCGGCAGGACTACCTCCTCGAGGCGGATGTCGGCGTGAGCTTGCACATCGAACACGTGGAGACGGCATTCTCATTTCGCACCCGCATCCTCGACTACCTCTGGGCCGGACTCCCGATCGTTGCCACCAGAGGCGACGGTTTCGCTGATCTCATCGCCCGCGAGGGGCTCGGCACCGTGGTGCCCGGTGGAGATGTCGACGCCGTGGAGCAAGCCTTGTTCGACTTGATGGGAGATCGGGATCGGCGCACGGACTGCCGTAGCCGGGCCGAGGCGGTCAGCCGCCGGTTCGTCTGGTCGGAGGTCTTGCGTCCCCTTGTGGCGTTCTGCGCCGATCCCCGCCGGGCGCCCGATCTGCCGGAGTGGCGGGCGTTTGCCATCGTCGCCGCGGAACCCGTCGTCGCGGCGGTGCCGCCACCCGCGGTCGCGGCGGTGCCGCCACTCACCGGCGCAGCCCGTCTCCGCCAGGATCTCCGCGTCCTCGAGGAGACGTATGCCGACGGCGGAGCCAGGGCAGTCGTCGCTGGGCTTCGCAGGCGGTTGCAGCGCGTGCTGCCTGGTCGGGACGGCTAGCGCCGGTCGAAGAGTTGCAACTCCACACCGGGGAAGGAATACTCCGTCTGCGGGTGATAGACGGCCCCGAGATTGTGTAACAGGTCCTCGAGCCCCATGTACGTTTGCTGGCTGCCGCGAGTCCCGGTCGGCGAACCGAAGTGGCTCTCGAGGACCCACAGGCGGGGACAGACACGGGCGGTGACAGCGATCGCCGACGGGTAGCCGAGGGTAGCTATGTTGCTGTAATATTCGATTACGGCCGGCTTGTCTCCGGGTGGCGCGTAGGGGAGGACTTGGGCTGGAAGCGGGTGCGACGGCGTGGCGTGGACCCGCACCGAGTAGTAGTCGTAGAGCATCCGCTCGTCATCTTGGTAGAAGACGATGCAGTCGCCGAGTCGGGCGTTGACTGCGACGACGTGGGTGGCGCCGGCGAAGTTGTCGAGGGGCTTGTCGTAGGTGGGAATCAGGACACCGAAGCGGAACACCGTCAGGTACACCAGACTGTACAAGCCGAGGGCTCGCGGCTGCAGGCGAGCCAGGAGTCCGGCGACGACGACGGCGGCGGCTGGCAAGCTCACGATCAGATAGCGATCCGAGAATATGGGTTGGTATGTCTCGGAGATCGTCCAGGAAAGCAGGGATGGGACGATGAGCCATGACAGCGAGAGGGCGGAACCGAAGTTGCGTTCGGTTCTTCCGTGGTGGGCCAGATCGAAAATCAGCAGCACAAACGCGACCGCCCAGAAAAGGGTGGTCAACCCCAACAGGGCGTAGTCGACATCGGTAGCCGCGACCGCGGATCCCGAGCCGGAAGCGAGAAACGTGGCCACCTCCCTGACGCTGGCGCCGTTGGGCGGGGTCAGGACGATCGACGCGGCATTATCGTTGGCCGCCAGCAGGGGAATGACAGAGGCGATCCCGGCCGCACCGACTACAACAGCCAGGGGACGCCACATGACCTTGGCGCGTGGCCACATGAGGACGGGCAACAGTTGCGCGGCCGGAAGAAGGGCTGCCTGAACATTGCTGTAACAGGCCACGACAACGATGACGGCCCATCCGACGAGCGCCCAGCGATTCACCTCCTGCACCGCGATCACGAGCAACAACGTGCTGGCGACGGCCAACAAGACGATGAACGCGTATTCCCGGGCGTTCTGCTGCCAGAAGACCAGCGGCGTGCTCACCGCGAACAACACCGCGGCATAGATCCCCGCCACCCGGTCGGCGACCAGGCGGCACGTGAGGAGGAAGAGCAGAGGGACTGAGGCGGCTCCGGCGATCACCGAGGGCCACCGCATCACGGAGGCGCTGTCACCGAACCAGGAGATCAGGTAGTGGATGAGGAGGTAGTAGAGGAAAAGGTGCCCTCCGTCGCTGTGCTGGAACTTCCAGATATAAGAGACCTTGAAGCTCGAGGTGAGCCACGTGTACCCCTCGTCCAGCCAAAGGCTCCGTGTCCCGAGGTGATACAGACCGAGGGCACAGTTGAGGCCAGTTGCCGCGGCCACGACGGTCCAGGCAGCCCAGGTGGGTACGCCTCGCGTGCGTGCAGGGACATGCTGTGGGCGACGTCGGCGCTCTCGGCTCGAACCGGTCTGACGGGGCCCGAGCACTCGAAGGCGCTCGCGCTCCCAGCGATAGAACTCGTCGAGGGTCGGACGGACACTGGTGCCTCGACTCCGGGTGTCGGGGGTCGCAGCGGGGACCTTGGTGGTCACGACGAGGTGGTACCTACTGCCGTCGGTGCCAGAGGCGCCCGTAAGCCGAACGCGGCACCTTGCTCCAACGCAGTATCCGAGTGGCGTAGAGGCGGTCGAGCTCGTCGCGTAAGGCCACTCGGGCCGACTCGGCTGCCGAGTGATGGGCTTCGGCTTCTGCCAGCCGAGCCACAAGCGATCGCGCCCACTCCTCGGCTGCGTTGGCCCTGTCGGCTTCCGCCGCGGCGCGAGCTTCCTCCGCTGCGGCGCGAGCTTCCTCCGCGGCGGCGCGAGCCTCGCCCGCGGCGGCGCGAGATTCCTCCGAGAGGATCAGACTGCTTGCCCGCCCGAGCTCCGCGTAGAGCCGTTCGAGCACGGGGGACAGATCGAATGGCCGGGCACTGGCGAGTACTGCCAACGGTTGCGCCAGTTGGTCTTCGAGCGCGGCGCGCATGTGCCGGATCTCGTCTTCGTTAGTTCGGTCGTCTGGGCCTCCGACGCTGACTTGGGCCTGGAAATGGGCTTCTTTGTCGAGGGTGCCAGCGAGCCAACCGGTCTCTGGAGCGATGTCGAGCAAAGCACCGATGTGAAGAGCGAGGGCTTCCAGAGTGATGGCAGGCCATCGACTGGGCGACGTGAAACCCGCCAGCCGCCAAGCGGTCTGAAACGCCGCCCGAGCCAGGATGTCGCTCCGCTGGAAACCGGCGAGCTCCCATTTGGCATCGATGAAAGTGATCGTGCCGGTGGGAGTGATAATCGCATTGTGGGGCAGAAGGTCCATCGCTGGGAGAGAACCCTCCTCCAGGACACGATCAAGTTCATCAGTCCACGCCTTCAGGAGCAGAGCCAACTCCTCATCCGACGACGTGTGGGCCATACGGCGAACCAAGTCCTCCCCCTCGGCGAGCACCCCGCTTTGCACGAAGAGTCGGACGGCTGCGCCAACCGGTGCATCGGCGACAAGAGGGCGTCGGCTCATCGCGGTGACATCCGCCGGGCGTACCACCGTTGTCTCGGCACTGTACGCCATCCGTCGACCCGCGCCTGCGTAGTAGACCGCCAACACGTCCTCGTCCCACAGCGGGCTGGGCCCTTGGCCCTGATGCGCCAGGAGCAGGAAGGAGTTTGCGGTGTCGCGGCCCAAGCCGCTGTTGACCAAATTGGCCCACACCCGAGCTTCATTGGCTACCCGATGACGTCCGCCGGCCCAATCGGGGCTGGGAAAGTGCGGAATTTGGATGGCCAACTGCGGCTCGAACTCGAGCAAGCTATCTGCGAATACCAGCCTCGTGATCTTGTAATCCGGGAAGAGCCCAAGCGTCTTCGGTGTAAGGCCCAACTCGGACACGAAACTCTCGAGGTCGTGGCGGCTGAAGGTCCGAGCCGAACTGCTCTGGTCATACCCCTCAACGGACTCAAAGGGTCGACCCGAGTGGTCTTCTGGCGCCCCGCACAGATACTTGACCCCGAGCCGATTCTCGATCCCGAGGACCAGACTTCCGCCGGCCCGAATCAGGGTGGCGGCCCGACGCAGGAAGTCGAGGTAGATATCCGAATCCGCGCTACCCCCGCCTACGTACTCGAGGACTCCCATGATCACGACGACGTCGTACGCGGCGACGGGTGGAACATCCTCTAGGGCTCCTACGAACACCTCGACGTTAGGAAGATCGCGGGTCCGCTGGCGGGCGCAGATAGCCCGTTGCTTGGTCGGCTCGACCGCATCGACTGGCCCACAACTCTCGCCAAGGAACCGGGTGATGGCACCGCACCCAGCCCCGATCTCGAGGACCGCCCAGCTCGGCTCCAGGCGCAACGGGCGCAGCACGTGAGCTCGTCCCGGATCGAGGTGGTACCGCTCGCTCCATTTCGCGGCCTTCGCCAGTAGTTCGTCGCTTGTGGATGACAAGTCTTTCGCCTGGGTCAGGAGCTCGAGGACCCGATCTTCGCCGCCGTCGCGGTAAGTGAGGCTCGGTTCGCTCAGGAGATGACAGCCGTCGGCGACTTCGAGTCGAAGCGCTCGGAGCGGCGTTTCCGGGTTGCCCTCCCCCTGCTCCTGCTCCCGCTCTCCCCGAGTGTCCACCGTATCAAGGTAGCGGAGCGGCCTCGCGGCCGGACTGCTAGGTACTGCCTCCTGCACCCACTGGCCCACCGCCGCTGACTCATCCACCGGCAGGGGGCCCGGTGGCGCCGCTGGTGGAACCACTCGAGTGACCGCCAGGCTTGCGGGCGAAGAGGACCAGTCCCACCCCGCCGGGCCACACCCGTTGCAGGTACTTGAACGGCCAGGTACCTGCCGTGGCGAGCGACGATTTCCAAGAGCGGCGATCGAACTGGAAGGTACGCCCGCTGGCCGATGTCAGGGTCTCGATGGACACGCCCGCCTCGCGTGCGCGAGCCAGCTTGCTGGCATCAATTCGATTCCGGACTGCTTCGAGTCCGTAGCCAAGAGGCGCCCCATAGAGTCTGGTGGACACGTCCACCAGACCAACCGACTGGACGAGCTGGGTCAGCCCTGTCGAGGAGTAACGCCGGTAATGCCCCGCATGCATGTCCATGGGCCCGAAGCGGTCCTGATGAGCCGGCACCGAGAGCAGGAGACATCCTCCCGGAGCTATGTAGCTGACCCATTCCTGCAACGCCGCTTTGTCGTCTTCGATGTGCTCGAGGACCTCGAAAGCGCACAGTAGCTGCGCGGGGTTCGGATTGACCGCACTCAGCAGTTCGCTGCGGACTACGCCGCCGAACATTTCGATTCGGCTCTTGGCGCGGTCGAAAGAGTATTGGTCCAGTTCGACACCGACATAGGACTGCGATGTCATCGATGCGATCCGGGCGCCCATAGCACCCTGACCGGTCCCGACTTCGATGGTCGTGGTTGGAGACACCGCCTCGATGATGGGTCTCACCACGTCCCAACGCAGCTGCGCCCTGATCGCGAGCGGCGGGAACGTGCCGCCACCGGTGCTAGGCATCTGACCATCGTAAGAGCCGAGGGGCCGGCTCCTCGAATGTAGCCTAGTCACTGACGACACGGTCGCCGGCCAGACGGCGGCGCAGTGGGCGCACGACTGCGCCGGCCGTGAACTCCGCCAGCCCCCGCTTCCGAGCCGCGACCCCGAGGGCGGCGACACGGTCTCGATCCCTCGCCAGTTGACGCAACGCATCGGCAAGTGAGGATGCATCTCCGGGCGGGACGAAGATCGCCGCGTCGCCCAAGGCTCGGCGTTGCGGTGGTGTGTCGGAAGTGACAATTGCGCAACCTGCCGCCGCGCCCTGGTAAACCTTGTTGGGGACGACCCGCCGAGCTTTCGGGGTGGTTCCGAAGATACCGAGGCACACGTCGTACTCGGCGACCATGGTGGGCAGTGAGCTGGGATCGACCCACTCCATCCAGGTGACCCGGTTGTTGCTTGCTGCCGCCCGGCGGGCGAGGTCCCACTCCTGGCCCGCGCCGATCATCGTGATCTCGATCTCGTCACAATCAGCCAAGATCCCTAGTGCAGCCCCGATCACGGCCGCACCGTGCAAGGGTGTAAACAGACCGAAGAAGACGACCCGCAGGGCCCAGCCAGGATCCGCTTTCGGTCGATGCTCACCCGCCGCGAACCAAACTTCTGGGGCGCCGACCGCGACCACCTGGGCCTTCCGGCGCTGGCCCGGCGGGATCAGCTCGGCGTGCTCCTCAGTGTCCACAAGGACGACGTCAGCGCCGAGGATGGCCAGGGCGTCGAGCCATCCGAGCAACCGCAGCTCGAGGCCGGAACGGACTCCCCGGTCGCGTGCCGTATCAGCCGCGAAGATAAGCATGTCGAGGACAACGGTGTCGCGCGGAAAACGGGCCCGAGCCAACATCACGTCGAAGTGACCCATATAGCCGACAACGATCGCATCGAACGACCCGCCACGCCGCTCTCGCCGGGCGTCGCGCAGGATGGTTCGCCACCGCGTCAGGATCCGGCCGGCGAGCCGATAGGCCAACCAGGGCCTGGTAAGCATGGCCACCCGGTCGGCGGTCGTGAAGCCGAGAGAGGCGTTCGCCTCGACGACCTCGTCGCCGTCGAAACGTAGGCCCTCGAAGATGACCCCTGCTCTGGGATGCTTGGCCGTGTCGTAAGTGCCAAACCCGAGGATCCGCAATGCGAGCTCCGATCACATCGCTCTCGTTGGCCCTGACCGTTCTAGGGTTCGCGGCGACGGCCTCGTTGGAGTCGATCCTCGACGAGCGAGCGACCATCGACTGTCCGCCCAGGCGACGTTCGCCAAGATCCCGAGCGCCCCTAAAGCCAGAGACGCCTGCCCGAGCGAGACGTACCAGTGGTGATCCGCGGGTCCGAACCTCGCCCAGGCGCTCCGATAGACCGCCACCTGGGCCCCGAGGACCAGAAATATGACGATGGAAGCCAGGAGGGCAACAAATCGGTGTTCGGTGAAACCGAGACGCCTGCCAGCAACACCGAGCAGCGGAACACCGATGGCGAGGGGCAGGGTGTAGCGGCCCTGCCAGATTCCATCGTTGGGATGCATCAAGGTAAACCCGAGAATTGCGAATGGGATAACGACCACCAATGCCGCCCCCGCTACTACGAGAACTCCTGCCCGTCGACCGGCGACGAAACTGCTCACCATGACCGCGGCCACAGCCAGGATCCAGCACACGTCAGCGACTGCTGGCGGCCGAATCGTGAGCCAGCCCAAGTACGCCAATGTCTCCTCGAGCAGCTTCGGCGTGCTATTGAGGCTGGCGCTGGCAGCCCCCACCAGTCCCTTGGGCACGGTGGTGAACTTAAAGTTTTGGTTACTGTGGAAGGTAAAAGCCCAGACCTCCGCCGCGACTACCGCGGCCACCGCAGCTCCAAACACCAGATGCGCCGCACGAGACCGAACGAAGGATCGCCGGTCCGCCCGTCCCGCGCTCGCCAGAGACAGGACTAGCGCCAAGACGATCCAGAACCAGCCCAGGTCACGACACGTGGCCAGGAGCACACCGCTGATCAGTCCGAACTGGACGAGGAGCCGTCGATCCAGGGAACTGTCTTTGTGGATTAGGGCGAGCAGGACCGCCCAGAAGCACAGCGCCGAGGCCGCTTCCAGTCCACTGGGATTGACAGAACCGGACAGATCGAGCACCAGAGGGGTGAGCCCGACGAGCATGGCGCCCCCGAGCACTAACGGCCGTCTCGACATGGACATGATGACGAGTGCGCCAGTCGCCAATAGCGCCGCGCACCACACGGCGCTGACCAGTCGCATCAAGTACCAGCCGGCCCGGTTCGGGAAAAGTAGCGAGGGCCAGCCCACCGCCGCGTAATAGAACGGAAAGTTCCTGCCCTCGGCCGTGACTACGGTGACCGAGCCGGCCGGCGCCGAGGCCGTCGAGCACAAGCCCGCAGTCCGGACGCCACGGCATGGGCCCGCGTAGACAAGTCGCAGAAAGCCTATGGGAACGTTCGTGATCGCTCCGGTTCCGTGCGTATAGGCACCGTTGTGGGGGAACACCTCGCCGCGAACCACCGACACGGCGCGGTAGACGTGATCCGCCTCATCGGGAAACTGATTGACTGGGGTAAGCAGCGCCCAGCCTGCCCCGATCAACAGGAAACCTACGAACCAGGTGGACCATGTCCGCCGCACGCCCCGAAGCGTAGTTGTCGTCTGCGCCTGACGGCAGGATACGGATTCGGTTCGGGACCAAGCTGAATCCTCGGCGTTCCGCGACTGAGAGAGGTGGACTCAGGTGGCAGTGGTGGCTGCCTTTGGATGATTGTCATCGCCCTGACGCTCACATTACGATGTGACCGACGTGGAAGACGCCGGGATGAGCCCAGATTCCGACGATGACGTCACCGTAGGTTCCACTGACACCCCGCATGCAGATCGTCGCCGGACGTGGGCAGCTACCGCGTTGGTGCTGGTCGTGCTGGCCGGAGCCGCGATCGCCATCTACCGCGAGCGGCACGAGTTCCTCGACTCCTTGCAGCGCATGGGCGCGTGGACGATCCTCGGGAGCGTCGTCTTCGGACTCCTAGGCGTTGGTACCACCTTCCCGATCTGGCGGGAGGTTCTCGCCGGACTGGGCGTCCCCATGCCGTGGGGTGCCGGTGCGCGCGTGTTCTTTACCAGCCAACTGGGAAAGTACCTCCCCGGCTCGGTCTGGCCGGTCGTGATTCAAATGGAAGCCGGTCGGGCACGCGGCGCCAGCCGGCGCACCATGCTCGTCGCCAACCTGGCCACCATACTGATCAGTTGCTGCGTGGGGCTGGTGCTGGCGTGCGTCCTGTTGCCGCTACACAACGGCCACGCTCTTGCCCAGTACTGGTGGGCGCTGGTCGCGCTGCCGCTCCTGCTGGCCGTATTGCACCCGAGGGCCATGCCGGCAGTGCTCGACTGGTTGTGCGGGCTTCTTCGGCGGCCTCCGCTGGGCGAAAGGTTGACCGTCCGATCTGAGGTGCGGGCGTCCGGGTGGTCGCTGCTGAGCTGGGCTGCTCTGGGAGTGCATCTCGACATCCTCAGCGCAGGCGTCGGTCACAGCGGGCTGTCCACGCTCATCCTGTGCACTGGTGGCATGGCGCTGGCCTTCTCACTCGGCGTGCTGTTCATCCCAGCGCCAGCCGGCGCGGGTATCCGCGACGTCGTGCTCACCTTGACACTCACCGCCAGCTTGACGTCCGGACAAGCGCTGGCGGTGGTGGTCGCCTCCCGAGTGATCCTGATTGCGTGCGATTTGACGCTCGCCAGCTTGGCCGCCCTGGCGCGCCGGCGGACGAGACTGAACCTATCGTCGTGAATACCCTCACCCGCCACGGGCGAAACTCGCCTTCCCGCCCCGCACATCTATCGCGACGCGACGCAGTCACACGGAGGGCGGGTGTGGGCGAAGTTGCGCTGGCCCTGATTCTCGCCGCGTTGACGTTTGTGGTTCACAACGTCAGCTACATGCTGTCTCACCCGTTGTGGCTCGACGAAGCCTGGGTCGCAGACTCGACCCGGGCCCCATTGCACCTGCTGAGTTGGATCACCTCCTCCACGCCACTCGGCTGGACCCTGCTGCTGCGACTGGTGCCGGGAGACGGAGAGCAGCGCTTCCGGGTAATCACTCTGATCTTCTCGGCCTTGGCAGTGCTCGTCGCCTATGCCCTCGGTCGGGAACTGCGCCTGATACGGGTCGTGACCGCGGTGCTCCTCGCGGCCGGCGTGCTTCTCGCCCCGGTGATGCTTATCGACGACGAACTCAAGCAGTACACCGCCGAGGCCTGCGCGTCGATTGCGGTGCTCCTGCTCGTGGCAAGAGTCGAGACGCAATGGAGCCGGTCGCGTCTCGTGCTGCTCTCCATCGTCAGCGGCTTCGCCCTGCTGTTCACCAATACCGCGGTCTTCGTTGGGGTAGCGGCCGTTGTGTCGCTAGGCCTGGTTGGGCTGGGCCAACGACGTTGGCGACGTTTGGCTGAGGTGGCGGCCGCCGGGGCGCTCATGCTGACGATCCAAGGGATCATCTACCTCACCATCGACAAGCCGCACCAGATACCGAGCTTGGCGTCGTATTGGGATGGGTATTACCTGCCGCACAACGGCGGCGTGCGGGGCGCGGTCTCCTTCGTCCATCACGTCGGCGCGGGCGTGGCGCCGTACCTCGGCTTCCGCCTCTTCGCCATCAGCCTGATTTTGGCGCTGGGCGGTATCGCAACCCTCATCTGGTTGGGGCGGGTGGCCCTGGCTCTCACCACGCCGCTCACGATCGCGGCGGTCATGATCGCCAGCACCTTCCGCAAGTACCCGTTCCTGGATCTTCGCACCTCAACGTTCTGGTTGGTCATGGTGGTCGTGCTCATGGCTATCGGGGCGGCGGGTGCGATACGCGCCTTGCAATCTCGTAGCGTGATCGCAGCCGGGCTGGCCGTGGCCGTTTGTCTCGGCGGGTGGTGCTACTCAACGGCTCCGTACGTTCGCAGCCAACCACTCCCCAACGAGGACGTGCGCTCACAAGTCGCCTACTTCGAGCAAAACTACCGACCAGGGGACATTCTCATTTTGAATTTTACGGCCACCTGGGGTTTCGCTTATTACGATCATTCCCTAATCCCCACCTATCGCTATGACAACACCGTTTCGGTCGGATTTATCCCGACCTATCCGAACCTGAGCTGGATGGTGGAGATGACGAACCGCACGCCTGCGAGTGTCGACGCGGCCTGGAATGCCGCCCAGGCGAAGGCCGCCCAACACCCGGGGGCCCGCATCTGGATCATCCGGTCCCATGTCCAGATCCCAGAGGCAACCGCTTGGCAGACTGTCCTCAAGGGCAAGGACGCCACCGTCTTGAATGTGGGACCCGAGCCGCTGATTCTCGTCAACCCGCCCACCAGCCCGCCGCCTAATACCTAAGAGCGTCCTGACATAGGGTTGTTGGGGGTTCCAGGTCGTCGTGTCGCGAGTCAGACCCACGCCAGCGAGAGAAGGCCACTAACAGGCAAGCCATGGCCGCGAACCCGACGACGAAGACCAGATCCAAGGCCGTTCCCCCCAAGGGGGGCCGCCACGAATCAGGAACCGTCGCGGTTGGCAACAATGGCCCGTCGATCCCGACGAGGTAACGCCGGAGCGCCCAGGCCGCCGCCGCGAACTGACCGAGGGCCGCCAGCCATATGATCACGGCGCTGACCCGACGGGTCGCCTCTCCGAGCAGGTCCACCCGGTTGCACGCACCGGCGGCCACGATCGGAATGCAAACCACGAGGGGTAGGAAGTAGCGGCCTTGGGCAATGAGCCCGGAATGGCGCGCCGTGACATCGCTGACAATGAAGGGCACTGCCCCGCTGGCTCCGACCGCCAAAGCGACGCTGGCCAACCCCCGCCTCGACCCCAAGAGCACGGCGAGCACCACCAGACCCCCTCCGGCGCCTATCCAGATCAACTCGGTCAGGAGAGGAACGGGCGTGTCCAGCCAGCCGAAGACACCGATGGACTGGGAGATCAGACCGCGGTCCTGGCCCGCGACGACACGAGCGATGGTCGCGGCGGGTGTGTTTGGAGCCGGCACCGCCAGGGCGAGCACGGCCAGAGCGCGCGCCCAGATGACCCATGCCACTGCTCCGATACCGGCAGCCACCACCAGCCCGCCCCAGAGGCGAACATCGCGCCGGGCCCACAATTCCCGAATCCGGATACGGCGCCAAGCGAAGGGAAACAAGACACCCAAGGCCAGGACAGGCCATAGCGGCGAGTCGCCTCGAACCAGGACCAGGACGGCGGTGGCCACCGCGAGCACCCGAATCAGGGCGGTGGGGGGATCACCAGGATGGTCGATAACGAGCACGGTGGCGGCGGTCCACATGGCGATGGCAGAGGTGATCTCGAGACCACTGGGATCGACGACCGAGGACATGAATAGCGTCATCGGGGTCACGGCCACGGCCAGACCGGCCAGCAGCAGAGGTGAGCGGGACCACCGTTGTGCCGTGGCGAAGGCGAGAGCGAGCATCGCCGCGTTCACGAGTACGCTCATAGTGCGCATCGCGTACATGGACTTGGTGGTGAAGAAGACTAGGCTGGGCCACCCCACCAAGAGGTAGTAGAGCGGCGGATAACGGCCGACGTGGGTGACAGTGGAGACGGTCCGCGAGGACTCGGTCAGCGGTGGCGTGCATCCCGCTGGGTGAGTTGGGTGGAAGGCGAAGCACGAGACGTTTGGCTGGAGGTAGATATCCGGCACCCGTACGGCGGTAACAGCCGCGCTAGTGGCTTCCGTCGGTCGGGTACCGATCCACTGACCTCGCGCCACCGCGACAGCCTTGATCGTCTGTGTGCCCGAGTCGGGGTAGGCACCGAGGGGCGTGGCGAGGCTCCATGCCTCCATCACCACAACCAGCACCATAAATGACAGCAGCCAGGCGCCGATGAAACGGTGCCGTCTGAAATGGGCCCGCAGGGTCACCAACGTCGACGGTAGCTGCCGCCCGTCGCGGCGACGCCGGTGTCCGTTCATCCCCGTCTCACCCTTGTCGAGCCCTGACGGCCCGATGCGCCGGTCGAGATCGATCACGCCGGCGCTCCCAAGTCAACAGCACCACGATCGAGATGACCGCCAATCCGCTCAGGGCGGCACCCATGACCTGTCCGGGAGCTCGGTAGTGGAAGGCTATGTGGTGCGTGCCTGCAGAGACGGCCACAGCGACCATGGCGTCGTCGGCGGGCACCAGCTTGGCCGGTTTGCCGTCGACGGAGACCGACCAACCGGAGTCCTGCATGGCGTCGGCCACCACCAGGTAACCCGCGCCGGCGGCAGAGACGTTGGCGGTTATTTCATCGCCGGAGTCGGTCCCGACGGACACCTGGGCGCCCTGCCCGGACCCAGCCGGACCCGGCGAGTCGAGCACGACGGTGTCGCCGGGCACGCCCCCGGCCAGGGCCGCGATCCGCTGGCCGGCATTGGCGATCACCGTCGTGCGCGACGCCCACCGAATACGGGGCAGCGCGGTGAGCCGCTGATAGATGACAGCCCCAGGGTCGGCGTACACCAGCTTCAGTCCGTCATCTTCGGGGGTTACCGCCGCGCAAGCCATCACCCCGCCGTTGGCTGCCAGCACCAGAGGTCCGCCGGCCCCCGACGCGCTCAACGTGACCTCGAGGTTGCTACCGGGCGGCAGGTCCTCCCCCGCCAACGCGATCGACAGGGGTACGCCAGCGGCCGCGCTCGCCCCCATATACCGCCCCGAGGAGATCGTCTGGCCGCCGTCCTGTACTGCCACGTAGAGGGTCTCGCCGCGTTGGGGGTTGGCCGCCTCGAGAGGCCGGGCGAGCTGGACGGTGACGCCGCGCAGCGGCTGGCTGGGCAGGGTGCAACTGGCCGAACCGCTCCCGGCGTCGACCGAACCGTCCGCGGCGGGCAGCGGGAGCGCCCGCCCCGCGAGCCCCGTCGGCTGGGCCACGTAATACTTGACGGCCATCCTGTCGAGGATCGGCTGGTCGCCGACATTGGTGAGATTGAGCGCAGCCGTGAAAGAAGCGTTTGTCGCGCTCTGCATCACCGAGGGATCGACCCGCTGAAGGAGGCTCTCCCAAGCCGCCTCTTCGAAGAAATGCCCTGTCGGGGTGCGTAGGCCGTAGTACAGGGCGGTCGCCGGGAACATGGTCTGGTCTGACGAGGTGAAGCGGTCGGGGCCGAGGTGCGACGCCAGAAACCGCTGGGACGGCGCGACCGGATAGAAGTCCTTCTTGTTGTCGCCGGGCAGCACCGTGTGGAAAAACTGCGCGCCCTGTGCGGCCACCAGGAGCGGCACAACCAGGAACACAAAAACCTGCACTCCCCGTAGGCGCAGACGCGACATCGCGACCACCAACAGGGCCGCGATCAGGAGCACGCCGGGGATCCACGCGGCGCGGAAGACGGCGAGCCAGTAACCGCCGGCCCGAGCCACGTGGTGTACCCGCCACACCAGCAGGACGCCGGTACCCGCCGCGGCCACCCAGACGAACGCGGCCCAGGCCCGGGACCCGATCTTGTCCTTGCCGTTCGGGCCGCGCCGGACGGTCAGCCAGTCGAAGCCGATCGCCGCCAGCACCGCCAGGGTGAAACCCAGGACGGAGCGGATCCGGCCGATGAAGGTGTTGGAGAAGACGGGAAAGTGGGCCACGAGGTGCCGAGCCGAGGGACTGACCCAGCCCAACCCGATGATGATCACGGTCGCGGCGACGAAGTAGCCGCGCTGGCCCCGCTCGTCGCCACCTCGCCTTGCCAGGCCGAACGCGGCCCCGGCTATCGCCAGCACGAGAGCCGCGGAGCCGACGTAGGCCACCAACTCAATCGGGTTGATGGTCCCTCGGTATGGTGTCGGCCCCGCGATACACAGGCCGTCGGCGTTCGGCGCGAACAGCGTGATCAAACCGGCGAAGGGCAGCCCAGCCGTAGACTCGCCGGCGCGGTACGACAGGTTCTCCTGGTGGTAGAAGTGCAAGAAGGGCAGGATCTGGACCATCGCCAGCAGTACTCCGAGTACCAGCCCACCCGCCGCGAGCCCTACCGTGGGCAGGCAGTCCCGCAACCGGGAACGGTGTATGGCGATGACCCGGACGATCAAGTACCCCGACGCCAGGTAGAGGGCGTAGCCGGTGATTTGGGGGAAGCCCCCGAGCAGCATCGACGCCACCACCACAGCGACCAAGATGGCATCGGTGGGCCGCACCCGCTGTACCAGTCGTTCGACCGCCCAGAACAACGGTGGGATGAGTGCCGCCACCCGCGTCTGGGGCCAGTTGGTCCACATCACCATGAACCCGGAGGCGGCGAAGACCATGCCGGCGAGGACCGATGCTGGACGACTCAGGCGGAGCCGTCGCAGGAACAGGTACGTCCCCCCGATAGCCGCCACGAATTCGAGGAGCACGACGAAGACGGGCGCCACCCACAGAGGCAGCACGAAATACGGGAGCGACAGCGGGTCTAGGAGCCCGAGGTCTGGGACGCTCGAAAGAGGTCCGCCCCCGGCGACGATGTTCTGCCAGCTGGCCAGGTGCCAGCTGAAGAGCGCATCGCGGACCTGAGCGATCCCGGGCATGGCCGCGTCGATGGTGTCGCCAGTGCACGCCTGGTGGCCCGCGGCGTCCGACCCGTGGGCTGCTGTCCAGGGGTAATAGCCGGACAGAATGTTCACCGATAGCAGCGTGCGCAGCCCGACGAGGGACGGGCCGAGGCAACCGCCCACGAAGGCGGCCAGGACCGCCACCATGTACCAATCTCGCCACGACCGGCCCGGCTCTCGCACCGGTCGGCGTTGGTCGTCCGACACAGGAGAGGTCACGCGGCCCGGGGAAAGCCGCCCGCCCCCGTATCCTCCGCGTTGACGCTCGGCACCTGCCCGACCAACATCATGTCACCGTGACCCTAACAGGCACGATTGCCGGGTTTGGCACTCAACTGAAGTCGGACTCCTGACGGCCCCAGTCGAGCAGACTGCGTTCGGTAGTATTCCAAGAGAACAGCCTCTTGGGCTAGAGGCCAGAGAGTCTTGCCACACCTATCCGCGGAGATTCACGACTTGGAAAACTCAGACCCTAGTCTCACGCTTATCGAGCCGAACGTCATGCGAGGAGTTGAGATCGGCCCTCTGCATCACCCGAAAGTCCGCAAGTGTGACGGGGACGTGTGGTACGCCGACTTTTACTCGACGAACGAATTGCGCGAACGGTATCTGAAGAATGCAACGACGCGTCCTCATCTGGATGAGATTGAGGATGTCGATTACGTCATCAAGGAACAGGACTCCTTATGGGACGTCATCGGCGCTGACGGACCTTTTGACTATGTCGTAGCTGCGCATGTGATCGAACACATTGCCAACCCGCTGGGTTGGTTTCAAGGTCTTGAGAGGGTGTTAACCGACGAGGACTTATCTCGCTAGTAATTCCAGATCGCCGCTTCTCCTTTGACGTGAATCGGCTCGAGACCCGCCCACAGGACTGGGTTTGACTGGTATTTCCGCGACCTCAAAGCGCCGTCATACGGGCAGGTATACGACTTCTTTGCGCATGTGACTACGATCGATGGGATCGTCAACACCGCCGGTCCCCGGCCGGCGAGGCCGACTACAGCGGAGTTCGTCGCGCCGATGTCCCCGACGCGGACGTCGCCGCATATGCCGCCTGTATCGAACTCCAAGAGCGGGGCGAATACGTTGACGTACATGCCGGAGTCTACACGCCGGAGTCGTTCCTCCTCTTGCTCGACCTAGGCATAAGATTGGGACTACTAAATTTCGAGATCGCGAGCTTCACGAGTACTCCGATTAACAACCTTGAGTTTTATGTGACATTGCGGCGTGTGTCTCCAGGGGACGTCGCCCGACAGTGCCAATCGATCGCATTGGCACGCAAGATCCTGGAGAGCGCACCTACCCCCGGCCCTCACGAAGCCGCAGAGGATCTACAGACCCCGACTGACGTCGCCGAGTCAGAAGAGAGAGAGACAGAAAGTGCTTTCGAGACCAGTGGCAGGGAACGATCGTTGCTCCTACTCAAGCGACGGGTCGTATATACGGCGCGAACTGCTGGAAAGGTGGTCCTCTCCCGGGTGCGCTCCTGGTTGGGCGCGCCCTGATCTGAGGGACAGCCGAGCCGCCCACGCAGCCGGCAGCTCCCCAACAGGGACGATTGCCGGTTGACGCTCACCTAAAGTGGGTCCTGTCCGAGCAAGGAGCACCGCCCCACATGAAGCTGGTCATCCAGATCCCGTGCCTCGATGAGGCATCTACGCTGCCGCTCGTGTTCGAGCACATGCCGCGAGATATTCCCGGGATCGACAGCATCGAGTTCCTGGTGGTCGACGACGGTTCACGTGACCGGACGGTCGAAGTGGCTCGGGAACTCGGGGTGCACCATTTCGTTCGCCACACCCGCAATATGGGTCTAGGCCAGTCCTTCCACGACGGTGTCCTCAAGGCGATCGAGTTAGGGGCGGACATCGTCGTCAACACCGACGGCGACAACCAATATCCCAGCGAACGAATCGCGGACCTGGTGCGGCCCATCCTCGACGGCGAGGCGGACATCGTCATCGCCGATCGCCAGACTCACACGATCGAGCACTTCTCGCCGCTCAAGAAACGCCTCCAGCGGGTTGGCAGCCGGGTCGTCAACATGGCTGCGGGGACCGAGCTCCCGGACGCTGCTAGCGGGTTTCGGGCTTACTCCCGGGAGGCGCTCATACGGCTCAACACCATCGCCTCGTTCAGCTACTGCATGGAGACCATCATCCAGGCAGGCAACAAGCGGCTGGCGATCACCAGCATCCCGGTCCAGACGAATCCCAAGACTCGGGAGTCCCGGCTGTTCCACAGCACGCGAGAGCACGTGCTGAAGTCGGCCCTGATCATCATCCGCGCCTACATCATGTACAAGCCGATGATGCTATTTACCACTCTGGGAACGGTGCTCTTCGTGGGCGGGCTCGTGCCGTTCGTCCGCTTCCTTATTCTCCTCGAATTCGGGCGCAACTCGGGCGGCGTGCACCACATTCAATCGCTCATCGCGGGAAGCGTCCTAATGATCGCGGCCATGCTGGTATTCGCGCTGGGGGTCATCGCGGACCTGATCCGGATCAATCGGATCCTGGTCGAGGACTCCCTCGAGCAGCAAAAGCGGCAACGCTTCGCCAAGTCTGAGGAGGCTCTTCTGATCCCGGACCTCCCAGCGTCACCGCAAGGGCTGCCTACCAGAGTCGGCCGGGCGGTCGGGCTCAGACCCTGATCTCGAAGAGGCGATTCACCTCGAACACCGGGCTGTAATAGGGGTCGCCAAGTTCTTTCGGGTGCCAGCGAATACCAAACAGGGGGCCGTCCTCGTGGTGTTCGTAGCTGCCTCGGCTGGAGCTCTCGTAGTGATAGAGCTCGACAGCCGGCGTGTACACGATCTGGTACCCAGCCTGGCGGATCCGAAGGCACAGATCGACGTCGTTGTACGCCACCCGGAGGCGCTCGTCGTTGCCACCCACCTCCCAGAAGACCGAAGGGCGGACCATCATGCAGGCGCCCGTCACTGCGCTCGCGTTTCGCACCAGGTCGCCGCGGATCCAGTAGCCCTTGTGGTTGAGGTTGTGGGCCCAGCCCCCTCCTACTCCGACGAGGATGCCTTCGTGTTGTGGCTCGCCGCTCTCGAAGTACAACCGACCACCAACGGCTCCGACTTCTGGTCGCATGGCGTGCTCGAGGAGAGACTCGATCCAATCGGGCGTGATGATCTCGGTGTCGTTGTTGAGGAACAAGAGGGCATCGCACTCGACAGACCGCGCCGCCAGGTTCATCATCCGCGCGTAATTGAAGCGATGCGGGTAGCGGATGACCCGGCCAGGGAAGTCCGCCAGGTAGGCGACAGTCCCCCCCTCGGTGCTCTGATTGTCGACGACCAGAAAATCGAAATTGCGGTAGGTCGAGCGGTCTATGACACTGTCCACGCACCGTCGCAACAGATGCAAGCCGTTCTTGGTGGGGATGATGATGGACACGCGCGGCTGACCCGGTATCGGATAGCGGGCCCGGAAGCACCCCAAGTACGCAGTCGTGTCTACTCGCCCGTCATAGCCGCGCCGGACCAGGGCGTCGGCGAGCGCCCTGCGAGCGGCCTCGATGGCGTATGGCTTGGCGTCGACCACAGCCGCCGCCGACCCAGGGACCGCCCGCCAGGAATAGAGCGGCTCCGGGATGTGAGCGATGCGATCGGTGTGCTCGGTGAGACGGAGGATCAGGTCGAAGTCTTGGCTTCCGTCGAAGGCGCTTCGAAATCCGCCGATGCGTTCGACCAGCGCCTTTCGGGCAACGGTGAGGTGGCACACGTAGTTCTGAGCCATCAGTTGGTCCGGCGACCAGTCCGGCTTGATATGTGGGTCGTAGAGGACACCTCGCTCATCGATCTTGTCCTCATCGGAGTAGATCAGATCGAGATCAGGGTCGGCATCGAGCCAGCGGGCAACTTGGGCCAGTGCGTGTGGCTTCAAGAGGTCGTCGTGGTCCAACAAGGCGACGAACTCGCCCTCGGCCAGGGCCAGGGCCGCGTTGGTCGCCCCGGAGATTCCGGACGCACCAGGCAGGTGGACAACCTGGATCGCCTTCTCCGCCCCGAACGATTTCAAGACCTCCAGGGTCGCGTTACTGGTGGAGCCGTCGTCGGCGATGCACAGCTGCCAGTTGTCGTAGACCTGGGCCCGCACTGAGTCAATGGCGTCTTGAAGGACTGAAGCGTCGGTGTTGTGAACGGGCATGAGTATCGAGATGAGCGGTCGATAGGTCACCCGAGTCAGGTCCTCGCGGATCGCCGTCAAGAGTTCGGGGTTGGGCCCGTGGCGAGCAGTCCACAGGGCGTACCGTTCCCGCTCGGTCGTCGGCCCCCCTTCGGAGAGCCTGACCGGCTCGGCTATACCCGGCGGGCGCAGCTCCACCGGCGACGACCTACGGCGAGTCACGCGGCGCGGTAGGCGCGGGACCTCGGGCCAACGTTCGAGGACGGCTCCCGGGGTGATCCCGAGAGGCGCCAGTGCAGCCCGCAGAGCGTCGGTCCGGCGTGGCACGCCGTAGTGATCGATGAGCAGCTGATCGGCTGCGACCGCGAACTGCGTCCACGCCGCATCGTCGGAAAGCAGTTGGGAGGCGCGCGTTGCTATGTCGGCGACTCCGGCGAAGAGCGCCGTCGCGGTCAGTGGACCGAGATCGAGCCCACCGATGGCCTGAGGACTGGCGATGAAGGGCGTCCCAGTCGCCAGGCAGGTCAGAATCACTTCGGGTTGGCCGGTGCCGTAGCCGTGGACCGCCAGCACAACTCGTGCCGTTGCCACTCCGCAGGCTAGGTCGCGGGCCGGCGCAAGCGTTGCCCCGGCCGCTTGGACTGCGGCCGCGAGCATCGGCGTCGGCGAGTCGCTGAGCACGGTGCACTGGAGGGTCGGATCCCGCCAGCGCAACTGGGGCAGCACGTCTTCGAGGGCCCTCACGGCGGCATCCTCGTTGCCGCCGATCACGTCATATCCCAGTGGGGCTGCGATGACTACCCCTCGCCGTTCGGACAAGGGTACATGCGGTCTACTGGGCTCGATCGCAGGCGGGACGATCGTCACCGGAACCTCGGGCAGCAGCCCCCTGACGAACGCTGCATCCCGTTCGCTCTCACACCAGACGGCGTCGGCCCACCGGACCTGCTCCGCCACCCGGGCTTCCACTCCGACACGCGACAGCTCGAGCCCGGACAACTCGTCAAGAGGGGTAATGGGTACGAGGGCGGATACTTCCCGGAACGCCAGAGATGGCAGAAAGAGCACCTTGGCCGCCTGCGGTTGAGCCGTTTCGATCCACCGGCGCGCATCGGAACGCAACCCGCTGCCGGTCAGTACCACGTGAGAGAAGATCCCCGGCTCCAGCTGAGGTGAGCCCACCCAATCGGGCGGTCCGTCGACCACCCGAACGCCCCGCGCCCGCCACCCGGCGGCCACGGGTCCCGGGCGCTCAACGGCAAGGACCGTCAACTCGTTGTGCCGGCACTGTTCGCTGAGCGACTGGACGAGGTCCCGTCCAGCCCGATCCTCAGTGCGTAAGGAGCCGTCGGCCAGAACCCCGGTGATGACAATGACACGCGTCGGAGCAGTTGTAAGAGTCGGCTCGGCATCGACAGCGGCGTCGACCGTCCAAGTCGGCTCGGACACGATCCTCCAGCCCCGCGACCGGGCCGCGTCCAGGGCGGCACCGGTGACACGCCGCGGGTCGTTCTCTCGGGGATCGAGCTCGGCGAGGCGCAGAATATCGGCCCGCATGGCCACTATCTCGGTTGCGACGACACTGACGTCACTGGCGACCGCCGCGTCACCAGGTCGGTCCGGGTCGACGCTACGGGGGATAACCGCGCCGATGCCGAAATGACCGGTCAGCAGATCGAGAAGACGGGCCTCGGGCAGGGGCTCGGGTACCTCTCTGCCCAACAAGAGGACCGCCGACCGCGCCCGAGTCGCCGTGGCGATGACATCGCTTGCATAGGGCGAGCCGAGCCCGGGCCGCACGACGGCCAGCGCGTCGGTCATCGAAGCAGGGAGCGCAACCGACGGTAGATGCGCCGAGCCGGCTGCGCGGCCCGCATCGTCCGGGTGGCGTAGATGGCTGAGATCTCTTCCTGCAGTCGTTGGATTTCCGCTCGACCTTGACGCACCTCTTGGAGGGCATGTCCATCGCTGACCTGGGCGTCGCCTGCGGCAGCGAGCTGGTCCTGGAGTCTGGCGTGGCGGAGATGCTGAGCGATTGCAGTCCGCTCCTTCGCCAGCCGGTGACGAAGACCGGCGTTGACCGACTCGAGCGACGTCACCTGTTCGGCTAACTCGGCCAATCGCTGGGGTGCAGAGATGCTTAGCTGGCGTGCGGCCTCCGAGACGAGCACGCCCGCGAGATCGTCGAAGTACAAATCGAGCGCGCCCGCCGCCTGATCCCGCCGCTGATCGACGTCGGCGCCGGCCATAGCCACAGGGGCAAGAGCGACGAGATCATCGATCCGGCCGACCAGCTGGTCCTTGGTCGGCGAGACACTGAGCGAGAGGATATCGGCGGGCTCGCCGGTTGCGACGCCAAGGGTGGGCCGCCCCAGGCTGGTGGCCAGGGCTAACAGCGCCGGCGAAGTGGTGACGACGAGACCCGCCGAGGCTACGGTCGCCAACAGGTCGATCGGAGCCAACTCACTGACTGCCAGTACCGTCCCTGCCAGGCCGCTATCGGCATCGTCCGTGTCGATCACGACCAGGTCAGTACCGGCTCTTCGGGCGATGGATGAGAGCGTCTGCTCGGCGCGTCCGCGCGTTGTCGGATCAACATCCGTCCAGTACCCAAGCACGAAACCTGCCGTCTCGGGCAGCGTCCCGCGAAGGCGAAGGTAGTCAGCTCGCGCGGTCAATGACGTCGGGTCGACAAGGCGGTCAGCCAGGGCGAGCGGATCCGAGACGGAGCGGGGTCTGCCTGGGGTTGTCGGGGCGGTCGTCGTTCCGGTGACGGGTAACCGTGATGAGAGCAGCCCAACTGACCACGGCGGCGCTTCCAGCATCATCGTGTGCAGTGGACAACCGGCCTCCACGAGGTCTTCGAGGACTCGCTGCAGGCTCGCTGGCGCGGCCGTTCCCGCCAGGACTACGACGGCCTCCACCTCGGCCCGCGTCTGGGAGGATCGCTCGGCGTCCCAGGGGGAAAGCGACCGCACCGTCTCGCCGGCCAGCCCCGTCTCCGTCGGCTCCGGGCTCAGCCCGTAGGCCCGCACCTCGAACCCGATCACGCGGCGCCTGATCTCGGCGAGCAGGACCGTGAAACGCACCCGGACCAGCGCCGGAAACTCGGACAGTCGCTCACTGCCATCTAGCAGGCCGATCACCGGCCGCCGGGGAGTGTTCTCCATGTGCCTGGCTATAGCGGCGAGCTCGCCCCGAAGCCGGTGCACTTCGAGGTCCATGGCCAGGATCTCGTCGACTACTGCCTCGTCGCCGGACCCCGTGCCCACTGGTAGGGCCCGCACGACAAACTGATAGGTCCGGCTGTCAGGATCACGGTCGACCTCTTGGAGCACCTCAGCGGAAAAATCGCCTGGCGACAAAGGGATCTCGGTCTCGAACGGTCCCGCCGTCGTCTGCAGCGATTCCGCTGGGACAAAACCCGCCGCCCGGAGCAGGCTGACGACGCTCGACCAGGTAAAGAAGCGGAGGTGGGTATCGTCCAGCAGGCCCAGGTCCCGATACTCGAACCGGCCCTGGAGCAGCGCTAGGCGCACCGAGCCATGGGCGACGTTGGGAATGGAGGTGACGAGATACCCGCCGTCGACGAGTAGCGCCCGGACCTGGCGCAAGGTGATGAGCGGGTTCCTGAGGTGTTCGAGGACGTCGGCGCAGACGATGACGTCAAAGGACCCGGCGCCGAGTTCAGCGACCAAATCCAAGTGGTCGAGGTCGCCGACGACGAGACGCTCGAGATGGGGCCGAGCCAGCTCAGCCGACTCAGGATCCATCTCAACGCCGGAGACCTCGTTACCGTGGCTTTGCAGGTAATCAGCCAGCTGCCCGGTGCCACAGCCGACATCCAGGACCCGCTTACCAGAGCCGACGAGACGAGCGACAAGTCCATGGGACGTCGTCGGATCGTCCGGATCGATCGGCGTGTCGTATTTCACCGGCCTCGAGTCCTGTCCGCGAGCACGGCATAGTCTAACGGGCTAGTGCCGCCGGATCGGTGTTCTGAGGGGTCGGGCCGCAGCCTCATTGGCGTCCGCGTGTCGTTGGCACGACGACTTTATCCCCCCGCCTCCAGGTCACCGATCTTCCAGAGACCACCGAGCGCCGCCACCCCGTTGGTCTCGCGAATGGGGCCCCGCTCGACATCGAAACGCAAGACGTTGCTCTGGTTGTCGTAGGTCTGCAGGCAGCTGTAGTCGGTGAGCGAAACCGAGAGGTCGTAGGTACCAGGAAGTAGGCGGATGGCCGCGAAGACCACCTCCACGTAGCCGCTCCCCGCGAGCTTCTCCGGCACACACTCCACGTCCCGGCTGGTGGGTGCGCTCACGCAAAAACCGTCAACCGTGGTGAACGTGAGACCGAACACCGGCCGCTCTATGGCCTCCTGCATCTCGTAGTGCAAACGCAGCACGGCCGGCTCACCGCTGTGCAGCCGAGTTGCAGGTTGCCCGGCTGCGTTCAGCAGCTCCACCTGCACGATACGCCCCTCGCCAGAGCCCCAACGCTGATGGCCGTCGTCGGCGACGGACCGGTTGACCTCGACGGTGTCGGTGTAGGCCTCGATGACCTCCCTCGGCGGCCCGACCTTCAGGAGGCGCCCGTGGCTGAACCAAGCGGCTCGATCGCAGAGGTTCTGGACGCTGTCCATACCGTGGCTCACCACCACGAGCGTCGTGCCGTTGCGGCGCAGTTCGGCGAACTTCTCGTTGCACTTCCGCTGGAACGCTTCGTCTCCGACCGCGAGCACCTCGTCGCACAGCAGCACGTCGGGATCGACGTTGATGGCGACTGAGAACCCCAGCCTTACGTACATCCCAGACGAATAGTTCTTCACTGGTTCGTCGATGAACTTCTCGATGCCGGCGAAGTCGACGATCTCGTCGAACCGCCGCCGCAACTCCTTCTGCGACAAACCCAGGATGGCCCCGTTGAGGAAGACATTCTCCCGGCCGGATAGTTCGTGGTGAAAGCCGGCGCCCAGCTCCAGAAGAGCAGACACCTTCCCGTGCACGGCCACGCTTCCGTGGTTCGGACGGAGGATCTTGGTCAGGCACTTGAGCATGGTGCTCTTGCCTGAGCCGTTCTCCCCGATCAGCCCGAACGCCTCCCCTTGGTAGACCTCGAAGGACACGTCCCGCAGCGCCCAGAAGTCCTCTGCGACCACCCGTCGGCCGCGCAGGATGGTGGCCTTCAGGGAGTTGTTTCGCTCCTTGATGAGGCGGAACTTCTTCGATACCTCGACCGCCTCGACGGCGACGGGTCGTGCGATCACAGCTCCTCCGCCAGCCCGGGCTCGAGCCGGTTGAAGACGTACCGCCCGACGAAGAACATTCCGACGGCCCAGGCTGCGAAGTACCCGAGCTCCCGCCAGCCCGGAAGGGTGCCGTCGTAGAGCACGGCGCGGTAGCACAGCACCGCGTCGGTCATCGGGTTGAGCTTCAGGTACTTCACGTACCGGGCCACACCCGTGGTGGTGAGCGGATAGATGATCGGCGTCATGTACAGCCACACCAGGAGGATGATGTTCATGAAGTGCTCGATATCACGGAAGTACACGTTGAGGGCACTGAGCAGGAGACCGAAGCCGAGGGCGAACACCGCCATGATGACCATGAGCAGGAGGGTGACGGGCAGGAACTCCAGCGCCTGGTAGTCGCCGAAGGCCACCAAGGCGACCACCAGGATCCCCATCTCGATGGCGTGGGAGACGATGTTGGCGCCGACGGTGGCAGCCGGCAGCAGCTCGCGGGGGAAGTAGGTCTTCTTGATCAGATTGGCGTTGCCCACGAGCGTGCCGATACATCCGGTGACGGTGTTGGAGAAGTAGATCCAGGGGAGCAGGCCGCACAAGAGCCACAGCGCGAACACATTGAGGCCGTTCACGCCTGCTTGCGGGGTGACTCGGAGGAAGAGCTTGAACACGATGGTGTATACGACCATCACCGAGAGGGGGTTGACGAGCGACCAGGTCCAGCCCAGGAACGACCGCTTGTACTTGGATCGCAGTTCCCGGAGCGTGAGGTTCGCGTACAGCTCCCTCTGCGAGCGGTAGGCCGCGACGCTCGTCACTGAGGTCCGGTCCTCACCGACTGGCGACCACGATGCGTGACGCGGGCGCTCAAACGACTCCTTGCCATCCGGCAAATCCTAGCCGTGCCCGCCTATTCGGGCTTGGCAGCTACCACAGCCAGGATGTAGCAGTCCTCGATGGCGTCGAAGAAGCCGACGTTGCCGGCGACCTCGGCCACGTCGAAACGCCCGGCAGCCAGTGACTCCCCGGCATAGTTGAGCCCTTTGGCCCAGGCGGTCTCGAAACCCGCTTCGGACAGCATCCGCTGCAGTTCGGGCCAGGTGTACTCCGCCTTGTGATCCGGGTCGATGAAGTCCGGCTGCTGTAGGCGGGTCACCCGGCCGTTGGGGGTGTCGAGGCCCAGCCACCCGCCGGGGCGCACAATGCGGTAGACCTCTTTGAGGACCACCGCGGCCTCCTCTGGGTGCACGTGTTCGATCGACTGCCCGGAGTACACCAGATCGACGCTGGCGTCCTCGAATCCCGAGAGGTCCACCATCGAGTGGTAGCGGTAGCTGACAGGGCCCTTGTCCGTCAGCACCACACCATCACTCTCCTCGGACCGGTAGATAGCATGGCGTTCGTCCGATGGCAGATCGACGATAACCAGGCTCTCGAACTGGTACGGGTAGCCAAGAGAGACCAGCGCGCCTCGCTGGTCACCGAGATTGGTCCCCCCCAGGTCGACGATCCGGCCCGCCCGGGGCAGAGCCCGGATAAAGCGGCAGCGCCCGACGTGGATCGAGGGCCCGAGGGTACGCAGCGTGAATCCCGGGGCAGACTCGAACTCGGGTGAGCAGCGGAGGGTCTGGGACATCTCCCGGGGGGTCAGGGACCCGTTGCGAACGGCGGGAACGAAGGTCGCCAGACCGGTGGGGTCGGGATCCCGGCCCAGCATCACCTGGTAGGCGAGGGTGACCGCAGCCTCGGGAGGGAGCTCGTTGAAGTCCAGCGAGCCCGGCACCAACCGGATCCGCTGGGAGTGGATCCAGTGGTAGGCCCGACGAGCGGTCGGGTAAACCGAGAGACTGGTGCGCGCTCGTTTTCGGACATCGTCCAGCCTGGCCACGAGCCATGAGCCTACCGGCGAACGCTCAACGACAACCCACCGCCTGGCGCCTTGACCTCGCACCTGTCCAGGCGTCTGCGACACTGGCTGCATGCGAGCGCGTTCGGCCGCGTCCCCGGTCCGTCTCCGTGTCGCGGTTGACGCCGAACCGCTCTACGGCCACGAGACCGGGGTCGGCAACTTCTGTCGCGGCCTCCTGAGCGCCCTGGCGGCGAGTGACGCCCTTGACCTGTCCGCGTTCGCGGTGACCTGGAGGCGCCAGGACCAGCTCGTCACTCTGGTCCCGACCGGTGTCACGGTCAGGGGTCGACCCATGCCGGCTCGTCCTCTCCGCGGCGCCTGGCGCCGAAGCAACTTCCCGCCTATCGATCTTTTCCTTGGGCCGGTAGATGTCGTGCACGGCACCAATTTCGTCGTGCCGCCGACTTCGACCGCGGCGCGCGTCGTCACCGTGCACGACCTCGTTCCGGTCCACTTCCCGGAGATGTGCGACCACGCCACGATCAACTACCCGGGACTCATCCGGAGGGCGCTCGACGGCGGCGCCTGGGTACACACGCATTCTCGGTTCGTCGCCGCCGAGGTCGTCGACGAGTTCAAGGTCGATCCCGCCCGGGTGCGGGCAATCCCATCCGGCATCCCGGACCTTGACGGTCATCTCGGCCCGGGCGGTGCCGGGCTGGCCGCGGGATCCCTGCCCCCCGGCATCCACAGGTACGTCCTGTCGATCGGTACCGTCGAGCCCCGCAAGGACTATGCCAGCCTGGTGCGAGCCTTCGATCAGATCGCACCCGACCAGCCCGATCTGGGCCTGGTCATCATCGGAGCGGACGGGTGGGAAGCGAGCGCGTTCGCTCGCGCCATGGGGATGTCCAGTCACCGGGACCGTATCGTGCGGCCCGGCTATCTCGACAACCAGGAGCTGGCTAGCTGGTTACGCGGCGCAGCCGTTCTGGCCTACCCGTCGCGCTACGAAGGGTTCGGGTACCCCCCGCTGCAAGCGATGGCCTCGAGTGTGCCCGTCGTAGCCACGAAGGCGGGGTCCTTGCCGGAGGTCCTGGGCGACGCTGCCGCCCTGGTCGACGTCGGCGACATCGACCAGCTGGCCGCCGCGCTGAGCGCCGTCCTCGACGACCCCGATTACGCCGCCGCGCTCACGAATCGCGGCCTTCGCCAGGTCGCTGAGTACTCCTGGGAGCGGTGCGCGCTGGAGATGATCGACCTCTACCGGACAGCCGCCGGTCCACCGCGATTGCGGGGCCGGCGGGCTCAGGCGGGGGCAGGTTCCGTCACGTCGGCCGCTCGTTCGATGACCTGATCGATGAAGCCGTAATCCTTGGCTTCAGCAGCGGTAAACCAGCGGTCCCGATCGGAATCGGCTTCGATCCGTTCGAGCGTCTGGCCCGTGTGAAAGGCGATCCGCTCCGCCATCATCTTCTTGAGATACACGATCTGCTCGGCCTGGATGGCGATGTCGGTGGCCTGACCCTGGGCCTGACCCGACGGTTGGTGCATCAGGATCCTCGAGTGAGGCAGCGAGAACCGCTTCCCCAGCGCTCCTGAGCACAGGAGGAATTGGCCCATAGACGCCGCCAGGCCCATGCACACCGTCGAGACGTCACACGGCACGTACTGCATGGTGTCGTAGATGGCGAGCCCGGCCGTCACCGAGCCACCCGGTGAGTTGATGTAAAGACTGATGTCACGGGTGGAGTCTTCAGCCGCCAGCAGGAGCAACTGGGCGCAGATCAGGTTGGCGTTCACGTCGTCGACTTCGGTACCGAGGAAGACGATCCGCTCCCGAAGGAGCCGCTGATAGACCTCCCCTGCTCGATCGGATCCGGTGATTTGGGCGGTTACTGACAGAGGAGGCACGGCAGACATGGAGTCGAGGGTATCGGGTCGGGCGCCGGTAGGTGTGAAGGCCGGGACCGACCTGGCGGGCTACGCTGCCGAGCGTCGCGGGCGTGGCGAAATTGGCATACGCGCCAGGTTTAGGTCCTGGTCCCGAGAGGGGTGGAGGTTCGAGTCCTCTCGCCCGCACCGTTGAGCACCGCTACAGGCAAGCGTAGTCCCGGTCGTACTTCGAAGATGGACCGTTGTACCCGTTGCCAACCAATCCGTACTGCACCAGGGTCACGATCCCGTCCGCGAAGGGTTCGTACAAGGTCCCGTACGGTGCGGGGATGGTGCCGGCGCAGAAGTTCTGGGCGCTGAAGTCCCCGCCCGAGATGTTGCCCGCCCCTGGTATCCAAAGGGGAACGTTGGGGAAGGCCAACGAACCGGCGACCTTCCCCCACTGGTAGGCGGTGGAGTAGATCCCGGGGACCACACCGCTGGCTTGGAGGCCGGCGTAGGCGCCCGAGATCACGCTGGCGTTGCTGGCCTGGCCAGCCGGGCCGCCGTTCCATGCCCCGTCGGTCTCCACGTCAAGCCACCACAGCCAGGGGTCGACCCCGAGGTTACGGGAGTAGGCGACCCAGTTGCGGGCCCAGTACCAGCCGAAGTTGTAGCTCTCGCAGCTGACGTTGCCATTGCACGTCCCGGCCGGACCGGAGTCCGAGACCGGCGGCGCCGGGCTGGGCAGGCCGTCCATGAAAATGTAGGCAGAGTCGTTGGACCCGGCCCAGGACACCTCGGCCGCGTAGCAGGGGTTCGGCGATGCGTCAATCGCGCCGCCGCTGACCTGCACAACGGCCACGCCCTGTGGGGCGGGCGGAATGGATCCGAAGAAAGGGAAACCTGGACACTGGAACTGGGAGATGTCATATCCCGTCGCCCCGGGAGGGAAAGGGTAACCATGCGCAGCAGCCATGCCGATGATTGGGGCCGGACCCGGGTCGCCGCCGGTCGACCCGAGGAAGGGAGCGTCACCGAAGGTGAAGATGCCGCCGTCCGACGCCACCAGCCAGTACCCCTTGCCTTCGGAGGTGGCGGCCATACCCACGACCGGCTGGTTGATATGAATGCCGCCCGTCGAGCCGTAGAAGCCGGCGTCGCCGAAGGTAAAGATGCCGCCGTCCCTCGCCACCAACCAGTACCCCTTGCCTTCGGAGGTGGCGGCCATACCCACGACCGGCTGGTTGATATGAATGCCGCCCGTCGAGCCGTAGAAGCCGGCGTCACCGAAGGTAAAAATGCC
>Ga0302325_10001046_pt1 | contig 72735 bp, 70 predicted proteins | sample Palsa_T0_2_FD_201948 | JGI IMG/M metagenome (GOLD analysis project Ga0302325, IMG submission 201948) | Peat permafrost microbial communities from Stordalen Mire near Abisko, Sweden - Palsa_T0_2 | ecosystem: Environmental > Terrestrial > Soil > Palsa > Peat permafrost | place: Sweden: Abisko...
ACGAAAAGCCCATTGCTTCGGCTGGGTGACGTAAACATCGTGAAACTCCTTTTCGTGAGCATTGACTATACCTTGCGCAAGCCCGTTGCATAAGGGGTAGAACTGCAAACGGCGGGCTTGAATGTTCAGGCTTGACGGTTCATAATTGTTGCGGCATGAAAAAGCGCGGCCGCGACATCATCGCAAATTATCGGCTGCAAAGTGGGGTCGCTCCACCGGGCGAGTTTGCCGATCTTGAAGCGGACGCAGCAGGCCAAATGCAACAAGACGTTCAACGGCCAGTTAGCAAGCGCGCCAACATAGCTGCATGAGCCTGTTCGAACCGGATCCATCGGCTAATCTGAAGGAAGACCAGCAGCGTCCGCTGGCCGAGCGGATGCGGCCGGAAACACTGGAGGAATTTGCCGGGCAGCAGCATATCCTGGGTCCGGGTAAGCCGCTTCGGATGCAAATCGAGCGCGACCAACTGGGTTCCATCATTCTGTGGGGGCCACCGGGCGTCGGCAAGACCACGCTGGCGCGCATCATCGCCCGCCTCACGCATTGCGACTACATTCCGTTCAGCGCCGTATTGAGCGGGATCAAGGAAATCAAAGCCGTGATGGCCGACGCCGAGCGCAACCGCCGCGCCGGAAGGCGCACGCTGCTCTTTATCGACGAGATTCACCGCTTCAACAAAGCGCAGCAAGATGCGTTTCTGCCGTACGTGGAACGCGGTGACATCAGCCTGATCGGCGCCACCACGGAAAACCCGTCGTTTGAGGTGATCTCGGCGCTGCTTTCGCGTACCAAAGTCTACATGTTGAAGCCGCTGACCGAGGAGGAAATTTTCGGATTGCTCCAGCGGGCCCTGCCGGTGGTGAAGATCGGCGCGCCGGACCACTTGCTCCGGCAAATCGCCACCTACGCCAATGGCGATGCCCGCACCGCCCTCAACATTCTGGAACTGGCGGCGGCGGCCGCCCACGACGGCCAGCTCACGCCTCAGTCGATCGAGGACACGCTGCAGCGCAAGCCGCTGCTCTACGACAAGAGCGGAGAAGAGCATTTCAATATTATTTCCGCGCTCCACAAGTCCGTCCGGTCGAGCGACGTGGACGCCGCGCTCTATTGGCTGGGCCGGATGCTGGAATCGGGCGAGGATCGCATGTACATTGCGCGGCGTCTGGTGCGCATGGCGATTGAAGATATCGGACTGGCCGATCCGCGCGCGCTGGAACAATCCATTGCCGCGATGCAGACCGTCCACTTTCTCGGGATTCCCGAGGGAGACCTGGCGCTGGGGCAATTGGCCATCTACCTGGCAGTAGCGCCGAAGTCGGATGCATCTTACCAGGCGCTGAACCGGGTGATGGAGGCGGTGGAGCAACGGGTTGCCGAGCCAGTACCGTTTCACCTTCGTAATGCTCCCACGGGAGCTATGAAGCAGTGGGGCTATGGGGCCGGATACCAGCATGCGCATCAGCTGGAAGATGCCTTGCCCGACATGGAGTGTCTCCCGGAATCCCTTGTAGGCACACGATTTTACGAGCCCACCCAGCGCGGTCTGGAGCAGCGCATCGGCGAACGATTGGAGGAGATACGCGCTCGCAGAAAAAAACGGGAACCTTGATCCCCGCCTGATCCCCACCAGCGACGCTGGGCAGGTAATGCTCGCCCAAGGTACTAACACTTCTTGGTGCAGTACCACCCCAAATTAGGAAGAATCCACTATAGGAGCACTCGTCCCGCCAGTGCAATCTATGGGTGCAAGAAACCGAAAGGAAACAACAGCATGTTGGTGCCGGGAGCAACCATGGGTGTGGAAAAAGATAAAGACGATCGCCGCGGCGCGGACCGTTTTCCCATCGAGCGGGAAGTCCGCTACAAGATTTTGAGCCGAAAAACCAGCGCGGAAGGCGAGAGTGGCATTGGCGTGACCGTCAACATGAGCAGCAATGGTGTTCTGTTCACAACCGATCGTTATCTGCTCCCCGGCAGACGCCTGGAGGTTTCCATCAGCTGGCCAGCCCAGTTGAACAGCAGAGTCGCTTTAAAACTGGTGGCGCGCGGCCGTGTGGTCCGCTCCGACGAGGGGCGAGCCGCGATTGAAATCCACCAGTACGAGTTCCGGACCCAAGCAAGCCAAGGTTCATCGGTGGTTCATTAATAAATCCCTTTCATAAAGCCATCGTCATCGCACCGATCGGGAAGGTACACTATGAGGAAGGTGGACCTCGGTTCGCCAGCGCTCGAAGGAGATCCAACCCACGCGGATGCGATGCCTGGTTGCAGTTCTTTGCCTTGGGTCCGGTTTTTGCCTGGCCGACACCACCAAATCGCCCACTGGGGCTAACGCCACTCTGGCGGAAGCCAGAGCTTTCATCGATTCCGCACAGAGGAAGTTGTTGGAGCTTTCGGTCCAGCAGGCGCGCGCCGATTGGGTGAAGTCCACGTTCATCACCTATGACACCGAGATTCTTGCGGCTAAGGCCGATGAAGATCAGATCGTGGCCACCATGCAACTGGCCAAGCAGGCGACGCGCTTCAGCCATCTGAAGATGCCCGGCGATCTGGCGCGTCAGTTCCAGTTGCTGCGCCTCTCCTTGGAGCTGGCCGCGCCTTCCGATCCCCAGGAAGCCCGGGAGCTGACACAAATCGCCAGCCGCATGGAAGGAATCTACGGCAGCGGCAAGTATTGTCCCGCGGGCCGGGCCGCGGAAGGCGCTGCAAAAGAAGAATGCCTGGACCTGGATCAATTGAGCGACGTTCTGCGGACCAGTTCCGATCCGGTGAAATTGCTGGACGCCTGGCGCGGGTGGCACTCCATTTCGCCTCCCATCCGGCCGCTGTTCCAAAAGTACGTGCAGCTGGGCAACAAGGGCGCGCGTGAATTAGGTTTCCCGGATATGGGCGCCATGTGGCGTTCGAACTATGACATGCCCGCCGCTCGGTTCCCCGCAGAAATGGACCGGCTCTGGGAGCAGGTGAAGCCGCTGTATCTTGCGCTGCACGCCTACGTGCGCTGGAAGCTGCGAAACAAATATGGCGACCTGGTTCCGGCTAGCGGGCCGATTCCGGCGCACCTGCTCGGTAATATGTGGGCCCAGGAATGGGAGAACATCTATCCGCTGGTTGCTCCCCAGAACGCCGACCCCGGTTACGATCTGACGGCCATCCTGAAGGCCAGGGGGACACAACCGGTGGACATGGTGAAGTACGCCGAGCGTTTCTTTACTTCGCTCGGATTTGCGCCGCTGCCGAAAACGCTTTGGGAGCGTTCGCTATTCGTCAAGCCGCGCGACCGCGACGTGGTTTGCCACGCCAGCGCCTGGGATATCGATTACGTCGACGATCTCCGGATCAAGGCATGTGTGGAGATCAACGCCGACGATTTTTCCACTGTGCACCACGAGCTGGGCCACAATTTCTACCAGCGCGCCTATAACCGGCAGCCGTTTCTGTTCCGCAACGGCGCCAACGACGGTTTTCATGAAGCCATCGGCGACACCATCGCGTTGTCGGTGACGCCTGAGTACTTGCAGAAGATCGGGCTGCTGTCCACCGTGCCCGATAGCTCCAAGGATATCGGCCTGCTGTTATACAAAGCGCTGGAGAAAGTGGCGTTCCTGCCGTTCGGGCTGATGATCGATAAGTGGCGCTGGCAGGTGTTTTCCGGGCAAACACCGCCCGACAAATATAATGAGAGCTGGTGGAAGCTGCGCCTCGAATACCAGGGTGTCGCGCCGCCGGTATCCCGCAGCGAGGCCGATTTCGATCCAGGCGCGAAGTATCATGTGCCGGCCAACACGCCCTACGCGCGCTATTTTCTGGCGGACATTTTGCAGTTCCAGTTTCATCGCGCGCTGGCGAAGACCGCCGGATGCACCGGTCCGTTGAATCGCTGCTCCATTTATGAGAGCAAAGCCGCCGGAGACCGCCTCAACGCGATGCTGGCGATGGGCCAGAGTCAGCCGTGGCCCAAGGCGCTGGCGGCGTTGACGGGGCAAGAGCAGATGGACGCGACGGCGATCCTGGATTATTTCGCTCCGCTGAAGAAGTGGCTGGACGAGCAAAACCGGGGAAAGCCGCTCGGTTGGTAAAGCAGACACAATGAACGCCGTTGAAACCTGTCCCATCTGCGGCGGCTCGGGTTGGAAGATCACCGAGCGCGAAGGAATTTCGGGCGCCGAAAAGTGCCAGTGCGCCGATGCCGGCCGCGAGCAACGCATCGAACAGCGCGCCGGAATCCCTCCGCTCTATCAGAGCGCGTCGGTAGACAACTTCATTCTGCCTTCCGGCAATCCGCAGGCGAGGTCGTCTCTGGCGAGCGTGGTGCTCACCGTACGCGGCTACGTGCGCGAGTATCCGCACGGCCCAAAACCCGGGCTCTTGTTCCTGGGCGCGCCAGGGACGGGCAAAACACACCTGGCCGTGGCGGCTCTGCGCGGATTGATCGCGCGCGGGTTCGAGGGCATCTTCTACGATTTCCAGTCGCTGCTGACTCGAATTTACAAAGGCTACAACCAGTCGTCCGGATCCAGCGAACGCGAGGCCTATGAAGCGGTTCTCGAGGCCGAGATCCTTTTGCTCGACGACATGGGAGCGAGCCGCATTAACGACTGGGTGGAGGACACGGTCACCTCGATCGTGACGCACCGCTGCAACTCGCGCAAGGCGACCATTGTCACCAGCAACCTGCGCGATCCGGAAGCGGGCGACAAACGCGCTTCCGGTTTCGAGGAAGATATCCACAGCAAGTTTTTCCTCGAAGAGCGGATCGGGATGCGCGCGCGGTCGCGATTGTTCGAAATGTGCAAGCTGATTCCGATGCCCTATGTCGAGGATTACCGGCTGAAAAAGCGGTGAAAGTTCCTAGCCGCCGATGAACGCCGATGAACACGGATAGACCGATGACCGCCAACCCTCTCGGCTACCTTTCCGAACAGTTAGAAGCCTGGCGCAAAGCCGGCTCCTACCAGCGCCTGCGGGTGCTCGAATCGCCGTGCGAACCCATCTCACGCTTCGATGGCCGCGAGGTGATCAATCTGGCGAGTAACAACTATCTCGGCCTGGCGGATCATCCCAAGTTAATCGAGGCGCAGGTGGAGGCGGCGAAGAAATACGGGGCCGGATCGGGCGCCGTTCGCACCATTTCCGGGACCATGAGCATTCACTTGCGCTTAGAGGAGCGGATCGCCGCTTTCAAGCACACCGAAGCTTGTGTCGTTTTCCAGTCCGGTTTCGCCGCCAACGCCGGAACGGTTTCCGCGATTCTGGGGCCGGAGGATCACATCATTTCCGACGCGCTGAATCATGCCAGTATCATCGATGGCTGCCGGCTATCGAGGGCCAAGATACACGTCTTCCCGCACAAAGACACCGCACGGGCGGCGGAAATCATGCAGGAACTGGACGGCGCCAGCGGCCACAAACTGCTGATCACGGACGGCGTGTTTTCGATGGACGGCGACATCGGACCGTTGCCGGCCCTGGTGGAAATCGCCGACCGGCACGGCGCCGTCATGATGATCGACGATGCCCATTCCTCGGGTGTCTTGGGCCGCAATGGACGCGGCACCGTGGATCATTTTGGATTGCATGGGCGGGTGGACGTTCAGGTAGGCACGCTTTCGAAAGCCATTGGCGTGCTCGGCGGATATGTTTGCGGGAGCCGGGATCTGATTGAATTCCTGTATCATCGCGCGCGGCCGTTTCTTTTCTCCACGTCGCATCCGCCGGCCGTGGCGGCGGCATGTCTCGCGGCGTTCGACATTCTGGAGAACGAGCCGGAGCGCATTGCGAAGCTGTGGGAGAATACGCGGTATTTCAAGTCGGCGCTGAAGAACGCCGGATTCGACACGGGCGCGAGCGAAACCCCCATCACGCCCATCATGGTTGGGGAGGCGCGAATGGCGCATGCTTTTTCAGCGGCGCTGTTCGAGAGCGGATTGCTCGCGACAGGCATCGGTTTTCCCACTGTGCCGGAGGGCAAGGCGCGCATTCGCACGATTGTAACCGCCACGCACACCAAGGATATGCTCGACCGGGCATCGACAATCTTAACGGACGTGGCCAAGAAGATCGGAATACTCCGGTAGCGCCTGGCTGGAGCGGCTAGCCGTTCCAGCTGTAGAACTGGAAGCACACCCCGCTGGGGACGATGATGTGGAACTCGCGCCTGCCCCAAGGCTGCATTTCCAATGGTCCAACTCTTGCCGTAATACCGCGATATTGTTCGTAGGTGGCATCCAGGTCGGAAACGCCGATACTGAAGCTGGCATTGTCTGCCCAGGCCGGATTTTCGTTCTCCACCAGGTTGAACGACACCGCGTCGCGAGTGATCCCCGCCATCCCGCCCGCTACCCAACGGCTGTAGCGGAGCGACGAATGGGCTATCGCGGCAATCTCGATGGGGATGGCCTCATTGCAGATCTCATGGGCAATTCCTGACAAAATTTTATGGACACATTATTTACGAGGGCGCATCTTACATCGCAATGGCGTGGTCTCCAGGTTTGTCGCCGCGTTTAGAATTTTCGATTCTCATGCCTGCGCAACATTAATTCGCTTTTGTTTTCGAAAGAAATATGAGACGCTAAAGATGGCGGGCGACCGTCACCGTTGAGTTTGGAGTTACCCTGTAGGTACCCTGCCAAGTAGCACATAAGAAGTAGTTCCCGGCATGTCCCCCGGCTGGAGGAAATTATGCTGCGTAACTTTCTGTTGCCTGAAAGCATCGCCCGAGCGGATGGCACTGGACCGGAGATTGAACTCGGTTCCACGCGAGGTAAGTTATTGGTGCTTACTCTCGGCATCACTCGTATTCTCGAACAAGAGAGCCTGGAAATAACCGTCTGTGGCTCAGCCGACGGCGAAAGGTGGGAGCCAGATCCCCTGGTCAAGTTCCCCCCCAAGTTCTACTGCGGCCTGTATTCCATTTTGCTGAATCTTGGCTCACGGAATGATCTCAAATTCCTGCGTGTCCAGTGGAAGATGAGCCGGTGGAGCAAGCGGGAAAGCATGCCCATGTTTGGATTCTACGTTTACGCCGAAGAGTCCGGCGCACGAGTTAGTGTGGCTGTGGCGTAGACCTACGCTAGTTACAAACGGTTGATTAAACTGGCCACGTATCCGGCGCCGAATCCGTTGTCGATGTTTACGACAGTTACATTGCTGGCGCAACTGTTCAACATGCCGAGCAGCGCAGCCAGCCCGTTAAAGCTGGCGCCGTAGCCCACGCTGGTGGGAACCGCGATCACGGGAACCGAAACGATTCCTCCTACCGCGCTCGGCAGCGCTCCTTCCATGCCGGCCGCCACCACAATCACCCGCGCTGCCATGAGCTGCTCACTGTGAGCAATTAAACGATGGATACCCGCAACGCCGACGTCATAAATGGATTCCACTTCGTTGCCCATCACTTCGGCGGTAACCTGCGCTTCTTCGGCCACCGGGATGTCGCTGGTGCCGGCGCAAACCACGGCCAGCTTTCCCTTCCCGCGGATGGTGCGGTCGCGCCAGATTCGCACGGCGCCGGAAAGCGGAAAGTGCTCGGCCTCCGGAAAGTCGGCCTTCAGCAGAGATGCCGCGTGCCGGTCCGCGCGCGTTATCAGCAAGTTCGGGGATTTGTCGAGAAGGCGCGCCGCGATAGCGCCGATCTGTTCCGGCGTTTTACCCTTGCCAAAGATAACTTCGGTGATGCCGTGACGCAACGCGCGGTGATGATCCAGCTTGGCGTAGCCCAGATCCTCGAACGGCAAGTGGCGAATGCGGTCCAGCGCCGACTCTACATCCACGGACCCTGAATGCACCTGCTGCAACAGCCCGCGCAATTGATCGGAATCCATCTCACCTTGAGAGTAACAGGGCCGTGGTCAAAAGCGACGCCGCTCACCATTGGAGCCTTTGCCCGAGTTGTAAACCGTACTTCCGGGCCATGCCTCCCCCAATCTGAAGCGCGAAGGACGAAATCTGTTGGCCGCCATATCTTGGGCACTTGCTCGCCTGCGTTTTGCAAGGCGGCGTATTCTCCACGATGTCGACGATGTTGCGATTCGAATCCAGCCAAATGGTGTCCAGTGGAATAACGGTTTGATACATCCAAGTCTGATAGTGATCGGGTTTGGGATACACGAACAGCATGCCGCGATCGGGCGCCAAATAGGTGCGGTACATCATGCCGCGAAGCAGTTCGAAACTTTGAGTCATCGCCTCCACGCGGATGACCTGGCCTCCTGGAAGAGTGAGCGGCCGCGTTGGAAAATCTTCGAGGGTGGTGGGTTTGGGGCCGCAGGATGCAATGGAGAGCAGCGCCGCGAGCAGAAGATAGCGCATGAACTAGAATGGTAGCGAACTCACCGAATACGGGGAAGGCGAGGAATGGGCTTTTGGAAACGGTTGCGGCTGGCGCTCGAGATGATCAAGTTCGAGCACTCCGTGTTCGCGTTGCCGTTCGCGCTCACGGGAGCTTTGCTGGCATTCCGGGAGAGCCATTTCGACGCCCGCGGATTTGGCTACAAGCTACTTTGGATCGCGCTAGCCATGGTGGGCGCGCGGTCGGCGGCCATGGCGTTCAATCGCATTCTGGATGCCGATATCGACGCCCGCAATCCACGCACGCGCATGCGCCACATCCCAGCAGGAATCTTGAGCGTACGATTCACGTGGGGCTTCGTGATTGCGTCTGTTTTCGTGTTTCTGCTCGCCGCGCGCGCTCTCAATCCGCTGTGCTTCAAGCTGGCGCCGGTGGCGCTGGCCGTGGTCTTCTTCTACTCGTTCACCAAACGCTTCACCACGTTCTCGCACCTGATTCTCGGCTTTTCGCTGGGCATCGCTCCGGCGGCTGCCTGGATTGCCGTCCGGGGATCGCTTGACACGCGCATCCTGTGGCTGACGGCCGCGGTGATGTTCTGGACGGCGGGCTTCGACATTATTTACTCCTGCCAGGACTACGAGTTCGACACCCAGACCGGGCTCTTCAGTCTGCCCCGCCGATTCGGCATGGCCGGAGCGCTCTGGATTGCGCGGCTGTTTCACGTCGCGATGATCGCCTGCCTGGTGCTGCTCTCGGCCTCTTTCGGACTGGGCGCCTTGAGCTGGGCGGGCATTGCAGCCATCGTTCTTTTACTGCTCTATGAGCATAGTTTGGTGAAGGCCGATGACTTGTCGCGCGTGGACGCCGCCTTCTTCACCGTGAACGGCTACGTCAGCGTGCTATTCTTTCTTTTTTGGGCGGCCGACATGTACTTCTTCGGCCTGAGGGCCTGAAGCGCATGCAGATTCACATAGAAGACCAGCGGTTGCGTCCGATTTTGGAAAAAGTCCAAGCGGACGTCCGCCTGGATTTCGAGGACGGCGTCGCGCTTTTCAAAAGCTCCGACATTCTCGCCGTCGGCTACATGGCCAACCTGGTTCGCGAGCGCAAGCACGGCAACGTCACCTGGTTTAACGTGAATCGCCATATCAATCCCACCGATGTCTGCGTGGCGAGCTGCAAACTTTGCGCCTTCGGGAAGCGGGCGAAGGATCCGAAAGCTTATACGTGGTCGCTCGACGAAGTGTGGCATCGCGCGGGCGAGGGGTGGAGCGAAGCGGTGACGGAGTTTCACATTGTCGGCGGCTTGCATCCCGAGCTGACGCTCGATTGGTACTGCGAAATGTTGCGCGGCCTGAAGCAGCGCTTCCCGGACGTGCATCTGAAGGCGTTCACCATGGTGGAGATTGCCTATCTCGCCCAGCGCAGCAAACTGTCGATCCGTGAGACGCTGTTGAAGTTAATCGACGCCGGCGTGGATTCGCTGCCGGGCGGCGGTGCGGAGATCTTTAGCGACCGCGTGCGGCGCATCATCTGCGATCACAAAATCGACGGCAACCAGTGGTTGGATGTGGCGCGAAACGCTCATCGGCTCGGGTTGAAGTCGAACTGCACGATGCTGTACGGGCATATCGAGACCGAAGAGGATCGCGTGGATCACCTGGTGAAACTGCGCGCGCTGCAGGACGAGACGGAGGGCTTCCAGACCTTCATTCCACTGGCGTTTCATCCCGCGAATACGGCGCTGGAGCACATTGCCACCACCACCGGCTTCCTGGATTTGAAGATGATCGCGGTTTCGCGGCTGATGCTGGACAATATCAGCCACATAAAAGCCTACTGGATCATGATGACGCCCCGGATCGCGCAAATCGCGCAGCGCTTCGGCGCCGACGATCTGGACGGTACAGTCGTCGAAGAGAAGATCTACCACGATGCGGGCGCCACCACCAGCCAGGGCCTGCGGCGGAGCGAGCTGCTGCGGCTGATTCGCGAAGCCGGCCGCGAGCCTATGGAACGGGACACGCTGTACCGCCCGGTGACGCGCACCGAGACGGCTTTCACCGTTCTGGTTTAACTGGTGTCAGTAGTGGAATAGCGACGCCAACGAAGTATACTCCCGGCCCCACTCTTGCAGGCGCTGAAGGAGTTGGATGTTTACTCCGGCGGCCTGGAACCGCGGCGCAGCCTCCCACGCTGATCCCCCTGAAATATCCCGCAGCTCGGTCGGCCGAGAGTAGGCGGTCTCCAGCAAGTCGCGGTGAAAATACGACGCCAGTGGATACTGGAGATTCTTGTCCAGCCAAGCAGTCAACAAAGATTCTGTGATCGCTTGTCGCATCCCGTACGGAAGCGGCGAGAAGACGGGCTCCCATTCGCGTCCAACCATGATTCTTGGATCGACGCTCTGGTCGGGCCGCCAACCTTCGGAGATGTTCTCAGGGCCAATGTTCGGGTCGCTGGATTGCAGCGCCTGGATCGCCGTGATCAGCAGGCGCGCCGGCTCTGGCCGCTTGCTGAGCCGTTGCAGATCCAAGAAACGTCCCAGCAAATAGACCCAGTCAATTGGCAATCTGCCATGATGCCGGTGATTGCCATCGTTCAAAAGCAGTTGCAATTCATACCAGGCGCTGTTGAAATATTCGTTTGTTAAAGCGCTGCCGCCCATTCCACTAGGGCCATCCGGGATATTGACTGCGGCCGGGGCCGTGGATGCGGGAATCGTGTTGGGCCAGGTGCGCGGCCGGTGCTCTTCCAGATTAAACTGCTGCGTAATTTCCCACGTCTTGACCAGCTGCCACAATTCAGCGGAGTATAACGCCTCGCTCAGTTCGGCGGACCATTTCCTGGATCCAGACGCCAGATGCGGCTTTAGGAATTGAGTTCGCGCTTTGCTCCATTTGTCGAAAAATGCCGGCACGCCGCCCGCGCGAATGAGCTGTTCGAAATCCGACGCGCTATACAGCTTCGAGAAGTCGCTGCTCTCAAAACGCGTTTTCCAGGCGTCGGCGGGATGGACGCGTGGCAGCCAATGATTCCAATCCGGCAATGGAAAGGAGACGGGAATTTCACGCGGGTTGAGGTTACCATCGGGAGCAAACGACGCCGGGCTAATCGCCGGATCCCCTAGCCTGTTCTTCCCAAATAGGAACGGAAACGCATCCACATCGTTCTCGAGCACCCATTGGAGGCCCGCGCCCGCCGCCCAATTGGCTGCCGGTTGTGCATCCAGTCCGGGACCCGGCTGGTAAGGGGGATTCCAAGGCCGGCCAGGACTGGGAAAGGGTAGAGAACGGATGTAACTGGCAATCTGCTGGCCTTGCAACTGGGAAAGCCCGTGAAAGCGGGATCGGGCTACGATGGACCGGTTCGAGAAGTTGAAGTACTTAAGATCGCGGCCATCCTGCGTGTGACAGTCCGAGCAGTGCGCGCGAATGGCTGGAGCTTTTCGAAGGCCGTTCGCCACAAGTTGCGCAGTGTGCCACAGCCCTCGCCCGGCCAAGATGTTCGCGGGATCGGGAAACGGCGGCTCCCAGGTGCTTGGATCTTCCTCTACGAAGGTGCTGGACGGCAAGACTGGCGTGCTGTCGGCCTGCACGAAATTGAACGCCAGTGTTCGAAAGCCGCTTACAATTCCGTTGGTGCCGTTGAAGCGGAAGTGAATCGTATTAGGACCATCGATGACGGTGCCCGCCGGTAGGGGTAGCGTCAGCTTCAACGTGGCCACGCCGCCGCCGATGCCTCCATAGCTCCTGCCTGGCTCAGCGACCACGGCCGTTTCGTTGCTTAGCGCAAACCACGGGCTTTGGTTCACCCGAACACTCACCATGCCAGGGAACTCCAGACCGTGAATCTGCATCCAGAGTGAACGAACTTGCCGGGCCATTCCGGCGGCAACCGACACAGTAACGGTTTCCGTAATGCCGTCCTCGCCGGTGACCTCAACCGGAAGTTTCAGACGGCTGTGCGGTGACGCGGCGGTGGCGACCGGGAAGGAACAGGCCAAGGCCACAAGCATAAGGGATTTCACTGCTATCTCTCATCGGCCCGTCGCGGAAGAATGTTAAACCAGTTAACTTCTCAAATATCGCGTGGCGCCACTCTGGCCCATGTAGCGCTCCAGCACACCGGCGTCGGTATTACGTAAATCCACCACGATCAAACCGTCCAGTGCGTCGGCGAAGCGGCGATGGCGATCGCCATACGATCTTCGCGCCGCGAAACATGGTGTAACCCACTCCGCCACCCGCGCGAGAGTTATTCACTGCAATGCGCAGCGATTGGTTGTCGTCAAGAGGCTCACCGCGCCAGCCAAAATTGCGGATGTGATGGCCCGGCGATTGCGATTCCGGGGGCCAGGGAGGCAAGAATCAGACCCGTCAAGAACACGCGCAGCGTGCCCATTAAGGAAACAACTTTCAGTATAATCGAGCTAAATGAAATCACTACTCACGAGCATTGTTGTTGGTTCCACCTTGCTGGCGCCGGGTTCCTTCTTACTGGGGCAAGCCCCCGCTTCCAAGAGCGCGGGAGCGTCTAAGAGCGCCACCTCAAAAACCGGCACTCCGGCGGCCAGACCGTCATTGACGAATCCGGCGTCGCTACGGGCCAAAGCGCCTGAGCTGTTCAAAGTGCAGTTTGTGACCACGCGTGGCGATTTCGTCGCCGAGATCCATCGGGATTGGGCGCCCCTGGGCGTTGACCGGTTCTACAACCTGGTGAAGAACGGCTTCTTTAGCAACGCCGCTTTCTTTCGGGTGGTGGTTTCGCCGCGTCCCTTCATTGTGCAGTTCGGCCTGAACGCCAGCCCCGCGGTGAACAAAGCCTGGGAACACGCCAGTATCAAAGACGATCCTGTGATGGGCAGCAATTCGCGTGGAACTCTGGTGTTCGCAACCGCCGGCCCAAACACCCGCACCACGCAGCTGTTCATCAACCTCAACAACAACGCCCCATTGGATGCGAGCGGCTTCGCTCCGTTCGGCACCATCACGGAAGGAATGGACGTGGTGGACAAAATTTATCCCGGCTACGCGGAACGTCCGGACCAGCAGCGGATTACAGAAGAAGGCGACGCGTATCTGGTCAAGAATTTCCCCATGATCGACAAGATCAAGATGGCCAAGGTTCTTCCGGCCGAGCCGGCCGCTGCGCCCGCCGACAAGAAGTAGCCTGACGTTACTTCGGATTCTCGAGCGGGATCTCGAAGTAAAAGATGTCCTGGCCGGTGGCGGCCACTTTGATGCCGGTCAGGTAGAACTTCGAGCCCGGCCGATGCGCGGTCTGAAAATAGAAAAAGCCGTTCACCGATTCGTGCGGCGGCAGCAGCTTGGCCGCGAAGGATCGCCCATCGATTTCCCACACGTCCAGCGGGTTCTTGTGCTTCCGATGGATCGGTATCGGGCTGGCGACGGGCACATCCGGCCTCTGAGGGCCGCCCAGCGTTTGCACCTCGCTCGCCGGCGTCGCCTCCACACGGCGGCCGTCAATTCCTGTGTACTCGGCGTCCAGGTGCTCTAGCTTGAGAGCCTGGTCCGTGTCATTCTGGATAATGACGAGAACGGGAAGAACGCCATACTGATTGGGGTTCAATTTCCCGAATGCCGTGTGAGCCAGTTCTTCGGTGTCGTAAGCAACCGCCGCCACGGTCACGTGATCGTTGGTCTGTTTCGTCTGGTATGACGCAGCCGGCCCGGGCGAAAACTTGCCCGCGTCTTTGTTGGCGTCGGCAAGCAGCGTGACTTCGCCCACTAACAGCAGGGCCATGAACAGGATCGGGGAAATTAGGAGCGCTCTCATTCAAATCCTTTACTGGGCCATCCGCCTTGCCGCATTTCCGCTCCTTGTATTCTATTTCCTTTACCGCTCGGTCCGCGATCCACGGTACTGCCAGGGTTTTTCCGAGCGGCTGGGTGGTGAGCCCGTGTCGTTTCAGCCGACGGCGCCCGGCGGGATTTGGTTGCACGCGGTTTCGGTGGGCGAAGTGGTTTCGGCGGCGGGCCTGTTACGCGACATTCGCGAGCGAAGTCCCGGCATTCCACTGTATGTTTCCGTTGCCACGGTGGCTGGCCGCGCCATCGCCGAAGAGCGATTGAGCGGCCTGGCGGATGGCATTTTCTATGCTCCCATCGACTACGCTTTCGCCGTGCGGCGCGTACTGGCGCGGATTCGCCCCTCGGCGGTGGTGATTCTCGAGACCGAAATCTGGCCCGTGCTCTACTGTGAGACCAAGCGCGCGGGCTGCAGCCTGCTGGTGGTGAACGGCCGCATTTCGGATCGGGCGTTTCCACGCTATCGCCGCCTGCGATTCTTCTTTGCGGACGCTTTGCGGCATCCCGATGCCATCCTGGCCCAAAGCGATCAGGATGCCGCCCGCTACTTGGAATTGGGCGCGCCCCGGCCTGCCGTGCAAACCATCGGAAATCTGAAATACGACGCGGAGCCATCGCGGGGGGAGCCGCCACCAGCGATTACCGGGCTGATCGCGGGGCTCCATCCAGCGGAAATTTGGATCGCGGCCAGCACCATGGCCGGCCGGGATCGCGACGACATCGACGAAGACGACGCGGTGTTGAGCGCTTTTCGGGAACTGGCGCAAACCCACCTCGGATTGTTGCTCATCCTTGTCCCCCGCAGGCCGGAACGCTTTGACCAGGCCGAGACGAAGCTGCGAGAGGCCGGCGTGCGGTACATTCGCCGGTCGCAAGAGACCATCCAGGCCGATTTAAAGCTGCCTTGCGTGCTGCTGCTGGATTCCATCGGCGAAATGGCTGGCTTGTTTCCGCTCGCCGACGTGGTATTCATGGGAGGCACGCTGGCACGGCGCGGCGGCCACAATGTGCTGGAACCGGCGGCCTGCCGGCGCGCCATCGTCACGGGACCGCATATGGAAAACTTCGCTGCGGTCGCGGCGGAATTTCGCGAGCGGCGGGCGTTTCTTGAAATAGGCGGCGCAAATGAACTGGCGGGCGCGGTTGCCAAGTTAATCGACGATCGTGAATTGCGCGAAGATCTGGGCGCTCGCGCGGCCGCGCTGGCGGCGGGTAAACGTGGCGCTACCAGAAAAGCCGTGTCCGAGATTCTCCGCTGGCAGGATCTGGCGGTTCCGTGCTGGAACCAGTTGAGCCCGGCGCGATTCCTGCTCTGGCCGCTCGCTCGGATTTGGGCCGCCGTCAGCGCCAGGCAGCAGCGGCGTAAAATGGCGCACTCGCGGCGTCTGGCTACGCCCGTGGTCAGCGTGGGCGGAATCAGCATGGGCGGGGCCGGGAAAACTCCCATGGTGGATCATCTTGCTGAAGTGTTGAGCGAGCATGGGCGCCATCCGGCGATTCTCACGCGAGGCTATCGCCGCCGCTCCATCGAAACTTCGATTCTGGTGGAGGCCGGCGAACCCGCGCCCGTCAGCTTCACCGGAGACGAAGCGCAGATCTTTGTGCAATCGGGCTACGCGCACTCCGGTATCGGCCGTGACCGCTTTGTAACCGGCCGTCTGCTCGAGGAGAAGTACCGGCCCGATATCTTCCTGCTGGACGACGGTTTTCAGCACACCCGGCTCAGGCGCGATCTGGATCTGGTGGTCATCGACGCCTTGAATCCCTTCGGCGGCCGCGCGGTCTTCCCCGTGGGAAATTTGCGCGAGCCTCTGAGCGCGCTCTCCCGGGCCGGGGCCTTCGTGATCATGCGCGCCGCGCCGGAGCGGGAATACGCGGGCATACTTCGCCAGTTGCGCGCCGTCAATCCCGATGCGCCGATCTTTCGCGCGCGTCTGGAGCATCGCTATTGGGTGGACTACCGCACGCGCCAGCCGCGTCAGTCGCTCGCTGGGCCGATTGCGGCCTTCTGCGGTTTGGCGAACCCCGCCAGTTTTTGGGGAACCTTGCGATCCCTCCATCTTCCACCGGTATTTCAGTGGGCGTTCGGCGATCATCATCATTACACCTGCGCGCAAGTGGAGCGCCTGGCGGCCCAAGCCCAAATGCACGGATCGAATCGCCTGCTCACCACGGAGAAGGACGCAATGAATTTACCCGACAGTACGGCGGCGGTCCTGGAACACGCCGGCGTGGAAGTGTACTGGCTCAAGATCGGCGTTCACGTCGAAAAAGAGGAGCAATTGCTGGAGTTGATCGTCAAGGCGTCTGAATGGTATAGATCGTCAACCCGTTCACATTCGGAACCAAGAGATAGCCGTTGACCGCGGCGATGTCGGTCATCCCGAATTCCGTCACAATTGGATACAGCACCGGCGCACTGGGCGTGCTGGCATCGACGATCATGAGGCTGCTCGGGCCGCTGGGATCCGTGGACGGCGGATTGTTGACGATGGCGAAAAGATCCGAGCCCAGGGCCAGGGGCTGCACCACGTAAGTACCCGTGGTTGCGACATCCGTCGTCATATTCGCTATACCCGCCGGAGCCTCCACGTTGGAGATGTTCATGGTGGATAATGTCAGGTTACCGGTGATGATGCCCGGATATTGGAAGCTGGTTGTGTTGCCTGCGACCAAGAGCAGATTTTCGTCGTATCCGAAGCCAAGAAAGATCGCAGCGCTGGAGACCACCACCTGTTCGACAGCCTGCATGCTCTCCACGTTACTGACGTTGATAACATCCAGCGCGGCATAACCGGTGGTGCTGGCGCCGGACGCGGTTGTGCTAGTGGCGTAAGCGGTATTGGTGTAATCTCCCGCCTGCAACACCAGCGCGTTCGGTTTCACGCTCAGGTTGCTGGAGGCTGCCGAGCCGTTCGGAACCACGGCCGATAGCAGCGTGGGAAACAAACTGCTGAAATCGTACACAACGAAGTCTCCGTACTGGGCGCTGAAGGAACTTCCGCTCGTGCTAAACCAACTGGTGCTGACGAATCCCTGGGTTCCAAGAAAGCTGATGTCGCTCAGGAACGTGTAAGGAGTGGTAGATAGCTGGGCCAGCTTTACGGGACTGTCCGGAGCGCTCAGGCTGTACACGGCGAAAGTAGGGGCGCTGCCGGGGCCCACGATGTCCACCAGAATCGGCTCTGAAGTGCTGGTATTGATGGCGCATTTACCGCCGTTGCCCACGAGGTCCGCATTGCCGAACTCGCCCACGTAGGCTGGTGCGCTCACGCTGCTGGTGTCGATGATGTTAATTTGATTCGGCCCGCAGAGATACGTGGTGTCGCCATATATCGCAACGCTGGTGGCGCTGCCGTTGGCAAAATTCAACTGGCCAACCAGCGTCAGGTAGGTGGGAGGCGCCGTTCCCGCGCCCGAAACCGAGACCTCAGCCGAAGCGCTCACGTATCCGCCCACCGTGATTACCAAGGGATAATCCGCCGTGGCGAGAGAAGCCGGCACCACAATATTCGCTTGCGCCAAGCCCGCGAATCCGGGTGTTAATCCCAGAAACTGTACCGTCGCGGCCACCCCGCCGATGCTGGCGGTAGCCGTTGCCGTGGCGCTGGAAAGCGGCGAATCCGGCGTGGCGGTCCCATCGGGCACAGGATTGTTCAGCGCGCCCTGGCCGGTGAGATACAGCACTAATATTGCGCCTGACGCCACCGGGTCGCTATCGGAATTCGTGGAATTATCGATCGCGTTCTGAGCGATGGCATGATTGCCGGTGTCCTGGAAAATTCCTGGTGAGTTACCCACAACCGTGAACGTGAAAAGCGCGCTTTGACCGCCGTCGCGCGTGACATACATATTGGCGGTCCCGGCCGCAAGGCTGCTGGGCACTTCAAAGTTGATCTGCGTTTCGCTGACATAGAGCAGCGGGACCGATGCCTGGTTGATGTAAACGGTCGCGCCGGCCATGCTGCGCGGCAGCGGAAATCCGGTGGCCTGCTCGGTGGAGTCGGCCAGATTCGCTCCGAAAATCGTAGCCAGCTCACCCGGCGCCACTCGGGGAGCGTAGCTGGCGGCATCGGTCACCGCATAGATTACGGTTTGCGCTCCAGCGACAGCGTGGGTAAGAAGGAGTAATGCGGGGAGCGCGAGAAGCTTCATCCAAGACGCCAAATAACTTCTGACGTTTTCCATCAGCGAGTCGTTCATGTTCCAGGTGGCGCCCCCTCGCGGCTGATTAACAAACTGTAACCATTCCTGTAACTTGGCATGTGGCTGGTATAATGTACCCCATGGGTGAGGCTCGCAACGGTAGTCCCATGAAAAAGATCATCCTGCTCCGCCCGCGGGGTTTCTGCGCCGGAGTAGTGCGCGCCATCGACGTGGTAAAGATCGTTCTTAATCTTTACGGGGCGCCGGTATATGTTCGTAAAGAGATCGTGCATAACCGCCACGTGGTGGATGAGCTGCGGCAGGCGGGCGCAATTTTTGTGGAAGAGTTGAGCGAGGTGCCGGAGGGCGCGCGCGTGATCTTCAGCGCCCATGGCGTTTCGCCGGCCGTGCGGAAAGAAGCCCAGGCGCGCAAGCTGGAGGTTATAGACGCCACCTGCCCGCTGGTCACCAAAGTACATCTGGAAGCGGTGCGCTTCGCGCGGCAGGATTACACCATCGTGCTGATCGGCCACGCCGGCCACGACGAGGTGATCGGCACGTTGGGCGAGGCGCCGCAATCCACGGTCCTGGTTTCTTCCGTGGAAGACGTCGACAAGCTGGAAGTGAAGGACCCATCCCGGATCTCGTTTCTCACCCAAACCACTCTCAGCCTGGATGAGACCAAGGATATTGTCGAACGGCTGAAGGAGCGCTTCCCGGCCATCAAGGGCCCCAAGACGCAGGACATTTGCTATGCAACCGAAAACCGGCAGTTGGGCGTCAAAGCTGTGGTGCCGCTCACCGACGTTCTGCTGGTAGTGGGTTCTCAGAATAGTTCGAATTCGCGCCGCTTGGTTGAAGTTTGCCAGAACGAGGGAGTGCCCGCCTATCTGGTGGACGATAGCACCGAGGTAAATCCGGAATGGCTGGATGGCAGCCAGACGGTGGCTGTTACCGCCGGAGCGTCGGCGCCGGAAAATCTGGTGCAGGAATTAATCCAATCGCTCGAAACGAAGTTCGGGTTTGACTATATGGAAGAGATGGAACTCAAGGAAGAAGACGTGCGGTTCCATCTGCCCGCGGATTTGGAGCGATCGGCGCTGAAGCTGACTACTATTGCCCGCGTATGAGCCCCAAGCTCCAGGTCGCCGGCACTTTGGTGGAAGCGGCTTCGCAAGCCGGGCGGCGCGCTACCGGGTATCTCACAGGCATCCAGTCTGAGCAGGGTTACTGGTGGGCGGAACTCAGCGCCGACACCACGCTCGAGTCCGACTACGTTCTGCTGCAACTGTGGTTGCATCCGCCGGTGAACGGCGTGTGGAATCCCCCCACGCAAGCCCTCATCCAAAAAGCCGCGCAAGCGATTCTCACGCGGCAGTTGCCGGATGGCGGATTCAATATTTATCCCCAGGGGCCAACCGATCTGAGCGCCACGGTGAAGGCTTATTTCGCTCTGAAGCTCGCCGGGCTCGATTATAACGATCTGCGGCTGACGCGGGCGCGCGAACGCATCCTGGCCCTGGGCGGCATCCAGGCGGCCAACAGCTACGTCAAGATCAATCTCAGCTTGTTCGATCTTTTCCCGCGCGATCATGCGCCGTCCATCCCACCCGAAATGATGTTGTTCGGGAACTTCATCTACGAGATGTCTTCGTGGACGCGCGCCATCGTGATTCCGCTCTCCATCGTGCATGCCATGAATCCGCGGCGTCCGGTGCCGGCGGGATTCAATTTACAAGAGCTTTTGGTGGTCGACGGACAGCAACTGGAGTTTCGGCGCGATCGCACCAGTTTCACCTGGCGGAATGTTTTCCTGCGCATCGACAAAGTCCTCAAGCTCTGGGAAAAGCACGGATCCCAGGCCTTGCGCCGACGCGCCATTCGCAAGGCCGGAGAGTGGATGCTGGAGCACACGCGGCATACTGACGGCGTTGCGGCGATCTATCCGCCCATGATGTATGTGATCATGGCGCTGGATCTGTTGGGCTACTCGCCCGAAAGTCCGGAGCGCGTGGAAGCTCAGCGCCAGTTCGACAATCTGATGGTGGACGACGTTCAAAACGGCGATCGGCGCTTCTTCTTCCAGCCCTGTTTTTCGGTGGTGTGGGACACGGCCATCGCCGCGTTCGCGCTCGGGGAAGCCGTGGACCCGCCGCACGACGCTCTGCGACGCTCCGCGGACTGGCTGCTGACCAAGGAAGTACGCCGTAAAGGGGACTGGTCCATCAAGCGTCCCAAGACCGAGCCCTCCGGCTGGTATTTCGAATTCGCCAACGAGTTCTATCCCGACATCGACGACACCGCGATGGTGTTGCTGGCGCTGAACCGGTCTAGCGCGTCGCGCTCGGAAGAACAGCAGGCCTCGGAGCACCGCGCCATTCAATGGCTGTTCGACATGCAGTCCAAAGATGGCGGCTGGGCCGCGTTCGACGTGGATAATGACTGGCGGCCGCTGAGCTTCGTCCCGTTCGCCGATCACAATGCGATGCTCGATCCCACCTGTCCCGACATCACGGGCCGTGTGCTCGAAGCGCTGTGCGCCTACGGATACAATCGATCCCATCCGGCCATCGAGAAGGGCGTGCAATATCTCATCCGCACCCAGGAAGAGGACGGGAGCTGGTACGGACGCTGGGGTGTGGATTACGTATATGGCACGTTCCTGGCTCTGCGCGGACTGGCCGCGGCCGGCGTCAGCGATCGCGAAGCCTACGTGCAGCGGGGCTTGGAATGGGTCCGTTCCATTCAAAACTTTGACGGCGGCTGGGGTGAAAGCTGCGAGAGCTATCAGTTGAAAAGCTTCGCGGCGGCGGCCAGCACTCCCTCGCAGACCGCTTGGGCTGTTCTCGCTTTACTGGCGGGTGGCGACACTACCAGTAGCAGTTTGTACGACGGTATTGAATATTTGATTCGGACGCAGAAGAGCGATGGAACGTGGGATGAAGAACTGGCCACCGGAACGGGATTTCCGCAGGTCTTCTACCTGTGTTATCACCTTTACCGGCACTCGTTCCCGCTGCTGGCGCTGAATACTTTTCTCAAGATCAAGGCTGGATCGAACGGGCATTGATCGTGTGAGGCCGACGCTGGTAACAGGGGCGACCGGTTTCCTGGGGTGGCACGTAGCCAATCGATTGCTTGCACGCGGGGAAAGGGTGCGGGCTTTGGTGAGAGATACGAGCAGAGTGCGGGAATTGGACGGGGAAGTGGTGGTGGGCGACCTGCGCGATCGCCAGTCCTTGGAGCGCGCCGTGGCGGGTTGCGCCGTGGTGTATCACGTCGCGGCGGACTATCGCCTGTGGGCCAAAGATCCCTCCGAGCTTTACCGTTCCAACGTAGAAGGCACGCGGAACCTGCTGACGGCCGCGCGCGATGCAGGTGTCGAGCGCGTGGTTTATACCAGCACCGTCGGTTGTATTGGAATGCACGGCGATGCCCCAGGTACCGAGGACACTCAGGTTGATTTGGAACAGATGGCCGGTGCGTACAAGCGGTCGAAGTTTCAAGCCGAGCAGGTAGCGATGGAGTTTGCGCGCACGGGCCTTCCAGTTGTGATCGTGAATCCGACGGCGCCTATCGGCGATCACGATTTTAAGCCGACGCCTACCGGCAAGATCGTGGTGGATTATCTGAAAGGGGACATGCCGGCCTTTGTCGATACCGGTTTGAACCTGGTGGACGTGGAGGACACCGCCGAGGGCCATCTGCTGGCTTGCGAGCGGGGCATCAGCGGCGAGCGCTATATCCTGGGTTCGGAGAACCTGACGCTCGAGCAGATCCTGGCGCGGCTCGCGGCCATCAGCGGCGGGCAGGCTCCGCGCTGGCGTATCCCATACGCAGTGGCGTATGCGGCCGGGCTGGCAAGCACCGGCTGGGCGAATTTGACGGGGCATGAGCCGCGCGCGCCCATCGACGCGGTGAAAATGGCGCGCAAGAAGATGTTCGTTTCGCTCGACAAGGCGAAGCGCGAGCTGGGATTCAATCCACGGCCGGTGGAGGGCGCGCTAAAGCGCGCGGTAGATTGGTTCCGTAACAATGGTTATGTCTAAATCGGGTTAGGTGTAATTGCTGGTATTCGTGGCTGCCGAGCGCCGGGAGTTGGAAGGATTACTCGCGCATATCGACGAGGTGGCAAAACTCGATTGGCCTCTCGACTTCGCACAGCGAGGCCGGTTGAACGGCAGGCCGGTCATTTTAGCGGCCAATGGTCCCGGACCCAAGTTGGCGGGCGACGCGGTAGATGCTGTGGAACGGAACGAAGAAATGGATGCCTTGGTGAGTATCGGATTCTGTGGAGGTTTAGAGCCGTCGTTAGGCGCTTGCGATATATTTGTCGCTAGGGAAGTGAACGGCGTTCGAACGGCGCCCGCGCCATCCAGTACCCGGCCGTTCAAAACGGGGAAACTTCTGTCCATCGATCGCGTAGTAACGACAGCCGCCGAAAAGGCCGTGCTGGCAGAGAACGCCGACGCGGTGGAAATGGAAGCGGCGGCCGTGGCGGACCGTGCGGAGCGGTATCGCGTTCCGTTCTATGCCGTGCGCATAGTGACCGACACATCCGAAGAGAGCTTTCCACTGGATTTTAATACGATGCGATCTTCCGACGGCCGCTTCAGCCGAGGCAAAATTCTTGCCGCGGCCCTTCGCAGCCCCGGGATGCTGTTTCCTGAACTGATTAAATTAAATAAGAGAACGAAACGCGCCTCTCAGGCGCTGGGGGATTTTCTTGCCGACGCTCGATTCTGAGTTAGTAGCTGCGCCCACCGCCGTACCCCAATTGATGCGCGCCGCGGTCTACACCGGCGACAGCGTGGTGTCGGTCGAACAGGTGCCGACGCCCGCCATCGGCCCGGGTGAACTCCTCATCCGCGTGGAGAGCTGCGGGATCTGCCACACCGATCTGAAGAAGATAGAGTACAACCTGCTCGCGCCACCGCGCATCTTCGGCCACGAGACCGCCGGTGAAGTGGCGGCTACCGGCGCGGGCGTCCAGGCCTTCTCGGTTGGCGATCGCGTCATCGTTTTCCATCACATCCCGTGTCGGGAGTGCTTCTATTGCCGGCACAAATTGTACGCGCAATGTCCGGTCTATAAGAAAGTCGGGGTTACGGCCGGCTATGAGCCCGCCGGCGGTGGCTTTTCACAATATGTCCGCGTGATGGACTGGATCGTCGAGCGTGGCGTGGAGAAAATTCCCGGCGGCGTGTCTTTTGACCGCGCGTGCTTTGTGGAGCCCGTGAACACGTGCCTGAAGGGCGTGGTACAGCTGGACCCACGCGCCGAGGATGTGGTTGTGATCCTGGGCCAAGGGCCCATCGGCCTGCTGTTTACCATGCTGGTGAAGCGCTCGGGCGCCACCGTGGTGGTCACCGACGCCATGCCCTATCGCCGCGAACTGGCCTGTCGTTTTGGAGCGGCCGCGGCGCTGGATCCGCGCGATCCCCTCCTTCAGGAACGCATCATGGACATGACCGGCGGCCGGGGAGCCGACTCGGTGATTGTCGCCGCTTCTGCCCCAGGCATTGTCGAGCAGGCGGTGAAGTGTTCGCGGCCAGGCAGCCGAATTCTGCTCTTCGCGCAAACCTCGCACCAGGAACGCATGGAGCTTTCGGGGGCCGACATCTGCGTGGGAGAACGCAACATTTTTGGATCTTATAGCGCCTCGGTGGATCTACAGAAGCAGTCGGCGGATCTGGTTTTTAGCGGCGCTTTGCCGGTTGGGGATCTGGTTTCGCACCGGTATCCCTTGAACGAGATTCGCGCGGGGATCGACCTGGCGTTGCATCCGGAGCCTAAATCGTTGAAAATTATAGTTCAGCCTCAGAAGTGGTCATAGGGAAAGCCGTGGCCTTGAGTGAAGGAGCTGTGGTCCTAGTGCAGACAGAAATGAAAGCCGCCGTGCTGTATGGCAAAGAGGACTTACAGATTGAGTCCGTTGCCGTACCCAGCATCGGGGATGGCGACGTACTAGTACGGGTTCAAGCGGCGCTGACCTGCGGAACCGACGTGAAAGTGTTTCGCCGCGGATACCATGCCCGCATGATTGTTCCGCCCGCCTTGTTCGGCCATGAGCTGGCCGGCGATATTGTCGCCGTAGGCAAAGATGTACATAATTTTCATGTGAGCCAGCGCGTGGTGGCGGCGAATTCCGCCCCCTGTCTCGAGTGCTTTTATTGCAAACGCGGCGGCGAGAATCTGTGCGAGGATCTGTTGTTCAACAATGGCGCTTACGCCGAGTACATCCGCATTCCGGCGCGTATCGTGGAACGGAATATGTACGAAATTCCGCCCCACGTTACTTATCAGGACGCAGCCTTGGTGGAACCGCTGGCCTGCGTGCTGCGTGGGATCGATGAGACCTTCATGGGCCCCGGCGATACCATTGCGGTGATCGGCCTGGGGCCTATCGGCCTGATGTTCGTGCGCCTGGCGAAGGCCTACGGCGCGCGCGTTCTCGCGCTGGGACGCCGCAGAACGCAGCTGGAACGCGCCGCCGCTATGGGCGCCGATGAGCTTCTCATTTCGGGCGACCCCGGCGAGACCGTGGAAAACGTCCGCCGGCTCACAGGCGGCCGTGGCGCGGATATCGCGATAGAGGCCGTGGGCAATCCGGAAGTCTGGGAGACTGCCGTCAAGTCCCTGCGCCGCGGCGGAATCGTCAACTTCTTCGGCGGTTGCCCCAACGACAGCAAAATCCAGCTGGACACCCAACTGCTTCACTACTCGGAAATCACCTGCAAAGCCAGCTTCCACCATACACCGGCCCACATCCGGCGGGCGCTGGATTTTGTCAGCCGGGGAGTAATCACCGCGCGCGATTTCGTCAACCGGGTGGAGCCGCTCACCAATCTGCTGGAAGTGATGCGTCACCTGATGAGCCACAACGGTCACATGAAGACCGCGATCATACCGTAGTGACGCTGCTAGCGCCCAAGGACTACGTTAATTCCGCAGCGGCGCTAAGCGGCACTTATACGCAAACCGAAGCCGAGCAATACACCCGCTGGCTCGCCACTCATCATTACGAGAATTTCCACGTCGTTAGTTTTCTCTTGCCCAAGCGCCTGCATCAGGATTTCTACAACGTCTACGCCTTCTGCCGCTGGGCGGACGATTTGGGCGACGAGATCGGCGACCGGGGAGAGAGCCTGCGCCTGCTGGACTGGTGGCGCGCCGAGCTGGAGGCCATGTACCTGGGGCGAGTGCAGCATCCTGTGTTTGTCGCGCTCCAAGGCACTGCGCGAAAGTACGATCTGCCCAAGCAGCTGTTTGCGGATTTGATCGGCGCCTTCGAGCAGGATCAGCGCGTCACACGCTACGCGAACTGGGTCGAGCTGTTCGAATACTGCCGCTGCTCCGCGAATCCAGTGGGCCGCCTGGTGCTGCGATTGTGCGGCTACTCCGATGACGAGCGCGACCGCATGTCGGACGCCACCTGCACCGCGCTGCAGCTTGCCAATTTCTGGCAGGATGTAACAGTGGATTTGGAAAAGGACCGCGTGTACTTGCCGCTCGACGTCCTAAAGCGACACGGATATAGCGTGGATGACTTGCGCGCGGGCACGTTCAATGCCGCGTTCCAAGCCGTGATGCGCGATGCCATCGAAGTGGCGCGGAAGCTTTTTCTGGAAGGTCTGCCGCTCGTCAAAACAGTCGACAAGCGCCTGGCGTTCGATCTCGAGCTGTTCAGCCGGGGCGGCCTGCGCGTGCTCGAAAAGATCGAGCGGCAGAACTACAATGTGCTGGCGCGGCGTCCGGCCATCTCCAAGTTTGAGCGCGTTCAATTGCTGGTTGGCAGCCTGTGGAACGCAATTTAGAACTGGCGGCATCGAATGCCTTCTGCCGGAAGATCGCCCGCACGCGGGCCCGAAATTTCTACTATTCATTCCTGCTGCTTTCCCGCGAACAGCGCGACGCCATGTGCGCCATCTATACGTTCATGCGTTACTGCGACGACATCAGCGAGGGCCAGGGTGCATCGCGCGAGGGCATCGAACGCTGGAGACGCGATCTGGATCTCGCGCTCCAAGGCCGGTATGGCGACAACCTGCTGTGGCCGGCGTTTCACGACACCGTCCAGCGCTACCGGATCCCGCACGAGTATTTCCAGCAGATGATCGATGGCGTCAGCTCGGACCTGCAGCCCAAGCAACTCCAGACCTTCGACGAACTGTATCGCTACTGCTATCAGGTGGCGAGCGTAGTTGGTCTCACCATCATTCACATCTTCGGCTTTGAGTCACCCGACGCATTGGCATTGGCAGAGAAATGCGGCATCGCGTTTCAATTGACCAATATCCTGCGCGACGTGCGCGAGGACCGCGAGAATGGCCGCATCTACCTTCCGGAAGAAGACATTCGCAAGTTCGGCGCAGACCTGGCGAAACACGACGAGCGCTTCGTCAAGCTGATGAGCTTCCAAGCGCAGCGCGCGCGTGCTTATTACGACGAATCGCGTCCCTTGATCGCTCTGGTGCACGCCCGTAGCCGTCCATCGTTGTGGGCGCTGATCGAAATCTACCGGCGTCTGCTTGCGAGGATCGAACGGTCGAATTTCGACGTGCTCGAAAAGCGCATCCGAGTCCCAATTTGGGAGAAGCTGAGTATTCTGGCCACCGCCGCCCTACGCTAGGCTTCTTGACATTCAAGGAACGCTGGTCAAGACCGATAAGATTTTTTCAGACTTGGTGGAAGGATCCCTGCCTGTAATGGCGAGTCTGCCCTGGATGTTCCCGTTCAGATAACACCCGTGAAACACAAGGAGCTCGAATACTCACAATGCAACTACGCATAGCATCGCCGATAGCTGTCCTATTGCTGTCCTGGGTCTCCGCCCTGGGCCAGACTTGGAATCACGATCCTTCGTCCCCGATCGGACCCAGCTTCTGGGGCTCCGTTGCGTCGCAAGACGCCACCTGCGGGACCACCGCCACCGGCAACCTGGCCACGGCGGGCCGCAGGCGCTACGGCGTCGACGTTCCGGAGACAGCCGCTGCCGGGACCTTTGTGCCGGTGGGCGCCAAGCAGAGCCCCATCAACATTCAGGATTCCGCCGCCTTGCTGGCTATCATGCCTCCGATCTCGTTCTACTATTACGACACGCCCATGGAAGTGGAAAATACCGGGCACGTGGTGGAAGTGCCGTATGGGCCGGGGAGCTACGTACAGATCGGCCAAGATCTGACCGACGTGTATACGCTGGCGCAGTTTCACTTTCATGTCCCGAGCGAGCACACCATCGACGGCCAGCGGTTCGACGGCGAGCTGCACCTGGTGCATACCAATCACCTGGGCGAAACGCTGGTAGTCGGCGTGCTCCTCAGCGCATCGGACAGCGCCCAATCGGGCGTGTTCGACGACATCTCAACCAACGCTCCTCTGACGGTCACCACAAACACCCTGAGCGGCACGGTGAACGCGGAGAACCTGCTGCCTCAGAGCCAGTTGTTCTATACCTACACAGGTTCCCTGACGACGCCGCCCTGCAGCGAAGGAGTCCGGTGGATCGTTATGACCACGCCGGTGACGGTCACCAGTACTTTCATCGAGCAGCTGCATCACGTCACCGGAGACTTCCCCGGCTACAACGGATACGAGAACAACAACCGTCCGACGCAGCCACTCAACGCAAGGACGGTGATCGCGGCCCAGTAAACAGCCGGGGCCAGGAAAGCACGGCTCCTACAGATTAGCCGCCGGTATGCCGATCATTTCAATGTCGGACAGTGATCATCACCCGCACACCCCTGAGAATCTCGATCGGCGGCGGCGGCACCGATCTGCCATCGTATTATCGCCGCTTTGGCGGGTTCGTCATATCAGCCGCTATTAATAAACATATCTACGTCGGCATCAACGAAACATTTGGCGGCGGATACTTTCTGAAGTACTCGGCGCTTGAAAACGCGCTCACCCTGGATGACATCCGCCACCCTTTGATCCGCGAGGCGCTGCGGATGCACAATGTCCCCCCTCCCATCGAAGTGGTCAGCATGGCGGATGTTCCGGCCGGCACCGGTCTTGGATCTTCGGGCGCCTTCACCGTGGGGCTGCTGCGAGCGGTTCACGCCTTCAAGCGCGAGTACGTAGATCCGGCAGTGGTCGCCGAGGAGGCTTGCAAGATCGAGATCGAGATTCTGCACGAGCCGGTGGGTAAACAAGACCAGTACATCGCGGCCTTCGGGGGCTTGGCTTGCTTCGAGTTTTTAGAGGACGGCCAGGTGAACGTCGCGCCGCTCAACATCTGCAACAGTACGCTCTACAATCTGGAAGAGCGTCTCATGATGTTCTTCACCGGTTACTCGCGCAATGCGTCGGCCGTGCTGGACGACCAAAAGGTCCGGTCGGAACTCGGCGACAATAGCATGCTCGAAAACCTGCACTTCACCAAACAGCTTGGGCAGTGCATCAAGCTTGCGCTCGAGCAGGGCAATACCCGGCGCTTCGGCGAGTTGATGCATGAGCACTGGATGCACAAGAAAGAACGGTCGCCCGGCACTACCAACGAAGGCATCAATCGCTGGTACGAAGTCGGCCGGGAAAACGGAGCAGTGGGCGGCAAGCTGGTGGGCGCGGGCGGCGGCGGCTTTCTTCTGTTTTATGCCGAGGATCGCGACGCGCTGCGCCGCGCCATGGTGAACCAAGGGCTGCAGGAGTTCCGCTTCAAATTCGATCACGAAGGGTCGAAGCTGCTGTCCAGGGATTAGAAGTCAGGTCTGATCATGCAGTGCGTCATTCTCGCCGGAGGCTTGGGAACGCGGATGCGTCCGCTCACCGAAACTTGCCCTAAGACGCTGTTGCCCGCGCGCGGGCGCCCCTTCGCCTGGCACCAGTTGCATTGGCTGGCCTCGCAAGGCATCACGGAAGTGGTTTATTCGATCGGGCATCGGGGCGACAAGATCCGGCGTTATTGGTCCGAAGAGGCGCCTCCGGTGCGTTCCATTCGCTATGTTGACGAAGGGGAACAATTGCGTGGAACGGCGGGCGCATTGCGCCTGGCTCGCGACCAAGGTGTACTCGACGAGAGCTTTTTCGTCATCTATGGCGATTCGTTTCTGCCGGTCGAGTTCGCCCCTATCTGGCGCGCGTTTCAAGCCGGCAGCCAGCCCGCGCTCATGACGGTGCTTCGCAACGAAGGGCGCTGGGATCGCAGCAATGTGATCTATGAGCCGGGACGCGTCATGTTGTACCACAAGGAAGCGGCGCCGGGCATGCAATATATCGACTACGGGCTTTCCTGCTTTCGCCGCCATATCTTTGACCATCCCACGCCAGCCGATCTCTCCGTTCTATTCCACGATCTGAGCCTCCAAGGCCGTCTCGCGGGCTTTGAAGTTCACGAGCGATTCTACGAAATCGGATCGCCAGAAGGACTCCGCGACTTCGAGCAGTACCTCGAGAGTTGCGAAACAGCCCATTTGTCGCGATAGTCTTTAGTGATGCCTCCCACGATCCCCGCCGCGGAGCCGCTCGAACGAATCCCGTGCCAGTGGTGCCAGAGCATGAATGAGAAGGCCGCACTCACCTGCCGCGCGTGTGGCGCTCCACTGGACATTCGCAACCTGGTCAGCGAGTCCGGCTGGCGGGAAGCCCCGCGCCTCCGCGACATGACCGAGTTTCAGTTCAGCTCTAGCACCTGCCAGGTGGAAGGCGAGATCGTACCTGTCGCCGAGATCCATCTGGGCGCCAACGATTCGGTCTTCTTCGAGCACCACATCATGTTGTGGAAGGACGACAACGTGCCCTTGTCGGTGCTGCAGTTGCCGGGCGGGCTCAAGCGCGCCTTCGCCGGCATGCCGTTCATCATCAGCGTGGCAACCGGTCCAGGCCGCATCGCTTTTTCCCGCGACGCGACCGGCGAACTGGTGGTGCTGCCGTTGCATCCCGGAATGGAGATCGACGTTCGGGAGCACGCGTTTGTGCTGGGGTCCCACCAGATCGATTACTCCTTCGTCCGGGTGAAAGGTCTCACCAACATTTTGTTCGGCGGGCAGGGCATGTTTATGGATCGCTTCGTGACTACCAACAGCCCTGGCTTGGTTCTTCTGCACGGTTACGGGAACGTGTTCGAGCGCAAGCTCAAGGCGGGCGAAAGCATTATGGTGGAACCTGGCGCGTTTCTCTACAAGGATTCCTCGGTCAGCATGAATGTGGAGTTCCAGCAGCTGAGCTCCGGATTTTTCGGCGGAACAAACATGAGTCTCGCGCGCATGACTGGACCGGGACGCATCGGCATCCAGTCCATGTACGTCCATCACCATACTGAGTAACGCGACATGTTTTGTACCAATTGTGGTAGCCCAGTCCCAGACACCGCCAACTTCTGTACAGCGTGCGGCGGCGCCATTCAGCATGCGCCGGCGCCGGCGGCGTCCGAACCCCCAGCGCCAGTTCAGTATTCGCGGCCCGTTCAGCCGACGCCTCGCTCGCCGGAGCCGCCAACACCATTCGCCGCGGCGCCCACTACCTGCCCCTGGTGCAAGGCTGAAATCTCCGCCGCTCAATTGAGCTGCCCGCGCTGTGGCGCCAGCGTAAGAGCGCCCCAAATACGCAGCGAATCTGGCTGGGGAGAACTGCCCGGCCGCAAGGACATGGCCAAACTCCAGTTTGGCGATTCGTTCTGCCAGATCGAAGGTTTGTACGTTCCCGTGGCCGACGTCAACCTTGCGGCCTCCGATAGCATCTACTTCACTCATCACGTTCTGTTGTGGAAGGATCCGCAGTTGAACATCACCACCATGTCGCTCGCTTCGGGATGGAAGCGCATGTTCGCCGGCCTGCCGCTGATTATGATGCAGGCGCGAGGCCCCGGCCGCATTGCGTTCTCGCGCGACGCACCGGGCGAAATGATCGCGCTTCCACTGCAGCCTGGCCAGGAAGTGGACGTGCGCGAGCACCTGTTCATGCTGGCCACCGGCAACGTATCTTATGACTGGTTTTCCAGTAATATTTGGTACACCACGAAATCGGGAGACGACAAAGAAACGCACTACCCGGTGGGCATGTTCATGGACCGCTTTTCCGCGCCGCAAACGCCCGGGCTTTTACTGCTGCACGCTTCGGGCAACGTGTTCGTGCGCGATCTCGCGCCGGGGCAAACAATTCTCGTGAAGCCCACCGCGCTGATCTTCAAAGATCCCTCAGTCCAGATGCAGTTGCATTTCGAGCATCCCCGCGCGGGCTTCAGCTTGGGATTCAGTCTGGGTTCGTCCAGCTGGAGCAATCGATATTATTGGCTGCGCTTGTGGGGGCCGGGGCGCGTGGCGGTTCAATCGGTTTTCGATCGCATGGAAGGCGAGAGCCGTTATTTGTCGAACTGCTCCCCGGCCACCGAACAGCGTTGGTAGAGGGCTGATAAGGAGGCAATTATGGTGGATGCATCCAAGCTGCGCGCCTGGTACGCCGAGCGCCAAGGACTGGACGGTTCGCTCGACGGGGAATCCTCATCTGAAGTATTGACGCGCGCTGGATGGGCTCGCTCGGTGGGTGGAGTGTCACCGTATTTGACCTTGTTTTCGCGCGCCGGAATCACCCGCGAGCAAGCCGACGCCGACGCGGCCAAACTAGAAATCTACGAACTGCCTAGCGCGCGCGGCTGTACCTACGTTCTGCCGGCGGAAGATTTCGCACTCGGGCTTGCTGCCGGCCAAGGATTCGATGGAGAGATCAAGCTCGCTATCAAGCTGGGAGTAACCGAAAAAGAAATCGACAAACTCTGCGACGCCGTCGTGGCCTCGCTGGAGAAAGGCCCGCTCGATCCCGAAGGACTGCGCGAAGCGGCCGGAAAAGCGGTCCGCAACCTCGGCCCGGAGGGTAAAAAGAAAGGGCTCACCACCACACTGCCGGTAGCGCTCGGCAAGCCGCAGGCATCGGGCGAGATCCGGCGCGTTCCCACCAACGGGCGCTTCGATCAGCAGCGCTACCAATACGCACACTGGCGTCCCAATCCCCTGCGCCGCTTCAAACTGTCTCCCGAGCAGGTTCACACGGAACTCGCGCGAAAGTACTTCGCCTGGATCGGCCCGGCATCGGCCGCCGAGTTTCAGGTTTTCTCAGGGCTTGGCGTGAAGGCAGCCAAGTCTGCGCTCGATCCGCTAAAGCTGGAGGCGATCGAAATAGCCTCCGGCGAAACGCGCCTCTTGCTACCGCATGATCGCGCCAGGTTTGAAGCCTTCCAATCATCGAAAGAGCCGCGTTACTCACTCCTCGGCAGTATCGATTCACTGTTCCTGCTTCGCAACCACTTTAAGTCGGCATTAGACCCCAAGGACTTAGGACGTAAAGTTTTGGTCAACAGTGGCATCAAAGAACTGGGCGCGCTGACCGACCTCCCCAGCCACGCCATCGCCGATCGGGGCCGCATCGTTGGCCTCTGGGAATACGACCACGCAACAGAGTCGATCGCCTGGGTGTCCTTCGTCAAGAAGAATAAAACGCTCGAAGAGACAGTGGCGCGCACCGAGAATTTTGTGCGCCACCAGTTGGGAGACGCACGATCTTTCAGTCTGGACAGCCCGAAAAGCCGTGCGCCCCGCATTGCGGCGCTGCGAAAGGCCGCAGCAAGCGCTTGACGGGTTCAGGTTGGCGAGCTTAAGAGCCGCGCGGTAAACCGTCGCCTAAGCTGCGCCCTTGCGGCTGAGCGTTCGAAACATTTCCTTGCCCTTTTCGGTTGGCTTGTAAGCGCTGCCTGGACCTTTAGCGATCGCAACGTTCACCACAACCAGGAAGCCGTCCTTCACCAGTTGTTCCAGCCGCGCATTGCAGTCTCCGTTGTATCCCGAACTGGCGCGTCCCGCGGTGCACACCGTTTTCAACGTAGAAATCGTTTCAGCGTCCATAGGCTTCATGGTAGCACCGGCTACATCGGCCAGATGGTGAAATCGCGAAACGCCATTCGCGCCGGCGTTTTCATGTGCGCCAGAGCGTCGTTCAGCTCCAGCAGTTCGCCGCGTCCCAGATCGAGCGGGTGTTCGTCGGGCTGATACTTGGTACCCACTTTGTAATCCAGGTATGGCGTGCGCGACTGCTCGATGTGGCAACCGACAATGTGCGTCACGATTTTGCCCTCGGTGAAACTGACCAGGCGCCGCGTGCTGGCGGCGAACGACGGAAAATCGTGAACATACAGGCGTCCCGGATACAGACTGTCGCCCGCGTCCAGAATTCCAGTCTGGCGATCGTAGTACGCCACGCTCAGCACATCGTGGCCGGGTATCGGTACGACATCAATGATGCGGCCGCCCAGATCGATGTTGCCGATCCGGTCGGGCCAGTGCGCAATCCCGAACGTGGCAAGGGTAGCTTCGACGGTGAGCGGCACTACGGTGGTATTGGCGCGCGCGCGAAACTGCGCATCGCCCGCAATGTGATCGTCGTGGGAATGGGAATGCCCGACAATCAGCGGTGGCGGCTCGCGATGATTGCGCGTGGCCCACTCATCAATGACCGCGGAAACGGCCGAAGCGACATGCGTTTCACCCGCACCGGTGTCGATCAGGAACGCCTTCTGGCTGCCGAAGAATAGATACAGGAAGGGTTTTTCATAGTTGACGCAGCCGTTTTCCCGCAGGATATAGAGATCCGGATTGTAAGCGTGAACTTCCCATTCGGGCGCGTCTCCACAAGTGGGCCCACCCGTGCGCCAGGATTGAGGAAGGTCGCCAGGCCGTACACCGCCGCCATTGGGCTCCGGAGCTTGCCCCCAATAACAGCCGCTCGCCAGCAATAGACCAAGGGCAAATCGTAGCGATCTCATTTGGGGAACGTAGCAGCAGACCATTCACGTTGTCAATCATGGGTGAGTAATTTAACTATCGGCAGTAAACTAATCGGCGTGATCTTCAGCGCTCGCCTTGACTTGCTGGAAGAATTAACCGACAATAGTGAATGTCTGAGCGCTCCTGCCCACTCGCAAATCGCCTGAACTAAGTCGGGCGATCTGATTCCATTCTCTTAGGCTATTCGTCAACCAGCGTGAGTTGAAAAAATGCAACGGCCTACGAATCACGGAAGTAACGGACGAGTGGCTTCTGAAACTCCGGTCTGCAAGTGTGCCCGCCCAATGGCAGAATATTCAGGAACGGCCCTGGTTCGGGGGCCAATGAAAAAGCCGGTCGGACCGCTTCAGTTTTGGAGGCTATTCAGTAGCTTGGAGTCGCAGCGTGGTCATGGACGGCTTCTGATTCATGGCAACGGCTATTGGAAATGAAAGACCGGACGCAGTTCGCAATAAGAGCCGGACGCAGTTTCAAAATAAGAGAAGGAGCGCCTCTTTCGCGAAAGCGAGACTAATCGCATGGCACTGATCACCGTCAAACTCACCGAACAGGAACTGGGACTGCTGACCACGCTCGCGTCCGATCAACTCTTCCGCCGGGAATTTATCGACCCTAAGATGCCGGGCAATAAATTCAACCCCGCCGAATTAAGCCTAGGCAAGAAACTGGTAGAACGCTTGCGCTTAATAGCGGATCGGGCCAAGAAAGCGTCACCGACGCGCGTGCCGTATGCCGTCTGAGATAGCCGAAGGAGCCTAACAATGCAGTTCATTCTCACAGGATTCACTCAAGATCGGGAATTCCGGGTATTCGCATTTGAAGGAATAGCCGCGGATCGAGTTCGAACGCCGTTCACCGTCCGGGCGGACCTTGCGCTGAGTCGGATTTATGGCATTCGGCTGCAGGAGTTGCCGCTCATGTGCCGGGGAATTCTGGAGCGCCGCGAGGAAAGCCCGGAAGAAGGCGACCCGCTGAACGCTCTGACCTTCACAGAAGAGGCGATGCGTCTTCACGCGAGCAATTGCATAGCTGCCCGAGCACTGGCTGCCCAGAAAAAGAAAGCACCCCGGCGCCCGGCGAGTGAAGCCAACGGCGCGGCGTGGCGCTCGCCGCAAGCGTAGCGGCGCCTTCTAGCAATCGGCGAACCACCGCGCCTGCCCGGCTGCATTATGTCCAAACCACCGCTGGAAGCCCCCTCGTAAATCGGAGAGAATAGGAACGTGCGTAAGAGAATTGTTGGCTCCCACCGCCCGGCTGCTAAACCCGGATCCGGCCCGCGCTGGATGGATCTCAACCAGATCGCGACCGTTGAAGTTACCTCCGAAGATCCCGGTTTTCCAATCGAATCGGTCTTTAGCGCCAGTGGCGGCTCAGGCTGGCGAGCCTCCCAAAAGGGCGAGCAGCAAATCCGGCTGATTTTCGATCAGGCCGTGGCAGTGCATCGAATCCAACTTCACTTTCTGGAGCCGACGCGCGATCGTCTGCAGGAATTCACCGTTCGTTGGTCGGCGGCGGATGGCGGGCAGCCCAAAGAGATCGTGCGGCAGCAGTGGAGCTTCAGTCCCGCGGGGTCAACCAGCGAGATCGAGGACTACGAAGTAAATTTGGATGGTGTGTCTACCGTGGAACTGGTAATCAAGCCGGACCTTACGCATAATGAAGCGCTGGCTACTCTGGCTGCGTGGCGGGTGGCTTAATTAGGGGGTTGCCGGTAATCGAGCCAGGCGGTCCTTGAGCCGCTTGATAATTCCGGATCGGGCGTGCGGTGCTTGCGCTGGCGGATGGAATAAACCAGCCAACGGGTTGCCTCGAAAGTTCGCCAATAGGGATTGGTGCGGAGCAGTTCGTTGCGCGCGCTGAGGATTTCGCGCCGCGCGAAACGTTGCAGCAAATTGCCGTGCTCAGGGAGCTTTCCAGGATCGTCGGTCTCGGTGGACACCCGGGGCGACTCGCAAGCATTCAACTCAATCACCGCCATGCGGCCATCGGTCTCGATGGAATCGCCCGTGCCGTTGCGGGTGAATCGTGGAAAGTCCGGCCGGTCAGTCCAATCCACAGGATTCCCACAGGACGAGAAGGCCAGATCATAAGCAACTTTGTCCCGCTCCTGGTCAACATCTTCCTCGATTTTGTGAGAAAGCTTACTCCCTGGCCGCATATAAGCAAAGTCAATATCCCGGGTAGCGGCCCCGATCCAGATCTCCCGCCCGCGCCACGTGCTGGCCGTTTGCCACAACCTTACGTGGTCACGCTTGGAAACGTCATTCAGGCCCTTTTGCCAGGACATATCCGGCTCGGCTCCATTCAACAACAGCAAGGACATAGGCGCGCCGACGTCGCCCCGGAGTTCGGCGACCGCCCGGATCCAACTTACCCGATCGCGCAGGGACGGCGGATCAGGTTGCGTCCATCCGGAGGCGTCGAAAGCGCTCACCATCTGGTCGTGAGAGCCGATCAGAAGTACGTTCGTAATGTCCGACGAACGTCCGGAGACGGGAACGCGAGTCCGATAGGGCATTATTGCAACGATGCGAGCCAACTCCTCCCGCTCCTGGTCCGTGATCTGGAGGGAAGCCTCTTCGTCGGACGCTTGACCCAATTGGACGGGGGTGGTCACGGACAACGGTTGGTTTAAATTCAGCGTTAGTTCAACACCGGCGGGATAGTAGATCTCCGGTTCTGGAAGCTCCATGAGTAACGAACGAATGGCCCAATAAGCGAGTGCCGCGTGAACCTCCCACTCAAGCGCCGCTCGGATGTAACCGCTGACTCTGTAGCACAAGCTGCCGGTGGAACGTACGCCCTGAATGCGGCCATCCCGCGTAACGCGCTCCCGGCCGTTATCCACCTTCGCTACTTGCGTGGAAATGGGAATTGCTTCGCCGCCCGGCGGAGTGATCCGGCTGAATTCCAGATCGAGCCCGGCTGTTTCATGGCGTAACCCAAAGCCCACCCGCGTCACCGCTTTCACTCGCCCGGACAGAGTGCTTCCTGCTTGCAACACGGTTTCGCCATCCACTATGAGTGGCGCAATCAGAACTGCGCTCACCGGCGAACCTGGCATGCTGGCATAGGAGCCCACCGCAGTGGTTAGCCGGACATGCAGCGGTGTGCCTTCGGCCACCGGGCGAACGGTCAACGCGGTAATCGATAGCAGAACACTGAGGAGCGTGGCGATCATCCCGCGAGGGCTCCGGAATCAATTAGCGCAGCCTGCTGCCGATTGCTAGCCATTTTGGATAGTGTACTCTATGCGTTGCCGATCATGTAGGCCCTGGCGGTTACGAACTAGCGTAAACTCTTCCGTTTCCTGCCGCCGTTCAAAATTGCACAGTGCCCGGATTTCTAGCGCAGAGCAGCAACCACGATCCATGCATGGCACTGCCGCACCCTCACCTAGATATCGGGGGTTCTTCTCCGATTCTACACAATCTCGTAATGCGAACAGTGCAGGGAAGAGGCGGGCCGAGTCTTAAGCTGTGGCGGGTTAGATTTCCAGTTGGCCATCGAGCTGCATTTCCCAGGTGTAGAAGAACTGGGACACAAAAAGCCGCCCTATCTGCGCCACGAATTCCAGCCTTCCGTCTTTCTTGGTAATTTCTTTGGAACGCGGAAAGAGATAAACCAAAGTAGCCGTACCATCGTCCTGGCGAATGATCTCGACATGCGAGGGTTTCAGGTTCTTGGCGTTATCGCGCTTCAGATAGGCGATGCCCTTCAGCTCATTGGCCAGATTGTACCGTTTGGGAGTAAGAATGTCGTAGACCACGATGGCGTAATGATCCGGGTCTATGGCGGGAACATCCGTCTCTCCGGCTTTCTGCTCGGCGGTGCGAACGGGACGAGCGCTTTCCCATCGAACCACCACCGCATTGGGTGTGGGTTTATAATGCGCGCGCGCTATGGCCTCGGCCTGTCTGCGCGGGCCGAGTATGCCCAGCCCCGCTAAACCGACGCCCTTGCCGATACCGGCCTCCATGTTCCCGCCTTCCCGGCGCTCATCCGGACTCAAATCGCGCACATTCTGCGGCGTAACTACCTTCACCCAGGGAGAATCGGTGAGCACTTGTTTCGCGTCTTCCACGTTCCACTGCGAAAGGGGCTTGTCTTTCCACGATAAATCAGCGGCCCGGGAAGCATCGGCAGCCGTGAGCAAAACCGCGGCGAAAGGAACCGAGCACAACATCAGCGTTCGATACATAGAGTCTTGGAGACTCGCTAGGCTGTCTCTTATTCTAATCGAGACCCAGCTCACCCGTGCGGCGGCTGGGCGCCAGCTCAAGTCCAGGAAAGGTCTTAAAATTTGGGACGGCGAGGGAGACTGGCTAGGGCTTTATGCCTCGCCCTTCTTGCGCTTCACTACCAACCCCATCAAGAGGCCCGCGAGCGCGATTAGCACAAAAGTGCGTGGTTCTGGCGCCGCGTTTATAACGACAGTCCCGGAGGACGGTGTTGTATAGCTCGAGGGTGCCGTGAGCTCTCCGGAAGTTTCGCCGGTGATCGTCGCGCTGCGGTTCCCTTCCACTTCGCTGACTGACGAGCCGTCAGTTGCGGCGCCGGAAACGGCAAGAATAGCGCTGGTTCCGGCGTCGGGAAACGTTACCGACACACTGCTCGACAGGGGAGATAAAGTGATGGCGCCAGTGTCGATTGGGTGTCCAACCACGAGTGTCGAGCCGATTGAATAAGTGAAAGTGGTGCCGATGCCAGCCTCCATGGAACTGACCAAGCTATCGTTCTCGTTGAAGGTGATTCCCGTGGGAGTAACCGTTGCGCTCCCATCGCCGCCAACATACAGATCTTCCACCACAGATCCAAACGACGGCGCCGCCGTCAATAAAATGAGACCTAAGACGGACCCCAGCAGACTCGTTCGCGCGAAAAATTTCATTGGCTCCTCCTGGCTAGGCTAAACCCCGAAGAACGACTCACCGTCGCGCTTCGACTCACGCTCTGCCAGAATAGTACGCCTAAAAAGTTCTGCCCTGGAAGTGATAGCCGCTTGTAACCTGTACTACGAGTCACAATAAAACAATAATGTTCTAAGAAAGCGAAACATATTGGCTGCAAGCTGGTCTAACTCCAGCATGACCGCGCGTTATCGGTGCATGAAGACTTACCGAACGACAAGGTCAAGGCCGGCCGCGTCGGTGAACGCGCGGAAATCGCGGTCTCGCGTAAGAAGTGGAATCCCCCGATCGATACAACACTGGGCGATCAGGGCATCGCCTAAGCGAGCTTTGCGGCGCTTCGCCAGCACCTTGGCTCGCAAGGCCCCCACCCGTTCCCAATAACCGTGTTCGATCTCTATCAGCGGAATATCCACCAAGGAGCCTGCTATCGCGGCGGGGAGTTTTGCATCACTGAGGATTTCGGCGAGCACAGCCGGAGGCATGAGCAGTCCCCGGTCCTCCAAGGCGGTCTCAAGGAGTTGCACATCCCTGCCACCGTCGCCCTGAATGAAGGCAATCCAGGTGCTTGTATCGGCCGCAATCAACGATCGTCTTTCAATTCAGCGAGTGTTCGCGAGAACTGATACGTGCCCCGAGCCTGGCGCAAGCGCGCGTAGGCCTGCGACGCCGCAACCAATTGCAAGCCAGTGCGGACGGTCTGAGTGATGCCTGTACCGGTGGCTTGCTGCGCCTTCTCCAGAAGCTCTTCCGGAATCTCAATGGTGATCTTTCGAGCTGGTCCCATGACGTTCTTAGAATACCATAGTTGATACCAGTGTCAACTATGGTGTTGGCCGAAGGCCCGGAACAGCTTGCTCAACGGGTCGAAAAACCGGTCCACCACGCGCTCTTTCAAAGGAATGATGGCGTTATCGGTGATGGCGATGTTCTCCGGGCAAACCTTAGTGCAGCATTTCGTAATGTTGCAGTAGCCGATGCCGTGCCGCTTGCGCAGGTCGGGCACGCGATCCTCGGTATCGATCGGATTCATCTCCAGTTGCGCGGCGTAAATCAGGAAACGCGGCCCGATGAATTGGTCGAACAGCTGATGATCGCGCAACACGTGGCACACGTCCTGGCACAAGAAGCACTCGATGCATTTGCGGAATTCCTGCGGGCGGTCCACATCGGCCTGCTGCATGCACCAGGTTCCGTCCGGCGCGTCCGGTTTGCGCGGCTTCAGCTTCTTAATCCCCATCTTCACGGCGAAGTTCCAGGAGACGTCCGTCACCAGATCCTTGATGAGCGGGAAAGTCTTCATGGGCTGAATGGTTACCGGTTGATCGAGCGGAAGCGTGTTCAGTCGCGTCATGCACATCAACTTCGGCATGCCGTTGATTTCGGCCGAGCACGAACCGCACTTGCCTGCTTTGCAGTTCCAGCGGACCGCCAGATCGTTGGCATGTTCCGCCTGGATATGATGAACCGCGTCCAGCACCACCATGCCGTCGGAGATTTCGGCGCTGTAGTCGCGGAATTGGCCGCCGGACTTATCGCCGCGCCAAATTCGAAAAGTTGCGTTAGCCATATTTCCTGACTTAGTTCCCTACTTCATCTCCTCGATAATCTGTTTCTGCTCCGCCGTCATGGCGGGCAGCGGCTCGCGGCCGATCTTCGTTGCCCCGTCGGTTCCCTTGTGGATGACGAAGTTGAACGCACCGTAGGAGAGGTCCTTGTCCGGATAGTCGTCGCGGAAATGGGCGCCGCGGCTTTCCTTGCGCTCGAGCGCGGCCAGCGCGATGGCTTCGGAAACCGTGAGCAGATTGGTTAAGTCGAGCGCGGTGTGCCAGCCGGGATTGTACTCGCGATTGCCGCTGACGCCCACTTTGCCCGCGCGTTTCTTGAGTTTCGCAATGCCTTCCAGCGCCTGCACTATTTCGTCCTCGCGCCGCACAATGCCCACCAGGCGCTGCATCAAATCCTGGAGATCGTGCTGGACCTGGTAAGGGTTTTCCCCCTGCCGGTCGAAGGCTTCGAGCGACTGGCGCGCCACTTCATCCACCTTCGCGTGGTCGACGCTCCCAGCGCTGTGGTCTTTTGCGAACTTCGCCGCAAACTCGCCCGCGCGCTTGCCGAAGACCACCAGATCGGAAAGTGAATTCCCGCCCAAGCGATTCGCTCCGTGCAATCCCGCGCCGCATTCTCCGGCGGCGAACAGGCCGTCCACATCCGACATCTGGGTATCGGGATCCACCCGCACGCCGCCCATCATATAGTGCGTCGTCGGCCCGATCTCCATCGGATCCTTGGTGATGTCGATGTCGCCCAACTGCTTGAACTGATGGTACATGCTGGGCAGTTTCTTCTTGATATGCTCGGCCGCGTTCGGCAGCTTTTCCCCGATCCAGGAAATATCCAGATAGATGCCGCCATGCGGACTGCCGCGCCCTTCACGCACTTCACGCACGATGCAGCGCGCCACGTGATCGCGCGTCAGCAATTCGGGTGGACGCCGCGCGTTCTTGTCGCCCTGCGTGTAGCGCCAGCCTTCTTCGGGAGTGTCCGCCGTCTGGCTTTGGTAATTCGCCGGAATATCGTCGAACATGAAGCGCTTGCCCTGATTGTTCAGCAGCACGCCGCCTTCCCCGCGCACGCCTTCGGTGACCAGGATGCCGCGCACGCTGGGCGGCCAGACCATGCCGGTGGGATGGAATTGCACGAATTCCATGCCAAGCAGAGTAGCGCCCGCGTGATACGCCAGCGAATGGCCGTCGCCGGTGTATTCCCAGCTGTTGCTGGTGATTTTGTAAGCCCGGCCGATGCCGCCCGTCGCTAGTACCACAGCTTTTGCGTGGAACAGCTTGAAGCGTCCGCGCTCGCGGTCATACCCAAATGCGCCCACCACCCGTCCGGCGTTCAACAGCAGCGTAATGACCGTACACTCCATGTGAAAATCGATGCCCTGGTGGATGCCATGGTCCTGCAGCGTGCGGATCATCTCCAAACCCGTACGGTCGCCCACGTGCGCCAGGCGGGGATAACGATGTCCGCCGAAGTTGCGCTGGAGAATGCGGCCGTCTTTGGTGCGATCGAAGAGCGCGCCCCAGGCTTCCAGTTCGCGCACGCGCGCAGGAGCTTCCTTAGCATGCAGCTCGGCCATGCGGGGATAGTTCAGGTACTGCCCGCCGCGCATGGTGTCGGCGAAATGCACGCGCCAGCTGTCGCGGTCGTCCACATTTCCCATGGCGGCCGCCATGCCGCCTTCCGCCATCACGGTATGGGCTTTGCCAAGCAGCGATTTGCTAACCAGCCCCACCCTGACGCCGCCGGCCGACGCTTCGATAGCCGCGCGCAGCCCCGCGCCACCCGCGCCGATCACCAAAACATCATGTTCCAGCGTTTGGTACTCCGCCGCCATCAGAGGATTCTCCAATCCGTCCAGATGCCCATGGAGCACATCCTTACGTACAGATCGGAGAAGGCGACCCAAAAGAGGCTCATCCACGCAAACAGCATGTGGCGGCGGTTCATGCAACTCACGCAGTCGTACATTTTCTTACGGACCGGCCGGCTTGAGAGCACATCGAAAATTCCGCCCGTCAAGTGGCGGAGCGAATGACAGCCCAGCGTGTAGCTGCCAAGGAGCAGGACATTCACCAGCAGCACCAGCGTTCCGATGCCGATACCGAATTTGCCGTCAAACCACAGCGCCTTCCACACGTCGTGCGCCAGAAACACCAGAAACAGCAGCGCGGCGTAGAGGAAGTAGCGGTGGATGTTTTGAACGATCAGCGGGAAATAGCGCTCGCCCAAATACTTCTTGCGAGGCTCACCCACCGTGCAGTTGGGCGGATCGGCCCAAAAGGCTTTGTAGTAAGCGCCGCGATAGTAGTAGCAGGTGATGCGGAAGCCACCCGGGAACACCAGGATCAGCATCGCTACGGTGACGAAGCTGGGGATAAAGGCAGGCATAGCTCCGAACCAGGAATCCTCGCCCGGCTTGCCAAAAATCAGAGGCGAGTACATCGGCGAAAGATACGGGCCATAGCTGTAGTGGTTGCCCTGCCAGGCCACCCAATTGGCGTACACCAGAAAGGCGCCCAAGCCGAGAAAAGTAAGGAGCGGATAAACCCACCAGGCGTCGCGGCGGGCTGTCTGGCCGAAACCGCCGCGCTCCACAGGAACGTCGATAGATGACATGTAGAATCGTCAGGCTAACGAACCGGCAGCAGGGGAGTCAAGCGCAGGCACGGGTATAGGATGGTAAGATCCGGTGGCAAAGAAGAAAAGACCGAAGCGGTTCGACATCCCGACCGAAATCCGGCGGCTGGCGCGCGAACGCGTCGGCGCGGTGCCATCTCCCAAGCTCATCGTGCCCAAAAAGCAGCGCAGGAAGCCCAAGCACAAACAGCCGCCCGGCGAAGAAACCGAGTGATGGTCAGCTTCCCGAGTTGCCCTGGAACATGGACCGTACAATCTGAAGAAACAGCGGTATCAGCCAGGCCGGCGTGATCGCGGCGAACGCTTTCCCCTTCGACGATCTGGTCAAGTAAGCCAGGCCCAACGTGAGCACGATCAAGTACCAGATTTGGAAGATCGAGAAGAAATTCAAGATCGCGAGCAGGGTCCCATGCACGTTCTGAAGGAATATATCCAGCCCAAAGGGCGGGGTGAGCTGCTCCGGGGAAGTAATCTCGTCGCCTTTGGTGCGGACCACGATGAACGTCGCAATGGTCTGGAGCGCGGGAATCAGAGAACATGCGGCTAGCAGGGAAAACACGTCGCGAAATTTAGTCCTCATTGCCAACATGGAGCCCACCATCGAGATCAGCCAGGCGAACAAAGCGATGAACCCCGCCACGATCAAGGGCGTGAACGGAATGATGAATTGGGTGATGGTATGCGCCAGCGCCCTGGCGCGGTCGGCTTGCGCGGGGTCCGTGGTGCGCTGCGCAATCTGGGCATCCTGCAGCGTCAGCTGGTAGGGCAGCATGAGGTAGCCGAACACCAGCACGAGGATGGTCAGGATGAGTAATGGCCAAACCCACGCATAGGGCGCCGGCACGCGCTTGGCCGCACCCTGTGGATCCACAAAGGCGTTCAGCATTCCGATAATGCCGTCGCCCACGCTTAGCTGCTGTTGCTGGGTGCCCGGCTTCTGTTCTTCCACGTCCACCTCCGTCACTTTTCGAGTTTAGAAGATTATACCTTTGGTATATGCTGTGAGTGTCGATTCCTGGGGGATTCAGGTGTCTCTATACCCCGATCCGGATCCCGGACCGCCAAGAGGACGAAAGTTCTACGGGGCGCTGGCGTCCTATGGAGCCATCGCGCTACTGGCAGCAGCGACCCTAGACGGAAAGTTCCGCTTGGTGGTCTGGATCTTCTTAGGCGGACTGGCGCTGAAGACCTACCTGGCTACATTGAAACAGCTGTAGCCAAATCCCTGAACGACAGTACTGGAGATACGCAGAAACCCGTCGATAAGAGGTTCAGAGGCTGGAGTCACTCTAGTTCCATTTTGGAACGCGCGTACCGTTTTGGCATTCGCGGAGTGCTAGTACGTTCCAGAACGAAATTGAGACCGCCGACCAGTCCCTTAGTACCCGCGATTCATGCCGCTTCGGTGAATAGCGGTGTGGGATCGCATGTTGTTGAGTCTCGGGACCTATGCAGTACGGAGTACGGATGACCCCTCTACAAAGCGCTGCAATTTTCCCTTAGTCCTCTTATGGCGACAAGCTTGCACCTAGAGAAGCGTCAGCCATGCCAGTCCAGACTCAAAAAACTAAGGCAAAGGGACCCTTCATGAAGACGCTTTTGACGAAGACCACGTTCTTGACCCAGGCGGTTGTCAGCCGGGCCGTTGTCAGCCGGGCCGTTGACAGAAAGACGATTGCGGCCAAGACGACGGTTCCAACCAGGCAGCTTGCGGCCAAGGTCACGCTCGCGGCCAAGCCGAAGGCCGGTCAGATTAGCCAAGCGACTAAAATTGCCCGCCGCGACCGTATCGTGCTGGAGCACCTGCCGCTGGTGAAAGCCATCGCCGTCCGTGTTCATGAAAACCTGCCCGTACACGTGGATCTGGACGATCTGGTTCACGCCGGAGTTCTGGGGCTGTTCGATGCCGCCAGTAAATTCAATCCCGATAAACAGGTCGCCTTTTCGAGCTACGCCAAGCATCGGATCAAGGGCGCGATTCTGGACAGCCTGCGCCAGTTGGACTGGGCATCGCGCGATCTCAGGCGTCGCCATAAACAAGTGGAAGCCGCCACACGCGAGCTTGCCGCCACCCTGCAACGCACGCCTACCGAATCGGAAATTGCGCAGAAGCTGGGCGTGGACGTGGAGCGCTGGCGCCAGATGATGGTGGACCTTCGCAGCGTCGGGCTGATCTCGGCCTCATCGCGCACCGCCGAGCATGATGACCTGCCCGCGCCCGACTTTCCCAGCAAGCCCGAAACCCAGCCCGACAACATGTGCTCGCGCGAGCAGATGCGCTCCGTTCTGGGTGTCGCCATGAAGACGCTTCCCGAGCGTTATCAGAAAGTCGTGTTCCTGTATTACACCAACGAGATGACCATGAAGGAAATCGGCGGCATCTTAGGCATCAATGAAAGCCGCGTCTCGCAGATCCACAAATCGGCCCTCGAGAAAATGCAGCTGGTGCTGCAAGCCAACGGCATCGATTCCGTTCACGCGTTCTGAGCCGCGCGCCAGCAGCAAGCGGAAATGTTTGTAGTTATTTCTTGACCTGCACCTGATTCAGCGTCGCCTTCTCAGACTTTGCGTTGCTGCCGGCGTCCTGACTCAATTGCTGTAAACCCGCCGGCAGGGTCCCGGCAAAAAAGTAATGGATCAGATCCGCTCGCGCAGCTTCAAACGGATAGGCAATTGTATCTTTGGCGAGCTGTTGCAGGATGAGCGTTTTGATCCGGTCCCGATTCGCCTCCATGCTGCTGGTGATCGCTTGCACCGTCTGCTCGCGGAAGAAGTTTTTGTCGACCGAAAGGCTCACTCCCGTCACGCCCGCAAGTAATGCGCTCAGGATGGTCTTGCCGCGCGTCCCGTAGGTCAGCGTGCCGGCAGCCGCCATTCCGAGTTGCACAAAATCGGAGCTTATATTGGATTCGCCTTCGTCCAGGAAGAGTTTGGTTTCGTAATCGTAGAAAACGTAATCGACCTCGGCGAGCAGACTGTAAACCATCTTGTTGCGTAGAGCGGTGGCAACGTCGCCCGTCGTGCCAGCATAGGCCGTCAAGTCGATAGCGTAGTTGCGGAGAGTATAGTTGCCCGTCCGGCTGCCGCCCGGAGAAGGAACGGCAATTACGGCCGGCATACGCGGGCGCTCCAGGCGTCCAACGCAGCTAGTGAGCAGCATTGTAAAACATCCCGTGATGAGACGCAGCCGCCTGCCAATCTGCACAACACAGTATCCGCTCGAAGCCCTTCTGTTGCGCGGAGGACGAATGGAGAAGCCTCTGAGAACAAACGGAATAAGGCGCTGGAATGCTGGTTACCGGCGCTTGGCTTTGATCCGGATGGGAGTGCCCTCAAATCCGAATCGCTTGCGCAGCTGATTGATCAGGAATCGCTCGGTGGAAAAGTGCAGGTCCTTCGCTTTATCGGTGAAAACCACGAACGTAGGAGGCCGCACCGAGCCCTGCGTCATGTAGTAAATCTTGATGTCGCGATCGAAGGAAAGCATCTCGACGAAGCGGTTCAATTCGCCGGTGCTCACGCGCTTGGAAGCTGCCTGGTACGCTTCGCCGATCATGCCGAACAGGCGATTCACGCCCGCGCCCGTCTTGGCCGAAACGAACGCAATAGGCGCGTAATCGAGAAACTTCAGCTCGTCGCGGATCTCTTCGGTAAACTTGCGCTTGCCCTTATCGCCGGCGGCGTCCCACTTGTTCACGCACAGGATCAACGCGCGGCCCTCTTCGTGTGCGTAGCCCGCGATGGTGGCGTCCAGCGCCTGCACTTTTTCGGTAGCATCCAGCACCAGCAAGACGACGTTGGCCATACGGATATGGCGCCGCGCCATCACCACGCTCAGCTTTTCGGCCATCATCTTGGTCTTGCCCTTGCGCCGGATGCCTGCGGTGTCGACGAAGACGTATTCCACGCCGTTATGCAACAGGCTCTGGTCCACGGCATCGCGCGTGGTGCCCGCCACCGGCGACACAATCGACCGCTCTTGGCCCACCAGCGCGTTCAGCAGCGTGGATTTTCCCACGTTCGGCCGGCCAATGATAGCGACTTTGATGGGGCGCTTCTCGGGCTGCGGCTCTTCGGGACCTTCGTCGCTGCTGAAGTTTTTCGTGACGTGATCCAGCAACTCGTCGAACCCGATGCGGTGCTCGGAAGAGATCGGGAACAGATCCTTGAAGCCGAGCGAATGGAATTCGTGAGCCAGCCCTTCACGCACCGTGGCGTCGATCTTGTTTACCGCCAGCGTCACCGGCTTGCCGAGCTTCCGAAGCACTTTCGCCAGGTCGCGATCAGTGCCCGTAATCTCCGTGCGGCCATCGATCAGAAAGATGATTTGCTCGGCCTTATCCAGAGCCACGCGCGCCTGCTTCAGAATCTCGGTGGGGATCATTTCGGCGTCATTCGGGATGATTCCGCCGGTATCTATGAGCTCGAATCGGCGCCCCAGGTAGGACGCTTCGCCCTGAATGCGGTCCCGCGTGATGCCTGGCTCGTCGCCCACGATGGAACGCCGTTGTCCGGTTATCGCATTGAAAAGAGTGGACTTACCGACATTAGGCCGGCCGACGATCACCACCACGGGTAGCGTTGTTTCGGTCAAATTGTCTGAGCGTGCGACCATAGTAGTATTCAATGCAACCGGAAGTTCTAAACCATCCTACCGATCATAGCGAAGCGCAGCAGCATAATCGCCTCACGCGCAATATTGCCATCATTGCGCATGTCGATCACGGCAAGACCACGCTGGTGGACGCCATGCTGAATCAGAGCGGACTTTTCCGCGAAAACGAGCACCATGTCGAGCGCATGATGGATTCCAACGAACTGGAGCGCGAGCGCGGCATCACCATTCTGGCCAAGACCACCGGCGTGCGCTATCACGGCATCAAAATCAACATTGTCGACACGCCCGGCCACAGCGACTTCGGAGGCGAAGTGGAGCGCGCGCTCAAGATCGTGGACGGCGTCATGCTGCTGGTGGACGCGAGCGAGGGCCCGCTGCCGCAGACCCGCTACGTGCTCATGAAGGCGCTGGAAGCCAAGCTCCCACCGATTGTCGTGATCAACAAGATCGACCGGCCGGATGCGCGGATCCAGGAAGTGCTAAACGAAATCTACGACCTGTTCATCGATCTGGACGCGGTGGAGGATCAACTGGACTTCCCAGTGATCTACACCAACGCCAAAGCTGGGATCGCCAAGATGTCGATGGAAGACGATTCGAAGGACTTGCGCCCGCTGTTTGAAACCATTCTGAAGCACATCCCGCCGCCAGCCGGCGACCCAGACGCGTCGCTGCAGCTTCTGGTGGCGAATCTCGATTACAGCGAGTATTTGGGCCGCCTGGCCATCGGCCGCGTGTTTTCCGGCATTTTGAGATACGGCGATGAAGTGGCGATCGCCAAGCTGGACGGTTCCTTCCAAAAAACGCGCATCACCAAGCTTTATTCCTTCGAGGGATTGAAGCGCGTGGACGAAACCATCGGATACCCCGGCGATGTTCTTGCGATTGCCGGCGTGGAAGGCATCACCATCGGCGAAACCGTCACCAGCGTTGAGAATCCGCAGCCGCTGCCGCACATCCAGATCGACGAGCCGACTATTGCGATGACGTTCACCATCAACACGTCGCCGTTCTCGGGCCGCGAAGGGCAGTTCGTTACCTCGCGCAATCTGCGGGACCGGCTGGATAAAGAGCTGCTGACCAACGTCTCCATCCGCGTGGAAGAGGCGGGCGGTCCGGACGCTTATAAGGTGATGGGACGGGGAGAACTGCAGCTTGCCATCATCATCGAAATGATGCGCCGCGAAGGTTTTGAAATGATGGTGGGGAAGCCCGAGATCCTGACCAAGACAATCAAAGACAAAGTGCATGAACCGATGGAGTTGCTGGTGATCGATTGTCCGGAGACCTATATCGGCGTGGTGATCGAGAAGCTGGGCCAGCGCAAAGGCAAGATGATCAAGATGGTGAATCACGGCTCGGGCCGCGTGCGCCTGGAGTTTCACGTGCCATCGCGCGGGCTGATCGGGCTGCGCAGCGAGATGATGACTGACACGCGTGGCACGGCCATCCTGAACACGCTGTTCCACAGCTACATCGAATGGCAGGGCGATATTCCGTCGCGGCCCACCGGATCGTTGGTATCGGACCGCGCGGGCAAGACCACGGGCAATGCGATTTTCAATCTGCAAGAGCGCGGCGAGATGTTCGTTAGCCCGGGCACGGAAGTCTATGAGGGAATGATCGTGGGTGAAAACGCGCGCGACGCCGACTTGAACGTGAACATCGTCAAGGAAAAGAAGCTGACCAACATGCGCGCCTCCACCTCCGACGAAGCCATTCGCCTGGTTCCGCCGCGTCTTCTGAACCTGGAGCAAGCGATCGAGTTTATTCGCGATGATGAGTTCGTGGAAGTGACGCCGCAATCGATCCGGTTGCGGAAGAAGATCCTGAAAGCCAACCAGCGGTAAGACTCCCGGTCACACCTTCAACAGCTAGCCCAGCTTGGCCTTCAGTAGCTCATTGACCGCCGCCGGGTTCGCCTGCCCTTTGCTCAGCTTCATCACCTGGCCCACGAAGTAGCTAAACACGCCCGTCTTCCCCGATTTGTACTGCCCCACCTGCTTCGGGCTCGCGGCGATCACTTCGTCTACGATCTTTTCCAGCGCGCCCGCATCGCTGATCTGGCGCAAACCTTCGCGGTCGATGATCGCCGCCGCCGATTCGCCGGTCTCGAACATCTTCGCGAAAATGTCCTTGGCCATTTTGCCGCTGATCTCGCCCTTCGCGATGAAGGCAACTAATTCCCCCAGTTGCCCGGGCGACACCGGCGATTCCGTGATCTCCCGGCTCTTCAGCGCACCCAACAGATCGCCCGTCACCCAATTCGCGGCCATGCGTGGATCGACCGCCGACCTCGCCGCTTTTTCAAAATAATCGCTGATCTCGCGCGTGCCGGTTAAAACCTGCGCATCGTACTCGCGTAGCCCGTAGCTTTCGATGAACCGGCTGCGCTTGTCTGCCGGCAACTCCGGCATTGTCGCCCGGATTCGCTCCAGCCACGCAACGCTCACGCGCAATGGCGCCAGATCCGGCTCCGGGAAATATCTGTAATCGTGCGCGTGCTCTTTGCTGCGCATGCCGACGGTTTCACCCGTCGCGACGTTGTACAGCCGCGTCTCCTGTTCCACCCGGCCGCCGCTCTCAAGCACAGCTACCTGTCTGGCAATCTCATAGTCCAGCGCCATTTTCGCGAAACGGAATGAATTCAGGTTCTTCACCTCGGCCTTGGTGCCGAATTTCTCCACGCCCTTCAAGCGCACCGACACGTTTGCGTCGCAGCGCAGTTGGCCCTTCTCCATGTCGCACTCGGACACGCCGACGTATTGGAGAATTTGTTTCAGCTCGGTCAGAAACGCGTATGCCTCATCGGACGACCGGATGTCCGGCTCGGTCACGATCTCGATCAGCGGCGTCCCGCTGCGATTCAAATCGACATAGGTGAAACGGTCGGAATCCTTGAAGCCATCATGGATGCTCTTGCCCGCGTCGTCTTCCAGATGAATGCGCGTGATGCCGATGCGCTTGTTCCCGCCGTTCATCGGCGCTTCCAGCCAGCCGTGCTCGGCCAGCGGCTGGTCATATTGCGAGATCTGATAGCCTTTGGGCAGGTCCGGATAAAAATAATTCTTGCGCGAGAAGCGCGAAAACGCGTTCACCTTGCAATGCGTCGCAAGAGCGGCCTGAATCGCCATCTCCACCACGCGCCGGTTCAGCGTCGGCAGTGCGCCCGGCAGTCCCAGGCAGACGGGACAGACGTTCGAATTCGGCGGCGCGCCGAAGCCCGTTGGGCAGCCGCAAAAGATCTTGGTGCGCGTATTGAGCTGGACGTGTACCTCCAGACCAATGACAGGCTCGTACTTGCCGATCTCTTCCGCCGTAGCTCCTTTTTGATGCAAAGATCCGGCCGGCGCGCTGGAGGACATGCTTCATTATAGAAGCGCGTCATTGCTTTTGCGACGACAACGACGCGGTGCCGAGCAGCGCACCCAATCCCATGGTCTCCACCGCGCTCGACGGAACGATCACCATCGAACCCTTCTCCTTGATCGCTTCATACAGCATGTTCATGGCGCGCAAATGCAGCGCCACCGGATTGTTGATGTAGACCGTCGAGGCTTCGCCGAATTTCGCGGCGATATCGGTCTCCGCCGTGCCCGGAATGATGCGCGCCTGGCGTTCGCGCTCGGCCTGCGCCTGCCGGGACATTGCATCCTCCAGCGCTTGCGGGATGTGCACGTCGCGAATCTCCACCGATTGCACGGTGATGCCCCACGGATTCGTTTTCTCGTCAAGGATGCGTTGCAGCTCGCGGCCCAACGTCTCGCGCTCGGTGATCATCTGCGCCAGATCGTGCCGGCCGATCGATTCGCGCAGCGCCGTTTGCGCGCTCATCATAATCGCTTCGCTGAAATTCACCACCTCCAGGATCGACTTCTCGGCGTTCCACACCAGCCAGAACACGATGGCGTCCACGTTCACCGGCACGGTGTCGCGCGTCAGCGCGGATTCAGCCTTGACCTCCACCACCCGTACGCGTTGGTCGACGTAGAGGCTGATCTCGTCGATCACCGGAATGATGGTGAAGAGCCCCGGGCCTCTGAGACCGATGTAACGGCCCAATCGCAGTACGGCGGCGCGCTCCCATTGCTCTGCCACTCGAATGGCGAACAGCAGATAGAGTCCAATCAAAGCGCCCACGGCCGCGGGGACTGGGTTATTCAACCAGATAGCGCCTGCGGCCCCAATTGCCAGGCAAACCAACAGCCCGGCAACACCCACGGCGCTGATTTGAGGTTTCGATCGGATTGAGTTTCTTGAGTTGCGTGCGAGTGTTAACGGCATCATGGTTCAGGTTCTCCTCTCGGATTGCAGTTCATTCAAATAACCGATAATTTCCGCGAGCTCGATTCCTTCCGCCCCGGCTCGCGCTAAGAGTTCGCCGCACAGCTGTCCGATGCGGCGCTGGCGCTCCAGGGCGTCCACCGTGGGCTTCTTGTCCGTCAGGAACGTGCCGGTGCCTTGCTCGGTGGCGAGTACCTCGCGGATTTCAAGCTCTCGATAGGCGCGGACCACGGTATTGGGATTGATCGCCAGGTCGACGGCCAGTTGCCGCACGGTAGGCAGCTGGTCGCCTGGGCGCAGCGTTCCGGCCGCGATCCCGCCCAATACCCGATCGATGATCTGACGGTACGCCGGAACGCCGCTGCGCTGATCCAGCGTGAACTGGATGCGTCGATTAGCGGGTTGGAAGGTCGCAGGCAGGTCTCAGTGTATTAGTTATATAGTACATTGTCAAGAGCCAACTTCGTAGCTAAGTTCAATTCGTCGTAAACTTCTGAGCCGGAATGACGTTTAATGGGTAGTAGGCTCATGAAAACCAGCAGTACCTTCCTGGCGCCCGCCCTCTGTGGGATTCTTCTTGTATTTCCAGGCGTTTCCAGTGGCAAGCCGCGCAAGCCGGCGGACGACGCCAAGCTCCAGGCGAAGCTATTCCAAAAGAAGCTTTCGAAGGACGAACAGATCCTGCATGCCCTGGATCGGCTCACGTTTGGACCGCGGCCCGGCGACGTAGACCGCGTGAAGCGCGTGGGCTTGAAGAAGTGGCTGGACCAGCAGCTTCATCCCGATCGGATGGACGAGAATCCGGTGTTGGAAGCGCGGCTCCTGGCGCTGGAGTCGCTGCGCATGACGCCGCTCGAAACGGTACAGCATTATCCCACCCCGCAAATGATCCGCGCCATCGCGCAAGGCAAGCAGCCCATGCCCGACGATGTGCTGTTGCGCGCCAGCATCGAGCGGTTCCTGATCCGCTACAAAACGAGAATTGCCCAGGCTTCCAACACTCCCGTTCCGCCCAGTCCCAGTCAGGACCTTGAACCGGTTCGTCCGCTGGAAGAAGTGCTCACTCCGGCCGAACTGGAAATCGCGCGCACCGGCAACGGCGGGAAGAAGCGGGAGCTGCTCGACTCCATGCCGCCGGACAAGATCGAGGACATGCTGATCGCAATGACCCAGCGGCAACGAACGCAACTCTTCGCCGCCGCCCCGGTCCCCATCCGCCGCGAAATTTTTTTACTGAACGCTCCGCAGCAGGTGGTAGCTTACGATCTTGTGGATTCCAAGATGTTGCGCGCCATCGAGAGCACACGCCAGCTGGCCGAAGAGCTGGACGATTTCTGGTTTAACCACTTCAACGTCTACTACGAGAAGGGTGACGACCGTTTCATGATCCCGCAGTACGAACGCGAGGCCATCCGTCCCCACGTGCTCGGCCCATTCCGCGATTTGCTGGAAGCCACCGCGAAAAGCCCGGCCATGCTCTTCTTCCTGGACAATTTCGAATCCGTGCGCGCGGACCTGGACGCCAACGACAAAAAGCGGAAAGTGAAGCGCGGCTTGAACGAGAACTACGGCCGCGAGTTGATGGAACTGCACACGCTGGGCGTGAATGGCGGCTATACGCAGAAGGATGTCACCGAAGTAGCGCGCTGTTTCACCGGTTGGACCATTCAGGAGCCGCGCAAAGGCGGCGCCTTCTTTTATAACGACAAGCTGCACGATAAGGGCGAGAAGATCGTGCTGGGCCACGCGATCGCGGCCGGAGGCGGCATGGAAGACGGCGAACAGGTGCTGGATATTTTGGCGCGGCATCCGTCCACAGCGCACTTCATCTCCAAAGAACTGGCCCAGCGCTTTGTCGCCGACAATCCACCGGAGGCGCTGGTAAACAAGATGGCGCAGACCTTCCTATCCACCAGCGGCAGCATTCGCGAAGTGATGAAAACTATGCTGAATTCGAAAGAATTCTGGTCCCAGGGCGCTTACCGGGTTAAGGTGAAGTCGCCGTTTGAGATGGTGGCCAGTTCGGCTCGCGCTCTGGACGCCAATGTCATCGACGCCTGGGCGCTCGCCGGCCAAGTAGGGACGCTGGGCGAGCCGCTCTATCGCAAGCTGGAGCCCACCGGTTACTCGAACTTAAACTCCGAATGGGTGAACTCCGCCTCGTTGCTCGGACGGATGAACTTCGCGCTGCAGCTTGCGCAAAACCACGTGGAAAGCGTGAAGGTGGATGTAGCGCGCTTTGGTGACGACCCAAGCGAAGTGGCCAAGGCCCTGATGTTCCGCGCGATGTCGCCCGAAACGCGCGCCGCCATCGACAAAGCTTTGGAAGACAATAAGCAGAAGAACCCGGCGCTGGTTGCCGCTCTGGTAATTGGATCGCCGGATTTCCAGAAAAGGTAGTACAAGAGAAGAGGTAATACCGCGATGCCATCCAGACGTCTTTTCCTGAAAGGCTCCGCCCTCGCCATGTTTGGCGTCGGCTCCCTGCCGGCGTGGCTGTCGCGGTCGCTGTATGCCGCCCAGTCCGCCAGCGGTTCGATGGACACCCGCAAGAAAATCCTGGTCGCCATCTTCCAGCGCGGCGCCGTGGACGGCTTGAATATGGTGGTTCCGTTCGGAGAGCAGCGCTACTACGATCTGCGGCCCTCCATCGCCATTCCCAAGCCGGACGGCACACCGAATTCAGCCGTCGATCTGGACGGATTCTTCGGACTGCACCCCGCGCTGACGCCGCTCAAGCCCATGTTCGATGCGCGCCATCTGGCGATTGTCGACGCCGTTGGATCTCCCGATCCCACGCGCTCGCACTTCGACGCGCAGGATTACATGGAGTCCGGCACGCCCGGCCAGAGAGGGGCCGATGGATGGCTGAATCGGGCGCTGCCCAACATTTCCGGCCCGGCGGCGCCGTTGCGTGCGGTCAGCCTGGGCGATAACCTGGCACGTAGCTTGCGCGGGCACAACGACGCGGTCGCGGTGCGCAGCCTGAAGGATTTTCAGGTGCATGATTCGAGTGGAGCAGCCACCTTCGAGAGCATGTATGAGAACACGCTCGACACCACGCTGCACGGCACCGGCAAAGAGACGTTCAACGCCGTCAAAATCATGCAGTCCATCCAGAAGCAGCCTTACGTGCCGGCCAACGGCGCGAATTATGGCAATGGCGGCTTCGGCAAGAACTTGCAGCAGATCGCGCAATTGATCAAGGCCAATGTAGGCGTGGAAGTAGCGTTCGCCGACATCGGCGGCTGGGACACGCACGTGAACGAAGTCGCCGGACAGCCCACCAACGGCCAGCTTGCCAACAATCTGGCGCAATTCGGACAGGCGCTGGCGGCCTTTTATCAGGACTTAGGCGATCGCATGGAAGACGTCACGCTGGTCACCATGTCGGAGTTCGGACGCACCGTCAAAGAGAACGGCGATCGGGGAACCGATCACGGCCACGCGAACGTCATGTTCGTCCTGGGCGGCCGTGTGCGCGGCGGCAAAGTTTATGGCGATTGGCCGGGCCTGCACGAAGAGCAGCTCTACGACGGCCGCGACCTGGCGCTTACCACCGATTTCCGCGACGTCCTGGGCGAACTGGTTGCCAGGCACCTGGGCAATTCCAACCTGAAATCCGTCTTCCCCGGTTACGAAAGTCCCAAGTTTCGCGGCTTGTTAGCGTAGGCGCATCTTCAGGCAATCTTCAGGGGATTCGGCTAGGCTAGAGAACGAGTTGCCCTCGTGAGGAGCCTGATCTCGATCCTTCTGCTTATGCTCCCCTCACACGCCTTTGCGCAGACGGCGGCAACACTACGTGGCCAAGTGACCGACCAGGCGGGAGCTCTGGTCCCGGGCGCGAAAATCACGCTAACTGGCCCAGGCCATCGCGTCCAATCCACCGCGGCAGACGGCAACGCGGCATATTCGTTCACCGGGCTCGCGCCGGGCGACTACGTAGTCACTGGTTCGGCGCCCGACCTGGTAACTCCGCGCGCCATGAATGTCTCGCTTAGTCCTGGTACCCGAACGCTGAATCTTCAGTTGGACGTGGTCACTACCACGCAGCATGTAGTGGTCCAGGAGACCACGGGTCCAACAGTCACGACCGATCCTTCCAATAATGCCCGGGCACTGGTCCTGCGCGGCGACGATTTGCAGGCCCTCTCTGATGACCCAGACGATCTGGCGGCGGATCTGCAAGCCCTGGCCGGTCCCTCCGCAGGCCCGGCCGGGGGAACGATTTACGTCGACGGATTCAGCGGCGGCGAAATCCCGCCTAAGGAGTCCATTCGCGAGATCCGTATCAACCAGAACCCATTTGCGCCCGAGTACGACCGGCTAGGCTTTGGCCGCATCGAAATTTTCACCAAGCCGGGCTCCGATCGTTACCGGGGCACGCTGAACTACAATTACGCCAACGATATTTGGAATTCGCGCAATCCTTACTCGGCGCAAAAGGCGCCGCTGCTGCTCAATGAGATCGAGGGCAACGTGGCAGGGCCTTTGGGCCAGCGTGCGTCCTTCACCTTCGATGGCCAGCGGAACATGGTGGACAACGGCGCCATCGTCAACGCGGTCACGTTGAATGCTCAAACGCTCGCCATACAGCCGCACTTCAGTATCTACACGGTCCCGCAGGTTCTCACTCGAGCCAGCCCGCGCGTGGACTATCGATTGAACGATAACAACACGCTGATCGTCCGCTACTCGGTCACTCAATCCGACATCAACGGGGCGGGCATCGGCACGTTCGACCTACCATCGCGCGGCTACGACTACGGATATTTGAACCAGACCGTCCAGGTCACCGAAACCGCCGTACTCGGCCGCAGCATCAATGAGACCCGTTTCCAATACTTTCGCAGCGCGAGTCATCGGCTGGCGAAAAGCGATGCGCCGGAAATTGAAGTGATCGGAGCGTTCAATAACGGCGGCTCCCAGCTCGGCCAATCGTACGACACGCAGAATACTTTCGAGCTGCAGAACTACACGACCACGGTGAAGGGCGCGCACGTCTGGAAATATGGCTTGCGCTTGCGCGGCTATCTGGAAGACAACATCTCGCCCAACGATTTCAACGGTACGTTCGTCTTTAATTCCATCCAGAGTTATCAACAAACCCTACTCGGCGTCGGGGGCAGCGGCCCCGCCCAGTTCACCATGAACGCCGGCCAGCCCAGGCTGGCGGTTCATCAGGAAGACCTGGGCGCGTTCGCCGGCGACGACTGGCGCGTCCGTCCCAACATCACTCTCAGCCTCGGCCTGCGGTATGAAATGCAAACCAACATCCATGACTGGCGCGACTTCGCTCCGCGGTTGGCCGTCGCCTGGGCGCCCGCGGGCAGTGCCAAGAACCCGCGCCCCAAAACCGTGCTGCGCGCCGGCTTCGGAATTTTCTACGATCGCTTTGCCCTGGCGAATATAATTACGGCACGCCGGTTCAACGGATCGATACAGCAGCAGTATGTCGTCACCGCCCCAGACTTTTTCCCGTCGATCCCTTCGCTGGCCGGGCTCCAAGCGGCGCCGCAAGTGATCCAGGAGCTGAGTTCCAGTTTACGCACGCCCTACATCATGCAGTCGTCGGCGACGGTTGAGCGCCAGTTGCCCTGGAACACAACGCTAGCGGTAACTTACGCCAATTCCCACGGGTTGCATCAGCTGCTCACGAACGATATCAATGCGCCCTTGCCAGGTACGTATACGCCCGACGTCCCCGGTGGCGGCGTATTTCCACTGGGCCAGCCGAATCCCGTGTTTCTGATGCAGTCCTCTGGTTTGTATAACCAGAACCAGTTGGTGGTCAATGTGAATGCGCGGGTGAATCCCGCGTTTTCGCTCTTCGGCTTCTATGTACTTAATCACGCCATGAGCAATACCGATGGGCTCGGCACGTCGCCTCCCAATCCCTACAACTTCACGGGCCAGTACGGTCCCGCCGCGACAGATGTGCGGAATCGCGCCACCCTTGGCGGATCCATCAACAGCCGCTGGAATGTCCGTCTCAATCCATTCGTGGTCATCCAGTCCGGTGTCCCGTTCGACATCACCACCGGAAGCGATCTTTACGGCACCACCCTGTTCAATGCCCGGCCTGGTTTCGCAACGGACCCCAACAAGCCGGGCGTGGTGGAGACCACCTATGGCCTGCTCGATCCCAATCCCACGCATGACGAAAAACTCGTGCCCAGGAACTATGGCCGCGGCCCGGGACAAATCTCGGTGAATCTGCGCATCTCCAAAACATTCGGTTTTGGGGGCGAGCGCGCCGACTCTCAGAGGAGATCCGGCAGCCAGCAAGTACAGGCGGGTGGAGCGGCAAATCCAAACCTGGCTACCGGCCGGGGCTTGGGATCGATCATTGCGGCACCCTCCACCAGCCAACGCTACAACTTCAGTATTTCGCTGGCCGCGCGCAACGTTCTGAACCATACTAATCCAGGGCCGATCGTGGGTGACATCACCTCGCCTTTATTTGGACGGGCTAATCAAACCGCGGGAACGCTCAACGGAGAAGGCTTTTCCGAGAACGCCGACAATCGGCGGCTGGAGCTGCAACTTCGGTTTTCGTTCTGAGACGCGCGTGTTTGCGAGCGGTTGTTACACTGGGGCAGGAGGGTTTTTCCGCGTGCTGATCGTCATGCGGGCGCAGGCCACCGAGCAGGACATCGCTCAGGTTTGCGCCAGAATTCAGAGCCTCGGCTTTCGCGCCCATGTCATGCCGGGCGCCGAGCGCACGGCCGTCGGCATTACCGGTAATCATGGCCCCGTCCCGGCGGAGGAGTTTGAATGCCTCTCCGGCGTGGCCGAAGCCATTCCGGTTTCAAAACCCTATAAGCTGGTGAGCCGGGAAGTGAAGCCCGACAACACGGTGGTGGATGTGGCGGGCGTGCTCATCGGGGGCGCTGAACTCGCGCTGTGCGCGGGTCCGTGTTCGGTGGAGAGCCGGGAGCAGATCCTGGAAGCGGCCCGGGCAGTGAAAGCCGCGGGCGCTCAGTTGCTGCGCGGCGGCGCGTACAAGCCGCGGACTTCACCCTACGCATTTCAAGGTCTGGGCGAAGAAGGGCTTCGCTACTTAGCCGATGCGCGCGCGGAAACCGGGCTCGGCATCGTCACCGAAGCCATCGACGTGGAAACTTTCGATCTGGTGGAAGAATACGCCGACTGCCTCCAGATCGGGGCGCGCAATATGCAGAATTTTTCACTGCTGCGCCGCGCCGGCCGGGCGCGCAAGCCGGTGCTGCTGAAGCGCGGCATGTCGTCCACACTCGAAGAGTTCCTGATGGCCGCCGAGTATATTCTCTCGGAAGGCAATTACCAGGTGATTCTGTGCGAGCGCGGCGTTCGTACTTTCGCCGATCACACGCGCAACACGTTGGACCTAAGCGTGGTGCCGGCGGTCCAGCGCTTGAGCCATTTGCCCATCATCGTCGACCCCAGCCACGGAACCGGCAGGCGCGACAAGGTCCATCCCATGGCGCTGGCGGCGGTAGCGGCGGGCGCTTCCGGGTTGATTGTCGAAGTGCATCCCAATCCCGACCGCGCGCTTTCCGACGGCGCCCAGTCGCTTTACCCCGATCAATTCCGCGCGCTGGCGGAGGAATGCCGCGCCATCGCGGATTTGTTGAGCAGGCGTAGATGGGCGGCGGAAGCCAAGTTCGCGCCGGTCTTGTGAGTATGAGTACCGTCAAAATCATACGCGCGCACGAGCTGGATACCAACACGCCGCAGACTTCGGGAATGACGCGTGCCGCCGCCATCGACCATGCGCGCACCGGCGCCACCAAGATCTGGGCCGGCACCGTGGCAATCCATCCTGACGCTAAGACGGGCGTCCATCATCATGGCGACTTGGAGACGGTACTGTACATCATCAAGGGCCGCGCGCGATTCCGCTGGGGCCAAAGCATGGAATTCGTCGATGAAGCCGGCCCGGGCGATTTTGTGTTCGTCCCGCCGTATCTTCCGCATCAGGAAATCAATGCCGACCCAAACCATCCCGTGGAAGCGGTGGTGGTTCGCAGCGGGCAAGATCCCATCGTGGTGAATCTGGATATCGAAAGCCCGGAGCCGCCTTCGGACTCACGCTGGATCGATCCGGTACACAAAGGCTGAGACCGCAGACCACTCCCTCCGGTCGTGGCCCGGAATCGGCTGAGCCCACGGGGAGCGGATGCTCAGTCGTTCTTGGAGCTGTTGCCGCCCGGCGCGGCCTTGGGCTCGCCCTTGCTCTCAGACTTGGTCGCGGTGTCGGTTGAGGTTTTGCCCGGAGAATCGGACTTGCTCCCGGAGTCGGACTGGCTTGCCTCAGACTTGCCCGGATCGGACTTCCCTGAATCTTCCTTATGCGATTCGTTCTTAGGAGCTCCGCTGGCGCCGCCCTTGGCGTAGTCCGTCACGTACCAGCCCGACCCTTTGAATTGGAAAGACGGCGCGGACATGAGCCGATGCACGTGCCCGCCGCATTTTTCGTGAACGGTCACCGGCTCATCCGCAAACTTCTGGATCACCTCGAAGGTTTCGCCGCAGCCTTCGCACTTGTATTCGTAAATCGGCAACGGCGGAACTCTACTGCGGAGGCGCTGGAGTGGGTACGTTGAGCGGCGTCAGCGCTGGCCGAAGCTCTTTTTTAGTATCATCGCCCTGGCCATTGGAAACCACTTCGTTGTTGCCCTTGGTCACCACTTCGATAGCCTTCTTGAGCAGTATATCTTCGCCGGAGGGCGGCTGGGGAGGCTCCACGGCCTGTGGATTGCCGTCGTCGTCGACAGCCACAGGCTCAGTCTCCTGCACGGGTACCGAAGGCGTGACGCCGGTGTCCTGAATAGCCTTGCCGGAAGGCGAATAATATTTCGCCACCGAAAGAATCACCGCCGAGCCGTCGTCCATCGTGATCGCTTTGCGGATAGAGGCGTCGCCATAGGTGCGTTCGCCGACCACTTCCGCGCGCTTATCGTCCAGCAGAGCCGCGGCCGCGATTTCAGCACCATCGGCCGTGCCGCGGTCCACGATTACCGCCAAAGGAAGATGGCTGCGATCGTTCGCCGGATCCGCGTTAACGTCGTGCCGTTCCACTTTCTGACCTTCGCTGTAGGTGATGAGTCCCTTGTCCAGGAACACGTTCGCCAGTTGCTCACCTGCTTCGGGGCCGCCGGTGGCGCAATTACGAAGGTCCAGAATAAACTCTTTGGCGCCCTGCTTTTGCAGCTCGTCCACTTTCGCTGCGATATCTTTCACGCGGTTGCCTTCCAGACTCGCGGCCTGGATCAACCCCACCTGGTCCGGCAGCATCTTCGCCGTCACCGCCGGATATTCCAGCATGGCGCGCGTCAGAGTGAGCTTCTGCGGCTCCGGTTTACGGAATCGCAGAACGCCAAGTTCCACCGTGCTGCCCGCATCGCCTTCCAGCAATAGCTGCGCAAACGCCAGGGGCATGTCGCGCGTGGCGACGCCGTTAATGGTTTCCAGCACATCCGTGGTGGTAAGCCCGGCCTTCGCCGCGGGCGATCCCGGAATGGCGTCCACAATGCCCACATAGCCAAATTTCTTCGACAGGATCAGGCCGACATCGGCCTTGTGCTGATCCTTGCTCTTGAGCCATTGCTTATACTGATCGGCGTTCAAGTAGCTGGCATACGGGTCGATGGATTCGAGCAGCCCGTTCAGCGCGCCGAGGGTGACGCTCTTCATGTCGGGCTCTTCCACGTAATCGCTCTTGATTCGCGAGAGCACTTCGGTGTAAACCGCAAGGTGCCGGTAAGTATCTTCGGGTGAAGCGCTCTTGCCGCGCATGGCGCCGAACAGCAGCACGAAAACGAGGCAGGTGGAGGTGGAAACAACAAAAAACTTGATACGCCTGGTCATAAATAGAGGCCCAAGGACTGTCTGTATTCAGTATAGCTTGGCTTCGGCCTCTTCGGTTGACGAACGGGCAGTAGAGGGATGCGATCGCCGAAATGCCGATCGCAGCATGGTAAAGGCCGCGTAGACCACCGCCACCACCACCAGCCAACGCACGGCCGTCAACGGCAGCGACTTCACGATCAGAGCCGCGATCAGGACACCCGGCAGCCCACCCAACGACAGACCCAGTGAAGCCCGCGGACTGTAACTGCCCGCCTGGATAAACCGCGCACTGGCTACCGGTTGCAGGAACGCGCACGATCCCATCATGATGGGGAACGCGGCGTGGGGATCCATTCCGAGCAGACTCACCAGGATCATGCAAGGCGCGTATAAACCGATGCCCAGCGTCATCAAAGCTCCCAGGATGAGGCTTCCAAAGACGCCCGTCCATAAGCGCCAGTGCCTTAAGATGAGCGCGTTCCCGCCCACCGGAAACAAATTCAGGTTGGTCATCAAGAACAAGCTCGCGGCTATCAGGAGCGCGATGCCCATTCCGATTTGAACCCAGCGGCGCGGCCAGCTTGCAACTATACCGGCGCCGAACCAAGCCCCCACCACCGCCCCGCCCATCAGCAACACCAGGGTGGCGACGTCCACTTGCACGATCGCGATGAATAGAAACGCTTCCAGCAGCGTGGGCAGTGCATGGCCGACGTTCAATGTGCCCGGGATCTTTTCATCCGGAACCATGTGCCAGAATTTAAATAAACTGGTGGTGGGCGCAAAGGAACCGATGCCGAGCGTGTCGAAGAAATTGGTGACCATCCCGACAAACAACTCCAGGATGGATGGGACGCCAGGCGCACGGTACTGGCTGCGAAACCAAACCCAGACCAGGAAGACGGTGAACGCACCGAGAGCGACGAAGAGCCAGTCGCGCGCATTGAGCATTAGCTAGATGTTAGCAGCAGTCAGCCGCTAGCCACCCGCGCGGGATCCGTTATTGGGACGACGCCGACGTAACCAGCCAGGGCTCGAAGTGACGCCCATAGGAGAGTGTGAGGGTATAGCGCGGGCTGGCGTTGGGAACGATCGGCAAATTGGCGAGCCCATCCGAGAGCGGCGCTGGCACATGGATCGTGTCGGGCAGGAGCTGAGAAATCGAAGGCAGCAGTTGAAGCTGTCCCTGCCGAGTGGTGGCAGAGAGCTGAACCAGGCCTCTAACGATGAGGTATTTTCCACGGTCGGGATACTTCCGAAGAAGCGTCTCCGGGCTTTTGGCGGCGTCTATCGGGATCAGGCGCGAGAGCAGTTCCAGGCGCGAGGGCAGTTCATAGTGCGTGACTCCAAGTCCTGCTTGCTGGGCAGAGTTCAGCCATTTCTGCCAGGCTGGGCCATCATACTCCAAGGCCACGAACGCGGGACGAGGCAACGGAGGATGAAGGGGATCCCGCATCGCCCTGGCGTAATCAAAACCCAGCCCTTCCAGCTTCCTCCGATCCAGCCACGAGTATTCGTTCATAGCAAAATCGAATCGCTGCCAGTCGAGGCGCACCGCGACGCCCGTATTCTACTTCTCCCGGAAGTTCAGTGGCAGCTCTCGCTCTGTGAGCTGAATCGTTTCGATCGGCACGCCGGCGCGATTCCGCGCTACCTCGATCAGCACAATACCGTTTGTGACGACAATCACCGCCGCGGCCACCAGGATCCCGCCTCGCTTTATGCAATCGCACTCCGAATCTTACGGAATGCAAGCAATAGCCCGATGGCAACTGAACCAATCATGAGGAAGAAAAGGTACTTCGGCATCCAGTCCCACCACCAATCTACGAACTTGGCGTAAAGAAAGATGGTGAAGAACGCCGCGCCCAGGTTCACGATGCCTGAGTAATTGTGCCGGATACCTGCCCAAATGGTGAATGCCGCGGTAATGAAGGCGACCAATTGGTACGTGCGTTCAATGCTCTTAGGATCTAGCGGAAGGAAACTGTCGTTTCCCGCATGCCAGAGAGTCAGAAGCGAAAGAAACACCGCAAGCAGTCCAATCAACCGAAAGGTTCCCGGGAAGTCCTCGTGTTTGCGATGGCGCAGCCAGATCGGAACAGCTGCCATGATCGCGCCTCCCACTAAAATACATTCGGGCCGCGAGTAAAACGACTCCCACCATGCGCCGGTCCAGGAGACGATCGTCGCAGTGAAGAACGCCAGCCAGGAGATCAGCCCTGCGGCCAGGAGTAGCCGCAAGCCGTAAGCGTAGCCCAGCGCAAGGGCCAGCGTGCCCCAAGCCAGGAATGCATTCGGGCTGGAGATGCGATTGAAGAGCTGGCCGAGCACGACCAGATTCAGTACAAAAGAGGCGAAGACCACCAATCCAATCAGCCCTGTGAAATACAATGTTCGTTCGTATTGCGAGGCGAGATGCATCGCTGCCAAGCCAAGCAGGGGAGTCGCCGCCAGGATGGCGACTTGACCCACGGCGGGGATCAGCCCCAAAAGCGATAGAAGAAAAGAAAAACTGCCGCGCACAGAGCCAATCCGCCCAAAGCGGAAACGATTCGCATTCCCAAGGAGAGCTGCTTTTGCGATGAATTGACGTCAATATCGTAGCGGCGCGCAAGCTCTTGAAGCGTTTGATCGAGAAAAGGGTCAAGGCCGGCACGCTGCTCTGGGGTGAGCACGAGCACCTGTTGGCGCTCGAGTTCCGCCAATTCCTCCCGGAATATACGCAAACGATCAGCGCTTTGTTGCGCGTCGCGTTGTCCACGCGCCTCGGGCATGCGGGCTATTGTATCCGATTGGCCGCGCGCACAGGCGGTTAACGGGTGACCAGCTCTTCCCGCGCCCCGATCTGCCGCAAACACCGGTCAATCCACTGCTTGGTCAGCTTCTCCTCGACGCCATTCTGCGAAAGCCGGGTGCGCAGGCTGGCGAAATCGACGTGATCCATCTGTTGGTCCTGATTGAAGCAGGAGAACACCACCGTCTCTTCGCCGGTAATCGGATCTTTGTGCTGCTGCAGGCACTGCGCGCAAATTTCTTTCATCATGCACTGCATGGGAGAGTTGATGCTCGCAATGGCCTTGTGGCCGTGCTTCAGATACGGCGCCAGCACGGCATAGCGCGCGCGTTGCACCGCGTGCATCATTGCATCGGAGCCAATCACCACCAGCCGGTCCACCGTGCTCAACGGAATCTCTGGGTTGTCATTGATCGGAATATTCGGCTCCGCCAGATCGCCCCGGCCGTAAGCCGCCATCGCTTCCACGATATTGCCGACGAAGGCTTTGTCCTGCACCCGATCGGGCGTAAATCCCGGCGCCTCGTCGCAGCACCAGACCACCACGTCGGCGGCCTTCTCGATCTCCTCCACTTTGTAGCGATCGATCATTTTCTTGTAGCCGGCGAAGTAAATGGTGCGCGATCCGCTGGCGCGCAGTTGCTGGCCAATGGAGAATAGCACCGCATTGCCCAGCCCGCCGCCCACCAGCAGCACGGTCTCGCGCGACGGCGTTTCGGTGGGTGTGCCGGTGGGTCCCATCAGGATCACCGGCTCGCCGGGCTGGAGCAAGGCGCACAGATCCGACGACCCGCCTACTTCGAGAACAATGGTGGACAGCCAGCCTTTCTCGCGATCCACAGAAGCGCCCGTCAGCGCCAGGCCCTCCATCGCCAGAGCGGTTCCGTTTACGCGCGTGGCGAGCGTCTCGTAGTTTTGGAGACGATAAAACATGCCCGGCTCGAAGGCTCGCGCGGCCATCGGCGCTTCCACCACCACTTCCACGATGTTCGGCGTGAGCCTGATCACGTCCTTCACCACCGCGCGCAACTCGCGATTCAAGCGCGCTACCAGCGCATCGGGCGCCGGCGCCTCGGGCGAGCGTCGCAATAGCAAACGCGTCACCACGGGATAGCCTTGCTTGGCGCTGGCCATGGCCTTCACCACGTTGCCCGCGTAAGAAGGATGCAGATCGCCGAAGAAGCTGACGCCGCGGCCGTCCGGGCGCACCGATGTGAGCACGCGCGACGCTTTGGGCTTAGCCACGCGCTCCGGCTTTACCGGCTGCCCATGCTCGTCCACGGCCTGGAACCACTTGCCATCCAGGAACACGTTGTCGGGATCTTCGCGGCCGAGCACCGTGTTGGGTTGCGTCCCGGCCGCCACCAGGATCGATTTCGCCGGCAGCCGCAGCGGCTCGCCCGTTGCGCTCATTTTGCCGGTTGCCGGGTCGAACTGGCGCCTCATCACATGCAGCGCGGCGGCGTGGCCGAAGCTGTCCACTTCCACCGATTCGGGCGTCAGGCATTCGGCGAATCGGATGCCCTCTTCCAGCGCCTTCCATACCTCTTCATGATTCAACGTGTAGCTGGGTGAATCGATCATACGCCGGCGATAGGCGATCGTCACGCCACCCCAGGAGTTCAGCAGGCCAATCAGATTCGGCTTGCGGCCTTCCTTGGATGCAGCCGTTTTCTCGGCCCGAATGGCGCGCGCATGCGACAGGAATTCATCGGAGGTTTGGCATTCCTCCACGCTCCATCCTCCGCGCACACCGGCTTCGCCCTTTTCCGCCACCAGAGTGTCATAGCGCTTGAGGAATTTCTCCACTTGCACCATGTAGTAGGCGAGCGATTCGGTGGCCGTGTCCACGGCCGTAAGTCCGCCGCCGATCACCACCAGCGGCATGCGGACCTGCAGGTTCGCCACCGAATTGGACTTGGCCGCGCCGGTGAGTTGCAGCGCCATCAAGAAATCGGATGCCTGCCGGACACCGCGCGCCAGACCGTTTTTCATGGGAATCACCGTCGGCCGGCCCGCGCCCGCGCACAGCGCCACATGATCGAACCCCATCTCGAATGCGCTGTCGATAGTAAGGGCGCCGCCGAAACGAACGCCGCCGAACATTGTGAACTCTGGTCTGCGCTCCAGCAGCAGGCGGATAATCTTCAGGAAATTCTTGTCCCAGCGGACCGTGATCCCGTACTCGGCCACTCCGCCGAACCCAGCCATCACTCGATCGTCCAGCGATTCGTAGACCTCGCGAATGTCGCGGATCGGCCGGAAGGGCGAGCGAGCGCCCAGCGCGTCGACGCCTGAGATCTCCTCCGGCAGCGGCTCAATCTTCAAACCGTCGATCCCCACCACCGTGTGGCCATCGTTCATCAGGTAATGCGAGAGAGTGAAGCCAGCGGGACCGAGGCCGACCACCAGCACCTTATAACCGCTGGGGGCGAGCGGCACTGGACGCGCGAAGTTCAACGGATTCCAGCGCGTCAACAGGCTGTAGATTTCGAACCCCCAGGGCAGTTCCAGCACGTCTTTGAGCGAGCGGGTTTCCACTTGGGGAATGTCCACCGGGTCCTGCTTCTGGAAAATGCAGGCCTTCATGCAGTCGTTGCAGATGCGATGTCCGGTGCCGGCCGCCATCGGATTGTCGATGGTGACGATGGCGAGCGCGCCCAAGGTGTAGCCTTGCTGCTTCACCACGTTCATTTCGGAGATTTTTTCATCCAGCGGACAACCCGCCAGCGTCACACCGAACACCGTCTTCTTGAACTCGCCCGTTTTCTCCTTCAAACCAGTGGAGCAGCTGTCTTTACCCTGATTGTGACACTTGATGCAGTAGTGGGCCTGATCGAGGGCGCCTTTGAGGCCCATACCGGAATCGGTAAGACGAAACCCTTCGCGGACGCGCCAGTCTTCTTCGGGCAGGCGCAATTTGGCGATTCCGTTTTCCGTCAGCGTCTCTACCGGGATCAAGTGCAGCGGATCCAGCTTATGCGCCACTTTGAACAAGACATCGCCGTGGTGCTTCTTTCGCCCTGCTTCAGACAGCGCAGCCCAGGCCGCATAGCGCGTGGCGAGTTGAATCGGCTCCTGGTGCTCCGTCTCTTTTTCAAGCCAGCTGGAAACGTTCGCAAAGAAACTTCGCTCGGTGAGCGGCTCGCAGAAAATCGCCTCCAGTTCACGGGCCAAACCCGGGCCGTCGATCGCCTCCGCCTGCTCCTGAGTGACACCGCTAATAGCCCGCTTTTGAATAAATTTGCGCTTGAAAGCGAAGAACGGCGCAAGCGCGTTATGCCGGGACTGCAGCGCCTCTACTTCTTTCGTAATCCCAAACAGCTGGCCCAGAAAATCCTCGACATGCGGCGCGAGTGCAATTACCAGCTCGGACTGCTCCTTGGCCGTCCTGGCGCCCGGTGTCGCGCGGGCGTCGAGAAGCTGCACGTGCAGACCGGCGTCGGACGCCAAAAGCTGCTCCAGAAAGGCGGCATCCAGACGCAGAAGCCCGTCGCGGGCGTAGAGATCCTCAAACCGGAGACCAAGCCCGAGATTACACTGATCGGAACTGGAATGATCGGAAGTTACTGACATTCTTACACTATGAGAGCGTATGGGAGGAGCTTATAAGCTTATTGTAACAGGCGTATCAGACACTTCCCATAGGCGGTTTGTCACACCAGCGGCCATCGCGGGCGTGCAGCGCAGCGTCCAATGGATCTTGATGAAGTTGTACGCGAAGTACCCGAGCGCAACGGCGGCGGAGAAAAAGCGGCGTAAGCTACGATAGTGACGAATGGGCCTGAGTATCGAAGTCCAAGATGAATTTGGGGCACCCTAAGCACCACGACCGATCCTAGGAATCTACTTACCGATCTCCTGCCAGAGTTCGGAGACGCAGCATATCCGATGCTCGGGTGCATCGATCCTTACGGAGACACCACGTTTAACAGACCGCAGATGACTCTCTTTTTGGCAGAATGGATTGCAGTGTCCTCGAAGGCCAAAACCACTGAAGAGAAGGAATTGGCTTCATGCATTGAGTCGATGGCCCAGCATGTTAGAGATAACGTCCATGTCTACCTCAAATTTATTGGGGACTAAAGTTCAAAGTAGCCCACTACCTAATCTTGTAACAGGCGTCATCCCGGATGCCTGCGTCGCCACTCAAACAGCACCACCCCCGTTGCTACCGACACGTTGAGCGAGCCGATGGCGCCCGCCATCGGAATGCGTACCAGCACGTCGCAATGTTTTTTCACCAGCTCATGCAAACCGTGCCCTTCACCGCCCAAAACGAAGACCGTGGGCTCGAAGTATTCAATCCCGGTGTAGAGCTGACCCGCGCGTTCGTCCAGTCCGTAGATCCAAAAGTTACGCTTCTTCAGATCGTTCAGCGTCTGGGTGACGTTGCCCACGCGGACCACAGCCAGGTGTTCCAGCGCTCCGGCTGCCGCTTTGGCGACGGTTTCGGTCAGCCCCGCGGCGCGGCGGTCCGGCACGATCACGGCGCTTGCCCCGGCCGCTTGAGCGGTTCGAATAATGGCGCCTAGATTGTGCGGGTCTTCGACGCCGTCCAGGACGATCAGCAAGCGCGCATCGGGAAGCACCTGATCCAGCTCCACATAACGGTGCGCGGCGCCAAACGCCACTACGCCTTGATGCGCGGCTCCGTTGGATGCCCGGTCCAGCGCTTCGCGCGGTTCAAAGCGCAGAGTGACCGCGCGTTCCCGCGCCAGATCGATGATCTCCTGCAACCTGGGGCCGCCGGCGCCGCGCGCAATCAACACGCGATCCAGCGCACGGCCCGCGCGCAACGCCTCGCGAACCGGATGAACTCCCGCCACCACGTGGCTTGCGGCCGGTTTCGGCGCTCGATTACTGGTGGAATGTTTCGTAGCCTTTAGTGTAAGAAAAGGTCGAGAATTGCTCAATAGGTTTGCTAGAATGTCGGAAGCATGCCAGAGCTGGCCTCCGGCGAACCTCGTCCTGAGATTCCCGATAAACTATATTTCCGCATCGGCGAGGTCAGTCGCCTGGCGGGAATCAAGCCCTATGTTCTGCGTTTCTGGGAGACCGAGTTCTCTTCGCTCGGGCCGAAGAAATCCGGCAAAGGGCATCGTTTGTACCGGCGCAAGGACGTTGAGCTGGTACTGGAAATCAAGCGCCTGCTCTATGAGAAGCGTTATACCATCGAAGGCGCGCGCAAGGACCTGGATGCCCGTTCGCGCGAAGCGGGCTCTAAATCGGTGACCGCGCCCGCCGCAAAGCCTGCGCGTCCGCAACCCGCGCTGTTCCCTGATCCTGCTCCGGTGCTGGACGCAATCCGCAAGGAACTGAAGGAAATCCTGCAGCTTCTCAGCTAGCCGATTTTCAAGCTCATGCCGGCCACAGCCTGGCCGATAAGCAAATTGGAAGCCTCGCCGAATAGAGAACGCACATGATCCGTCTGACGCGCCTCAATAAAGTTCCGCTGGTTCTGAATGCGGACCTTATCGAGCACGTGGAGGTAACGCCGGATACTGTGATCGCATTGACCACCGGTCAGAAGCTGGTGGTCATGGAGTCTGCCGATGAGGTGATCGAAAAGGTAATCGAATTCCGCCGCTTGATTGCGAACCGCCCCCAGCTGGTTACCGCGCTGGGCCACTAAATTTGAGAAGCTGACTTTGAATTTATGGCGGATCAAGCAGGCCCACTGAATCCGGCGCGAAAGTCCCGCCCTGTTCCCCGCCGCTCCAGCCGCGCGCGTCCGGATTTAGCCACGATCGGCGGACTGGTTCTAGCTTTCGGCGGCATCCTCGGCGGCCTGGTGATGGAAGGCGGCAAGCTCAAAGACATCTCGCAGATCACGGCTGCGATCATTGTCTTCGGGGGCACCTGCGGCGCCGTGATGGTCAGTACACCTATGAACGTCCTTATCGCCGCGGCGCAGCGGCTGGCGCACGTATTCTTCGACCACAGCGAGACCCCCGACTCGGTCATCGACGAATTGATCGGTTATGCCGCTTCGGCGCGGCGCAACGGGCTGGTGGCGCTGGAGGACGAAGTCATGCAGATCCAGGACCCCTTCCTTCGCAAAGCTCTCAATCTCGCCGTGGACGGCACCGATCTTCAAGAGATCCGCAGCATGATGCAACTGGAAATCGAACTGGTCGAAGACCAGGCCCTGGCCGAAGCCCGGGTGTTCGAATGCGCGGGCGGCTACTCCCCTACCATTGGAATCATCGGCGCCGTGATGGGCCTTATTCAGGTGATGAAGAACCTGGCCAATATTGAAGACGTGGGTCACGGAATTGCCGTGGCTTTCGTGGCCACCGTATATGGCGTCGGCCTGGCCAACGTCGTGCTTCTGCCCGTCGCCACCAAAATCAAGGCCCGCATCGAAAGCGACACGGCGCTGAAAGAACTCAAGCTGGAAGGAGTGGTCGCAATCGTGGAAGGGATGAACCCCAAGTTAATCCGCAACAAGCTGGAAGCTTACCAGCGCCAAACCAAGAAGGCCATTCCAGCGAGCGCCCGGGCTCGCAACCAGGGGGCCGTGTCGAAGCCTGTCTCCGCCGGGAATTAGCGTAACGCATATGGCACGCAAAAGGCACCAGTCCCATCCCAATCACGACCGCTGGCTGGTATCCTATGCGGACTTTATCACGCTGCTCTTTGCGTTCTTCGTCGTCATGTTCGCCACCGCTCAAACCGACCACGCCAAGGCTCGGGCAGTCTCCGAATCCGTGAAGAAGGCGCTGCAAGGAGAGTCCTTCAAGAGCGCGTTCTCGATGCTGATGGGCGGCAGCGGCGACGTGAAGGGCCAGGGACAGGCACAGCGGCCAGGCACGGGCGGGGAGAAGCTGAACGTGGGCGACCACTCGGGATTGACGCTGGCGGATTTGCTACCGATTTTGTCCCAAGCCCTGCAACAAGAGATCCAGAGCGGCCGCCTGGCGTTAAGGATGACCCCGCGCGGGTTGACCATCAGCTTCACGCAGGCCGCCCTGTTCCCCTCAGGCGAGGATGAAATCTCGCCCGATGCTTATGCCTCCGTTCAAACGATCGCCGATGCCATGAACAAGGTGCGGAATCCGGCTCGCGCCGAGGGCCATACCGATTCGGTCCCCATTCATAACCCGCGATTTCGCAGCAATTGGGAGCTTTCGGCCGCGCGCAGCATCGCTTTGGTGGAACTGTTGATCAAGTTCGGAGTGGCGCGCGAACGGCTGGCCATCGCCGGCTATGCCGATACCGCCCCCGTCGACCAGAATGACACGGAGGAAGGCCGGCGAAAAAACCGGCGCGTCGACATCGTTATTCTCAACGAAACCGCTGCCAAGAGCGAACCAGACGCAGTGAACTGAGCCGTGACCGTCAGGGAGCGGTTGCCGATTCTTCCAGCCTCCGAAGCACCTCTTGCGCGGCTTTCTGCCCGGCGCTCTTCTTCGACAGGCCTTCGGCCCGGCTCACCCAGTCCCGCCCCACGCGCACCTCCACCAGAAAAGTCTTGGCGTGTTCGGGCCCGTGTTCCTCCACGATCGCGTAGCGCGGCTGCGGCAGCTTCCTGGATTGCGCCAGTTCCTGCAGAGCGCTCTTGTAGTCGGCGGCGAGCTCCGCTTCGCTGGATGGTTCGGCTTCCCCAATCACATGTTGCAGGATAAAGCGCCGCGCCGGCTCGATCCCGCCGTCTACATAGAGAGCGGCAATCAGGGCCTCCACCGCGTTGGCTAACAGCGCCTTCTTCTCGCGGCCGCCGCTCATTTCCTCCCCGCGCCCCAGCAGCAGATAGTCGCCTAATCGCAACCGGGCCGCAACCCGGTGCAGGTGCGACGCGCTCACCAACTGCGCTTTCAGTTTCGAGAGCCGGCCCTCCGGATAATCGGGATGTAATGCCACCAGGGCGTCGCTCACCAGAAAGCCCAGGATCGCGTCGCCCAAGAATTCCAGTTGCTCGTTATCGGTGGCCGCTGCGCTGGATGTCTTCTCGTGAATGCTAGACCGGTGCGTAAACGCGCGAGCGAGTAATTCCCGGCTTGCGAAATGATAACTGAGCGCCGCTTCCAGTGCTTC
>Ga0302325_10001050_pt1 | contig 72623 bp, 74 predicted proteins | sample Palsa_T0_2_FD_201948 | JGI IMG/M metagenome (GOLD analysis project Ga0302325, IMG submission 201948) | Peat permafrost microbial communities from Stordalen Mire near Abisko, Sweden - Palsa_T0_2 | ecosystem: Environmental > Terrestrial > Soil > Palsa > Peat permafrost | place: Sweden: Abisko...
CAAAAACACATCGGATCGGTAGACCCTTATGCCTTGAAAATCCCCGCCCCGAAGGGGCGGAATACTCACTAACGGAGAGCCGCCCACTCTCCATTTCACGCTGAACCGGCACACCGGCACCTGTTGCAGGATGATCCAAGGGAGAATCAGGAACTGCTTGCGAGCCTGCGAGAAGCCATTGACGACTTCAACTTCCTGGAGCTTGAATTTGCCGGGGAGAATATTCGCCTGCTGGTCGCCGATTTCGGACGGCAGAGTGGAAGTGTTAAGACCGGTTTCAATGAGTTATCGGATGGCCAGCGATGCCTCATCTGCCTCTATATGATTCTCCACTTCGTCGCAGCGAAGGGAAACACAATCGTCATTGACGAACCGGAAAACTTCATCTCGCTTGCTGAAATTCAACCGTGGCTAATGAAACTTATTGACCTAGTCGAGGATCGTAAAGGCCAGGCTATCCTGATTTCTCACCACCCTGAGCTGATCAATCAATTGGCGCCTGGCCACGGCGTCCAGTTTGTCCGCGACGGCATAGGTTCGGTTCGTGTCGAGCCATTTCGCGGCGATCCAGACAGCAGCCTTCCCCCGGCGGAACTGGTCGCTCGCGGATGGGAGCGTGGCTAGAATTTCGCAGGTCATCGTTCTGGCGGAGGACACGCGCCACCAACGATTGATTTACCGATACCTCGATCGCTTTAGCCTTCAGAGAGTCACCCGATTCGAGCCTCCTCCAAGCGGCCGTGGTTGCGGAGAGCAGTGGGTTCGCGAGAGGTATGCCAATTCGGTGCGCGCTTTTCGCAAGCGGCACGCCGATACCGCCCTGATCGTTGTGATCGATGCTCACGCTGGCGACATGAATAGACGCGTCCGTCAGCTTGAAAGTGCCCTCTCCGGCGCTCAGTTATCGGTGCGGATCGCCGAAGAGAAGATCGTCCACCTGATTCCCAGGCGCAATGTCGAAACGTGGATTCTCAATCTGAAGGGCGATCGCGTTGACGAAGAAACAGACTTCCGGCGCGCGCCAGAAATAGACGATCTAATCGACGCCGCAGCTCAGACTCTATTCGAATGGACCCGGCCAAACACCGCAATCCCTCCGCATTGCGTGCCCTCTTTACGCGCGGCAATCCCCGAGATTAAGCGCCTTGAGTCTGCGCAGTAGCTCACCATGCGAGGCAGTTTGTCCGCCCCGGTCGCAGCTCTGTAACGCGCGCAATCTACCGAGCCGCGCGCGTCAGCAAGCGGTCCTTTCGGACGCTAGACACAGGTGTTTAGTCAGGGCGCGTGCCCGCGGCTCATTGTCGCGAATGCGTATTTGCGGGTATTTACAGAGCCGCGACCGTGAGGGAGCCGGTTCCAAACGACTTTTTCAGCACCCTGTTAGATTAGTTGAGTGAAGTCGCCAATGGAAGCCCTGCCTTCTCCAAAGTGCCCCAGCAGATGATCCATGATCCCTGCGCAGGCGGCCCGCTCAACGGCCGACTTCAGTCGGTTGAGCAGCGAAGCGAGCACATCATCGGACGTGTCGCCCATTCGCGGTCGCAGAACCCGTGTTCCCGCCCGTGTGCCGACCAGCAGCGGCCGCATTTTTCCTCGCCATACTAATATTGTCAACCGACGGTCACGCCCGGTCTCCATCATTTCGTCCCATCCCATAAGCAACTTAGCCAACCTGCATTGTCGAACCACGCGACGGCGGAATTATCCTGAACACGCATGGCGATCCTCGAAATTCTCCAGCAGATCCCCGCCCTCGCGGCCCCCTCGTCTTAAATTCGCCAAGAACTCCAAAAATAATGCGTCAGCAAACACAAAAATACCCCTGATGCGCAACTCCCCTAATTTCTCAATAAGTTCCAAGCCAAAAATCGCATCATTCCCGATTTGACGCCCGATCTTGCGATGAGGTGTTGTGTTGAGGTGTTGCGATGAGATGTTACCATGCGATGCTACGATGGAATCACCGAGCCTTCCCGCCATGAAATGCCCCATCTGCGACACGCGCAAGCCGCGCCGCCATTGCCCCGGTATCCAGGCCGAAATCTGCTCCATCTGTTGCGGAAACGAGCGCGAAGTCTCCATCAGTTGCCCTCTCGATTGCCCTTATCTGACGGAGGCGCGCCGTCACGAAAAGCCGCACGAAATCGATCCCGACGAAGTCCCCAATCGCGACGTCCAGGTGAACGAAGAATTCCTGCTCGAACATGAGGCGCTGTTCGTGTTCCTGGCCTCGCGGCTCCTGGACGCCGCGCTGGAGACCGCCGGGGCAGTCGATTCCGACGTGCGGGAGGCCATTCAATCTCTCATCCGTACCTATCGCACCCTCCAAAGCGGGCTGTATTACGAAACCCGGCCCGACAATCTGGTCGCCTCCGCCGTTCATCGTCGGATGCAGGAATTTATCGATGTTCTGCGCAAAGATCTCGCCGAGAGGAACGCCACGCCGCTCCGCGACGCCGAGATTCTGGGCACGCTCGTGTTCCTGGAACGCGTGGAGCTGCGCCAGAATAACGGACGCCCGCGCGGACGCGCCTTCCTCGATTACCTGCGCAAATACTTCCCGCAAACCGAGCCTAGCCTCGCGTCTTCGTCGCCCTTAATCCAGGTATGACCCAATACTGGTCACTTTATGAGACTCCGGTACACGCGACTCTTAGTCGCGTCTCATCCATACCGAACACAAACGCGATAGAGTGTCGCGCCTCCGTTACGAAGCACACTGCTGCACACCGAGCCGCGACCGTCAGGGAGCGGTCTTGTCGCTGTATTAGGCGAACCTCAATAAGTGAACAGTATTGAGTTATGACCGGATTTATCGTCTTCGCCCACGGCTCCCGCATCGAAAGCGCCAATCAAGCGGTGCGCGCCGTCGCTTCTCAAATGGCAGCCTCAGGCCGGCATGTCGTCGAACCGGCGTTCCTGGAAATCGGCCAGCCCGATCTCGCGGGCGCCGCGGCGCTCCTCATTGCGCGCGGCGCCCGGCGCATTGTCGTCATCCCCTACTTCCTGACGCTGGGAACGCACATGCAGCGCGATCTGCCGCGCCTGGCCCGCGACGCATCGCTCGTTCACGCAGGTATCGAAATTCAAATCACTTCGCCGCTGGATGGCCATCCCGCGCTGGTTCAGGCGCTGCTGGATCGCGCGAGTGAGGCCCTGAATACCGCATGAAAGCCACCGTCGTGGAGTTTCACGACATCGCCCCAGAAGTCCGTCACTTCCTGTTCGAAGTCCCGGAAATCGCGCAACTAAATTTCAAGCCTGGCCAGTTCGTCTCCTTCAACGCAACGCTCAACAACAAGCAAATCACGCGCCCGTACTCCATCGTTTCGCTCCCCGACGGCAATCGCTTCGAGCTCTGCTTGAATCTTGTCCACGGCGGCGTGTTCACCCCGCATTTATTCGAAATGAAACCGGGCGATTCCATCGAAATGTCCGCGCCGCTCGGATTCTTCGTCATTCGCGATCCCTCGAAAGAAGCCGTGTTCATCGCCACCGGCACTGGCATCGCCCCCTTCCGCGCCATGGCTCCGGGTTATCTATCGCATGCCGACGCCGGTCAACTGACGCTGATCTTCGGGGTCCGCCACGAGCGCACCATCTACTATCGGAATGATTTTGAAGCGCTGGCCGGCAAATTTCCGAATTTCCACTTCTGGCCCACGCTCAGCCGCGCCGAATCCTCCTGGACCGGCCGCACCGGACACGTCCAAACCCATCTCATCGAAGCCATCGGCGACCGCCGCGATCTCGACGTCTACATCTGTGGGCTCAAGGCGATGGTGGACGACGTACGCGCTATCCTCAAAGGGTTGGGCTTCGATCGCAAGCAGATCGTTTTCGAAAAATACGACTAATGAACCGAACACTGGCGCTCGCGCTCGGCATGGTGATCGTCTTCACCGTTACTATCGTCGTTCTGTTAGCCGTAATGCCGGGACCACACAAATCGACCGACTACCTGGTCATCGGCTGCGTGGCGACGCTGCTCTGCCTGCTGCTGTTGTTCGTGGTTCTCATCAGCACCGCGAAGCGCCCCGATCGCAACCCAACCGAGCCGCGACCGTGAGGGAGCGGTCCTCAAACCTTCCGCACTTCCACCACTTTAAACACTTTAATGCACCGAACACTGGATCGTCTTCACCGTTACTATCGTCGTTCTGTTAGCCGTAATGCCGGGACCACACAAATCGACCGACTACCTGGTCATCGGCTGCGTGGCGACGCTGCTCTGCCTGCTGCTGTTGTTCGTGGTTCTCATCGGCACCGCGAAGCGCCCTGATCGCAACCCAACCGAGCCGCGACCGTGAGGGAGCGGTTCAAACCTTCCGCACTTCCACCGCCCTAAACACTTCCTTGGTCTGCTCCAGATTCGCAAATTCCAGCCCCGGCCGCATCGCCGATGCAGTCCCAGCAGCCACCGCCCATCGCACGCAATCGGCGAAATCTTTCTTCTTCGTGGCAGCCCACACGTACGCCGCGGCCAGCGCGTCGCCGGCGCCGAGCGGGGATACGGCATCGCTGCGCGGAGGAATCACCTCCAGCAATTGACTATCGTTCACCGCCACCACTCCCCGCGCGCCCAGCGACAACATCACGGCCTCCGCGCCCATGGCTTTGATGCGCGTGGCTGCTTCCAGGAATTGCGCCCGCGTGATCAGCGCGCGATTCAGCAGCCTTTCCGCTTCGGACTGATTCGGACTCACCATGGTCGGGCACGCTTCAATCCCATGCAGCAGCGCGTCGCCATCTGTATCCAGCAGCGTTTTCACTTTCCGCTCGCGCGCCATGTGAATCAGCTTGGTATAAAATTCGGTGGAAACACCCGGCGGGATGCTCCCGCACAACATCAGCCACGAAGCCGTTTCCAGGCGATTCGCTACCGCTTTTTCCACCCGCGCCAGCTCCTCCGGTTTGATCTTGGGGCCCCGCTCGTTCAGCCGCATCGCCAGCCCCTGCTGGTCCGTAATAGTCAGATTCACGCGAATCTCGTTCTGAATCGGAACCACTTTTACCGGGAATCCGGACTTGGCCGCCAGCTTTTCAAGACGCGCTCCGTTAATGCCGCCCGAAGTGACGATCGCCAGGGTTTTCGCTCCGAAGGAATGCAGCACGCGCGACGCGTTCATGCCGCGCCCTCCAGCCGAGTCACTGCGCGAAAGAATATAGGCGCGATCCTCGAAAACCAGCCTGTCTACTTGAATATTGCGATCCACCGAAGGGTTGATCGTGACGGTGAGTATCAACCCTCAATGTTACCCTGAATTTTGCCGCGCCATCCCCAATTTCAGGCCTACCTGGCGCTGGCCGCGGTCTGTTTTTTCTGGGGCACCACCTACCTTGGCATACGCATCGCGCTTGAATCCATGGCGCCGCCGGTGCTGATGAGTCTGCGTTACACCATTTCCGGAATCGTGTTGCTCGCCGTAGCTTATTTTTCGAAGGCGCACCTTCCTTCCGGGCGCGAACTGTGGCACACCGCGCTCTACGGCGTCATCATCATTGGAACCGGTACAGGCTGCCTGGTCTACGCGGAACAGTGGGTGCCGAGCGGCCTGGCGTCGGTCTTCATCACGGTGTCGCCTTTCTGGATGATCGGCGTCGAGGCGCTGATTCCCGGCGGCGCGCGCTTGCATGGTCCCACCATCGCCGGAATGTTTGTGGGCTTGGCGGGAACCATTCTGCTGGTCGCTCCCGAGGCGTTGCAAGAAGGTTTTGGCGGCCCTTTGTTGCGCGGTTTTTTGCTGCTCCAACTGGGCTGCGCCGGTTGGGCGCTCGGCTCCATCCTGCAGCGCCGCCATCAAACCAAGGCTCATCCCGTAGTGAGCGGCGCGGTGCAGCAATTGGCCACCGGCCTAGCTTTTATCGTGCCCGCTTTCTTCGCCAAGCCGCATCCATCCGCCTGGAGCGCCCGCAGTATCGGCGCAATTGCGTATCTGGTGGTGTTCGGCTCCATTGTCGGATATAGCGCTTACATTTTTGTGCTGGACCGCCTGCCCGTTTCCGTTGTCAGCATCTACAACTACATCAATCCCATCATCGCGGTGTTTCTCGGCTGGCTTTTTTTCCGCGAGCATTTTGGACTGCGGGAAGTGATCGCGATGCTGATTATTTTCGCCGGTGTGGCGCTGGTGAAGCGCTATTCGCAGCCAGTTTCTCCAAAGCCGGCTCGAGCCGTTGCGGCTTCGTGAGGACGCCTTCAAATAAATCGCCGGTTCGGTTGAAACGGTCCATGGCGTTATGGATGTTGAACTGTCCGGGATCCAAACCCGCTTTCACTTCAGACCAATCCAGCGGCGTCGAAACCGGAGCGCCCGCATGCGCGCGCAAAACATAAGGCGCGGCAATCGTTTTAGCGCTCGAAATCTGCAAATAGTCGAAATATACTTTCGCTTTCTTGCGGCTCGCGACGGTGCGCGGAGTAGTGAACAAACCGGGATTCCGATTGATCACGAGAATCGACAACAACTCCGCAAAGGACCGGACTTGTTCGAAAGTGTAAATGGGTTCGAGCGGAATGTAGATATGCATTCCGTCGCCGCCCGTTGTTTTCGGATACCCAGCCAAGCCGACCGAATCCAGTGTTTGCTTTACCAGTTGCGCGGCTTCCACGATCTGGTCGTAGGGGCAGCCTTCCGTCGGATCCAGATCGATGAGGGCGAAATCCGGACTGTCGAGCGAGCCAACCCGGCTCATCCAGGGATTCTGATCGATGGAGGCCAAATTCGCGAGATAGATCAGCGTCGCGCGGTCGTTACAGATGATGTAGTGAATCTTGTCCTGGTTATGGTCCGAGAAAATCGGCTCCAGCCGCACCCAATCGGGAACCTTGCCTTCAGCGTCCTTTTGAAAAAAGAACTGCTCATGGATGCCGTTGGGATAGCGCTTCAGCGAAAGCGGGCGATCGCGAAGATGTGGAAGAATCAGGGGCGCTACCGCGTCGTAGTAATTGACGACGTCGCGCTTGGCTATGGCTTCACCGGGATAGAAGATTTTACCGAGATTGGTGAGCTTGAGACGATGCCCTTCGATATCGAGCAGCACTTCCGCGGGAGAATCGGCCGGAATCAGCGGGCCGCGCTGCGGTTCCTCGGCCTCCGCGCCTGCGCGCACGCATTCCTTCGGATCTTTGTCGGGACGCAGCCCGGCAAAAACCGGGGCGCGCAGCAACCCATCCGGCGTAAATTCCAGATACTTGATCTCGGCCACCAGTTCGGGCTGCAGCCAGGTAACATCGCGCAGCGCCTTCACAGTTCCGGTGAAGAGGCTTTTCTTCGTAATCAGCGGCTCGATTTTGCTGTAGATTTCCTTGAGCGACTTCTCATTGAATCCGGTGCCCACTTGTCCCGCGTGCGTCAGCTTCTGCCCGTCATACAGTCCCAGCACCAGCGAGCTGAAGTAATCGCGTTCGCCATGGGTGAATCCACCAATGACAAAGTCGTCCGACGAAATCACTTTCACCTTCACCCAGTCGCGGCTGCGGCGTCCTTCGTATTTGCTCCCGCGCGCTTTGGCCACGATGCCTTCCAATCCGTTGGCGCGCGCCGCTTCCAGCATCGCAGCGCCATCCACGGTGAAGAAATCGGAGACGTGAATGCGATCGGACGGCGTGACGATTTCCGCAAGCAGCCGCTTGCGTTCTTCGAGCGGAACTCCTCGCAGATCGTAGCCGTCCAGATACAACAAGTCGAACAAAAACAAATTGACCGGCGTGGAGCGGGAAAGATGCGCTACCGAGTTTGCGTCGCCTACCGAAATGCGCGGCTGGATCAGGCTAAAGCTGGAGCGGCCTTTTTCATCCAGCACTGCGATTTCTCCGTCCAGGATCGCAGCCGTTGCTTTCACCTGGCGAGGCAGAACGCTCAGCTCCGGGTATTGCTGATCGCAGCGCTTTCCGGATCGCGAAAAAATGCGCAGCTCGTTGTCTTCGATAAAGCAGACTGCTCGAACGCCATCCCATTTCACTTCGTACAGCCAGGAGTTACCGGAAGGCGGAATCTTGGCGAGTGTAGCAAGCATCGGCGAAATGGACCTCGGCATCGGTGCTTTGACAGCTCCATCCGGAAAAGACAGCGGATCGCTATTGGCGATGGGCGGTTTGGCAGGCGGAAGATTCTCTGCAATTTCCTGTTGTGTCCGTCCCGTCAGGACGCTGCGCGCGTGATCTTCGATGTTCCAGCCCGGTTTCGCGTCGGCGTCTTTTTTCTTGATGAGCAGCCATTCATTCCCTTTACCGCGCCCGCGCATCAGCACCAGCGCGAATTCGCCGCGCAGCTTTTCGCCATGCAACCGGAATTTGAAATCGCCGCGCTCGATCTGTTTCAGGGCCGGCGCATCGCCCAGCAGCTCATAACTTCCGCGATCCCACAGCATCACACTGCCGCCGCCGTATTCCCCTTTCGGAATGTTGCCCTCGAATCCGCCGTAATCCAGCGGATGATCCTCCACATGCATCGCGAGAAGTTTGGCCAGCGGCTCCAGGCTAGGCCCTTTCGGAACGGCCCAGGACTTCAACGTCCCATCCACTTCCAGGCGAAAGTCGTAGTGCAGCCGCGTGGCGTCGTGACGCTGCACGCAAAAGTAGTTTCCGGGAACTCCTGCCGGCGCGGTTGCTTTCGGCTCTGGCTCCGGCGTCTTATCGAAGGACCGCTTGCGGCTGTATTCCTTTAACGACATGCCATCCCGCAGTATACTGGGCGTAATGCCCACGCGCGTAGTTCGATTCCTAGCCGCCGTGTTGGCTGTTTTTTTCCTCGGGCAGCCCCTCCCTTCGCTCGCCTTCAGTTCGCGGGATTCCATGTCCTGTTGCTGCAAGGACGGCAGCGCGAGTTGTTGCCGTAGATCGCACCGGCATGCGTTACAAACGGACAGCTCCGGTCCGGCGTTTTCTCCGCGCGATTGCTGTGGGCAATGCCAGATCTCAGTCCGCCACAGCCAGCCCGTTGCAGAGACCATCGCTCCGGCCGCAGCCAGGACGCAACGGGCACCGGCTATTTCGCTTTGCGCCTCGCGCCATGCTGGTTTTCGTTCCACGCCTTCCGATTCCGCTCTCTATCAGCGTCCTCCTCCTTCGCTCGCTTAGCAGCTGTGGCGGAAGTCCGAAAAGACCGCTTGCAAACGTTAAAGAGCCGCCACCGTAAGGGAGCGGTTGGGCGGACCATTCGGAAGACCGCTTACTAACGCGCGCGGCTCAGTAGATTCCGTGCGTTACAGAGCCGCGACCGTAAGGGAGCGGTGCGACGCCCATGGCGGCGCAAGGCTGTTACTTACCCGCCCACAATTTTCAATTTATTTGAGGAGGAGATTTCATGCGAAAGTTCGTTTTCTGTTCGTGCTTTTTTAGTTGCCTGTTATACGCAACGATTTTCGGAAGAATTCAAGGAGTGGTTCACGACCCGCAGCATCGGCCTTTGGCCGGAGCATCGGTAAAGTTGCAGGCGGTTACGTCGGATTACTCTCAAACCGCGCAGGCGAACGATGACGGCGAGTTTTCCTTCACCACCGTGCCGGTGGGCGATTACAAAATTACCGTCACGCAGTCTAAATTCGAAACCGAGGAGCAAACCGTCACCGTGGATTCCAGATCGTCGCCCGTGCTCCACTTCCAACTGGCGATCGCGCCGTTGAATCAGACTGCCGTCGTCGTCGGCCAGGCGGAAACGGCCAACATGGATTCGGTGACTCCCACCACGCTGCTGGATCGTGAGGACATCGCCCAAACGCCCGGCGCCGACCGCACCAACAGCATGGCGATGATTACCGACTTCACGCCGGGTGCGTACGTCACGCACGACATGCTGCACATGCGCGGAGGTCATCAAGTGGATTGGCTCATCGACGGCGTTCCCATACCCAACACCAATATCGCCACCAATCTGGGGCCGCAGATCGATCCCAAGGATATCGATTATCTTGAAATTCAGCGCGGCAGCTACGATGCGGAATATGGAGACCGTACCTATGGCATCTTCAATATCGTGCCCCGCACCGGATTCGAGCGCGACAACGAAGCGGAGCTGGTCGCCAGTTTCGGCAATTGGTATCAGACCAACGATCAATTCAATTTCGGCGGCCACACCCAGCGTTTCGCTTACTATGCGAGCGTAAACGGAAATCGCAGCGACTACGGTTTGCAGCCGCCCATCGGGCAAGTGGTTCACGACGCGGAGAATGGTTATGGTGGGTTCGCGTCCTTCATCTTCAATGCCAGCCAATCCAACCAGTTTCGCCTGGTCGCGTCGCTGCGCCAGGATTATTACCAAATCCCGATCGACCCGAATCCCAACTCATCCGGCAATCAGGTTTATCCCAGCTACGGCCTCCACGATAGCGAACGGGAACCCGATGGCTACGTCACATTTTCCTGGGTACACACTTTCAATCCCAATCTGCTGCTTACAGTTTCACCTTTCTATCATTACAACCAGGCCGCTTATAATAGCGGGCCGAATGATGTGCCAGTGATCTCCACTGTGCATCAGACCGCCAACTATGCTGGCGCGCAAGCCAGCTTAAACATCACTGCCCTGAAGAACAACGACCTGCAGGTGGGAGTTTACGGATTCGCCCAGCACCAGAACAACTACTTCAATAATGTTTTTACGGATTGCGCGCCGAACTGTCAGAACTTCGGCCCGTCTTCGGCTTCGGTAACCGGCGGCGTGGGCGAAGCGTATATCAGCGACCGATATAAGGTGACTTCGTGGTTTACGCTGATCGCCGGCTTCCGGTACTCGCACTTCGCCACCCCCGGTGTAGGAACTGAGGCCGGCGTGATAGAGAACGCGGGAGACCCACGCTACGGCGCTGCCCTCAGAATCCCGAAGATAAACTGGGTCTTTCATGCCTTCTACGGCGACTTCTATCAACCTCCTCCACCGTTGACCGCTACCGGCCCGTTGCTCGACTTGGCCACCAGCCAGACTTTAGCTTTCGCACCTCTGCGTGGCGAGCGCGATCACGAATATCAATTCGGCGTTTCGATTCCATTTCGCGGCTGGGTGCTGGAGGAGGACAGCTTCCAAACCCGAGCGGCGAACTGGCTGGACCACAACAATATCGGCGAATCGAACATCTTCTGGCCCATCACCTGGACGGCCGCGCTCATTCAAGGCTGGGAAACCACGTTGCGTTCACCGCGCCTCTGGCGCCGCGCTCAAATCCACCTGGCTTATTCGAACCAGATCGCGCAGGCGACGAGTCCGATTACGGGAGGAGTGGTTTGCCCGGTTCCGGTTTCGCCGGCCTGCCCGGTGGCCATCCCGCCCGGATATTCGCCGGTAGATCACGACCAGAGGAACACGCTGAACGTAGGCGCCAATACCAGCCTTCCCTGGCACGCGTTTGCTTCGACGAATGTATACTACGGTTCCGGATTCACCAACGGGACGCCGGACGCGCAATATCCGGGGAATTATTTGCCGCAGCATACAACGTTTGACCTTTCGCTGGGAAAGAGCTTTGGCGAGAAAGACAAATACCGGCTATCGGTGACCGCGATGAATGTTGGCAATCGACGCGTGCTGCTCGACAATAGCCTGACGTTCGGAGGCTTTCACTACAACGACCCGCGACAAATTTACGCCGAATTTCGTTGGAGATTTCACTACTGAAAAACGGCTGCAATACGGCGGCGATTCTGCAAAACGGGCCGGTCGTCCGTCAGGCCGATGCTGCGCGGGACTGCGAGGCGCATGGTGCGTTGCCGTGCCTTCGATGAGCGAATTGAGAGGGCGATAGGCTGCCACACCTTCCGCGCAGCGGGGATAACGGACTACCTGACGAACGGCGTGCGGATCGAGGTCGCGAAGCACCTGCTTAGAACTGCAACACGTCTCTCGATTGATCAATTTGTTCCGGCAATTGTTGCATTGCCGGAACGCGAGGGGTGCACATTGCTCGGCGCAGTTACCCTAACTGCATTGTTGTAAGATATGCTTCATGCAAGCCAAGCCAACTCTCATCGTTCTTCTGGTGGGCTTGTTTTCCGCCAGTTTTATTTCGAAGGCCCAGCAATCAGCAAACCCATTGGACGCCAGGAGCACCATTACAGGGCAACCAACACTCCCGTCTCAACCCGGCAATGCGTTAGTTTACATCTACCGGTCCGGTAGTGTGGTCGGTGCGGCAAACCACCCAAGACTTTTCGTCAACGAAGTGTTCGTGGGCGATCTGCACGTCTCTAACTACATATCACGTGAGGTGCCGTCAGGCACCGTCTTGTTTTCCTTTCTTCCAAAAAGCACCGTCAACCTCACTCTTTACCAAGCGCTGGCCAACAACTTGACAAAAAAGAAGAAAGACGTGCTTCAGGCTGACGTCGAAGCCGGACGCGCCTACTACTTCAAGTGGTCTTACGGCGGCTTTGGCGGCTTTCATCCGCTGAAGCCTGTGGATGCGACGACCGGGGCCAAGGAGATAACGACACTTCACCCCGCCAATCAGTGATGGTCGCTTGGCGCAAACACCCCAGCCCCCAATTTGACCCTGACATTTGAACAACGTCAGACCCGCGAACGGCGCGGGCTCCGGCGTCGTGTCAGAGTTTACCCTTTGCGAAACGGAGAAGAACCACCCGTGGTTGGTCGCCCGCGGGATGGTGGTTTCGTTCCTCCGTCACTTTCGCAAAGGGATTCTCGGGCGGTACTGGGATCGCGCCGGACGATGGAGTATTTGAGGTCGGCGTCCCCTTGGAGGCGCAGACTCAAGCGCGAGGCTAGCCATTTTTCCGCGAGCGCGTCGCAGCTTCCGCCACAGCGCGGGATTCGCCTCCTGCAGCGGGATGGCGTCTTCCTCAAACTCGCGTTCCGTTCGGGCGAGATACTCCTCGATTTCCGGCTGATGGTCGAGATAGAACGCGATGGCTCCGTAGACCTGCGCGCGCTTCAGCAAGGGGAAATCTGCTTCGGGCGAGTTGCCCTCGTTGAAGCAGTACACAATGGAATCCAGCGAAATACGCGTGCCGGCCACGTAGTAGCCTCCGTCGCGAAGTTCGATGTACATCAAGCCAGCTCGACTCCCCGCGTTTCCGGGAGCGTAAAAATCAGCGCGGCGCCGATCAGGAAGAAAGCGGAGTTCAGCGCGAGTCCGTATCCCAGGCCGTGACGGTCGGCGATGGCTCCTATAGCAAATGGCGCGAGAGCGCTGGCGGCGCGCCCGGTGTTATAGACGAAGCCTTGCGCGGAGCCTCGGATGGAAGTGGGATAAAGTTCGGCCAGCATGGTTCCGAACAGCGAAAAGAAGCCGGTGCCGAAAAATCCCACCAGCGGCCCCAGGGCGAGCAGCCAGAATTCAGAGGAGGGTCCGGCCCACATCGGAGTGAGCCCGTAGAGAGGTGTGAGCACCGCGGCAATGATGACGTAGACGAAGAAGGCCGGGCGGCGGCCCCACCAATCGGCCAGCCAGCCGAAGCTGGCGTAGCCCAGGAACGTACCAAACTGCATGATGAAGATCCAGGCGCTGGTTTGCAGGATGTTGAGTCCGGCGCCGCCCTGCGAGCGGGGAGCGGAGAGAAATCCGGGGAGCCAGGTGTTCAGGCCCCAATAGGCGAAAAGCATGCACGTTGCCAGCGCGGTGGTGAGGAACGTGCGCCTGGCTAGCGGCGGACGGAAGAGATCGAGCCAGGGGCTTGCAGCGGGTTTCTTTTCCCACAGCGGCGGCTCCTTCACTTTGCGCTGGATCCAGATGGTGAGCAGCGCCGGAAAAAGTCCGGTGAGGAACAGCACGCGCCAACCGAAGCGGGGCAGGATGAACGCGGTGCTGGCGGCAGCCAGCATATAACCGAGCGCCCAGCCGGATTGCATCAACGCGATGGCTTTGGCGCGATGTTTCGGCGGCCAGCTTTCAGCGACCAGCACTGCGCCGGCCGACCATTCGCCGCCCAGTCCGAATCCGACGATGGATCGCCAGAAGATGAGCGAGGTAAGCCCGGTGGCAAGGGCCGATCCGCCCGATCCGATGGAATAGATCAGGATCGTCAAAACGAGAGTGCGACGCCGCCCGATGCGGTCCGAAAGGAAACCCGCGCCGATGCCGCCCAGCGCGGAGGTGATCAGAGTAGCGGAGCTGATAAGGCCCGCGGTAGCAGCCGACCAATGAAATTCAGCGCGCAGAGTCTGGACGACGAAGACATAGAGCAGGACGTCGTAGGAATCGAGCACGAAGCCGGCCATGGCGGCCCAGAGCGCCAGGCCGCGCGGCTCCGAGACCCAGGCGAGGGGACCACTACGGGCAACGGGCGCCGTGATTTGGGTGGAATGTGTCAGGCAGATTCAAAGTATCACGGGCGGGGCGCCGTCCTCGCGAGAAGGTGAAGGAGCTAACCGGCAGCGGCGGGCTGGGGAGGCGACGGGATCCAGCGCTGAACGATACCTCGGACGGCGTCCGCGTACGGTTCAAATCCGATGGGCTTTTGAACGTATTCGCGCGCACCGAGCGCCAGTGCTTTCTGCACTTCCACCTTGTTCTGCGTGGAGCTGAAGATGACAACAGGTATGTTCTTCCGCTGGTAGTGCTGCAGCACGGTATGGCCGTCGACACGCGGCATGTTCAGATCCAAAATGATCAATTGTGGTTGGAAATCCGGAGCGCTTAACATTTTGAGCGCTTGCTCGCCATCTTTGGCCACCAGGAGAGTCAAGGGCACCGCAACCTGGGACAGGGCGACCCGAATCAGCAGCACATCGGCGGGATTATCCTCCACTAAGAATACTTCTATTGTCTCCATGGTCCCGCACTTTTACTTGTCTTTGCCTGCAAGTAAGATCCGCCAGCGGTCAACTGGTTACACGATCGTTTTCCCGGCGGGAGCGCGGCGCGGCGAACGCGGCGCGGCTCCGCTAGGCTACCGCCGAACCGCTGACGCGTGCGCCAGATTCCTCCAGAAACACCTCAAATCCGAATTGGGGAGTGCGTTCGCCCCGTCCCCAACGATTCATGCTCCACTGGACCCGCAAATGGCGGACGCCCGGGTGCATCGCCATATTCAGGAGGACCGAATAGACGCCGCAATATTGGCGTTGGCGGAAAGTGAGAAGCGGCAGGGAACCCCAATCCCGCTGATCCGGCGAGCCCCAGACGGAAACCGTGAGCCCGGTGCGTTCCACCACGTCGGTGATTCCAAGAGTGACCACCAGCAATTTGCAGCAATGCTGGTCGAGATCCACCACCGGACCGACGCCATCGGCCTGCTGGACGGATTCGGCAAGCAGACACTTGGGACGCGAAATATTTTTTCCGGATTGGCCACCCGAGCCAAGCTGGCCGCCCGTAACGCCGGTGCCGGAACTGGCGCTGTAACGAGCCGGCGAATTTATCGATTCGTACACTGGGTCGACCGCTTCGCGCGAGTCGGAAATGAGTTCGTTCGACAGAACTTGGGCTTCCATGGTTGGGCTGGCTCCTGTAACCGTACTTAACGGCAGTTTTTAAAAATATTCTTAGGACTGCGGTTGTTAATTTCAGCAAAAAATCGCCGAGACCATTACCAAGCAACTGGGTGACCAACCCCCAACTTGCGGTTTTATCGCTTGAGGCTGCAATGATTGCACTTGTACGGTAATAGGTCGTGATAGAGGCACGGACTGAAGAGAAGGACGCAGGGAGGTTGAGTAAAATTCACCCTTCCTGAATGAAACGGTTGCCAGTTCCAGTTCGCTGTCAAACTTCCGTGTCAACTTATTGACTTTTTTCGTCTTACTCGTAGACCGGGGGGCAGATCACGAAAGCTGCCACCAGCTTCCCCAAAATGTTACCGCGAGTAGTAACATCGTCTAAATAGAGCCGGAACGCTCGGCTTGCCTAATCGGAGGACCAAAGCAATATGGCGAATCTGCCACGCTTCGCTGATCTTCTTCCCCGCTCCGCGGACCGATGGCTGCTGTCCAGAATTCTTCAAGCTACCGGATCGGCGCCGGTGCGGCTTCTCGTTAAGGGAGGCGCGGATGTATCCCCGCCTGGAGGCGCTCCGGTAGCCACCATGGTGATTCAGGACCGCAACACGCTGGCGAGCCTGTTGCGCGACCCTGAGGTGAGTTTCGGCGACGCCTATATGGACGGCCGGATTGAGGTGGAAGGCGATCTGGTGCGTTTTCTGGAGGCGATCTATCAGGCGATGGAAAACTCGTTGACCGTGGGCCACTGGTATTCCCGGGTCGCTTCCAAGTGGATGGATTTCTGCCAGGACAACTCGCGTCACGGATCGCGCAACAATATCCACCGCCATTACGATTTAGGGAACGACTTCTATAAGCTTTGGCTGGACGATCAGCTCCTCTATACGTGCGCGTACTTTCCGACGCCGTCCGCGAGTTTAGAGCATGCGCAAATCGCCAAGATGGATCACGTCTGCCGCAAGCTGCGGTTGCAGCCCGGTGAGACGGTGGTGGAAGCGGGCTGCGGATGGGGAGCGCTGGCGCTTCACATGGCGCGGGAATACGGGGTATCGGTGAAGGCGTACAACGTTTCTCGCGAGCAGATTGCTTTTGCGCGGCAGCGGGCGCGGGCGGAGGGAATGAGCGATCGCGTGGAATACATCGAAGACGATTACCGGGCTATCTCGGGGCGTTTCGATGTCTTCGTTTCGGTGGGCATGCTGGAGCACGTGGGTCTGGATCACTTCCAGGAGTTTTCCGACACCATCCACCGCAGCATCGGCGACACCGGGCGCGGGCTGCTGCACTTTATCGGGCGGAACTATCCGGAGGTATTCAGCCGCTGGATCCGCAAGCACATTTTCCCGGGAGGGTTTGTTCCATCGCTGCGGGAGTCCTTGCAGGTGCTGGAGCCCAAGAATTACTCGGTTCTGGACGTGGAGAATCTGCGGATGCACTACGCCACGACGTTGGAGCACTGGCTGGAGCGGTTTGAACAGTCCAGGCAGCAGGTGACGGGGATGTACGATTCGCGCTTCGTGCGCGCGTGGCGCCTGTACCTGGCGGGATCGATCGCCGCTTTCCGCGGCGGCCATTTGCAGTTGTTTCAGATTTTGTTTACCGGCTCGCAACGGGAGCCTGTTTTCTGGACGCGCGATCCGCTTTATACGGAAGCGCCCTTTGCCGGGCATGCCAGACCGGCGGCCGAAACGGTCCGCGAGAAGGTGAAATGGACGCATGCGATGTCCTGATCGTGGGCGGCGGGCCGGCGGGTTCCTCGTGCGCCTGGGGGCTACGGGGGTCCGGGCTCGACGTGGCGATTCTCGATCGGCAGACCTTTCCGCGCGATAAGATCTGCGGCGGATGGATTACGCCTCAGGTGCTGGGGGAACTGGGGATCGATCCGCCGGATTACGCGCGGGGGCGCGTGCTGCAGCCCATTACCGGGTTTCGCACCGGGTGGATAGGCGGACCGGCGCTGGATACCGGCTACAACGCGACGGTGAGCTACGGGATCCGCCGGCGTGAGTTCGACGATTATCTCTTGCGGCGCTCGGGCGCGCGGGTGATTGAGGGCGTCGCGTTAGCGAGCTTGCAGCGTGAAAACGACGGCTGGAATGTCAACGGGCTGACAAAAGCGCGTCTGCTGGTGGGCGCGGGCGGACATTTTTGTCCGGTGGCCAAGCTGACGGGCGCCAAACCTACGCGCGAGAACGCGGTAGTGGCACAAGAGGCCGAGTTCGAGATGGACGAGCGGCAGCAGGCGGGATGCCGCGTTCGGGCAGATACGCCGGAACTTTACTTCTGCGCGGATATCAAAGGCTACGGCTGGTGTTTTCGCAAGCAGAATTACTTGAATATCGGCCTGGGGCGGATGGATCAACACCGGCTGACCGAGCACGTGGCCGCGTTCGTCAAGTTCTTGAAATCGGAGGGGCGCATTTCGTTCGATGTTCCAACGGCGCTGCTGGGACACGCGTATCTGCTGTATGGAGTTTCGGAGCGTAAGGTAGCAGACACCGGCGTTGTGTTGATCGGTGACGCGGCCGGCCTGGCTTACAAACAGAGCGGGGAGGGGATTCGGCCAGCCATCGAATCGGGCCTGCTGGTGGCGCGGGCCATCACGCAGGCGCGAGGGGATTACTCGAGGGAGGCTCTCGGCGTTTATGAGAAGCTGCTCGCCAGGCGTTTTGGGGCTACGTCGGGCAGGGACTGGGCTTCGCGGATTGGCGAGCTTCTTCCTTCGGCTTGGATCGGAGCAGTGGGAAGGCGGCTGCTGGGCGCAAGGTGGTTTGTGCGGGATGTGGTGATCGACCGCTGGTTTCTGCACGCGAACGAGCCTGCTCTCGATTTGATGTCCGGGGGCGCGCGAAGGGCTTGACACGTGGCGTTTCCGTCCGCGGTCTTGGGCGGTTTCCTGGAATTCCCGTGCTGAGACAAGCCGGAATGAGGACGCTCGTGGTCTCGACGGAAAATTCCGAGGGAAAGGACACCACTTCTATAACAACCTGTTACCCACGTCGCCTCGCTGCGTTTCCTCGTTGAAAAAGGAGCACTGAACAGGCGAGCTCGACACCAACCGATGGTGCCCCTACGCTTGGGAACATGGAAGTACATTTCTCGCCTGATGTCGAAATGCGGCTCCAACAAGTGGCTTCTGCCAACGGCAAGGACGCTGAGCAACTGGTGAAAGAGACGGTGAGTCGCATGCTCGAGAACCAGGCGCGCTTCACCGCGGGAGCGCAAAAAGGCATCGATCAAGCCGACCATGGCGAGTTGGTAGAGCACCAAGAGATTGTTCGCCGTATCGAACGACTGTTCGGTTCATAAGGAAAATTCGGATGCCGGAAGCGTCGGACGAAGTTGTGGCCTGTGTTCCGCGCATCCGTTTCGGGGCAACCCTGAAGATAGTCCCACGGCTTACCGCCATACTGACGAAATTGCCGGAATTCTCCACGTCTGGCACGGCAAGCAGGATTGGCGCTGACTGTCACGCGCCGGGTTCGGTGGCTCGTTCGGCTTCTTCGGCGGCGGCCGGACCGGTTTTTTCCGCGTCGGCGACCAGGACCCGCGCGTTTTGGGCCTGATCGTGAGCCACGCGCACCTCGAACGGGAAGTTGGGCAGCACCGAATCGCCGACCAGGACGGCCGCGATGCCATTGGAGTCCAGGAGGTTCTTGATGCTCATGGCCTCCATTTCACTGGCGGCGCTGGCGATGGTCTCCTGGTCGAGCGCGTGCGAGTCGTCCACTTGTTCGGCTTCATCGGGCAGCGGATTCTCGGCGATCAACTCCTCGGCCCGGGCGAGGTCGGATGCGGCGACGCGGACTTCAAAAACGCCTTCCGGAACGCCGGACGCGGAGTCGTCTAAGAGAGACGCATGAATTCCGGCGTCCTCCAATAGCTCGACGATGCATTCGGCGTCGTCCTTCGCGTCCACATCCATGGAGCGATACACCGTGACCAGTTCTTCGCGATTCGATTCCAGAGGCACGTTTTGATTTTAGAGGATTATTGCAGACAGCGGCGTTAGAATAATTGAGGAGGGTCCATGGCGGAAGAATACGGCAGCAAAGCGGTGTGGTTCATGGCGGGGATTGCGATTGGCGCGACGGTGGCGTTGCTTTATGCCCCCGCAACTGGGGAAGATATGCGCCGGCAACTTACACGCAAGGCGCAGAAGGGCCGGGAGGCGCTGGCCGATTCAAGCGGGGATTTGCTGGAGCGCGGCCGGGAAATGTACGAGCGCGGGCGCAAACTGGCGGATGAAGCGGCGGATATGTTCGAGCGCGGCCGAAAGATCGTCGAAAGCACTGCGTCGAATTTGAAGGGCTGAGCATCTCTTAAAGAGCTAAAGCCACGAAGGAAGCAGACTAACATGACCAGTACGATTGCCGCGCCGATCCAGGCGCAGACCAAGCCATTTTCCAACGAGCCGGTATCCGATTTTTCGAAACCGGCCAACCGCGAGGCGATGGAGCGGGCGTTGCGCGATGTGCGTGCCCAGTTGGGACGCGAATATGATTTGCTGATCGCCGGACGGCGGGAGAAGACGCCGGATAAGCTGAAATCGCTGAATCCGTCGCGGCCGGGCGAGGTGGTCGGCGTTCATAGCAAGGCTACGGCGGCGCTGGCGAAAGAAGCCGTAGAAGCGGCGCATGCGTATTATCCGGTGTGGGGCGCGGTGCCTGCGGAGGAGCGGGCGCGAATTCTGCTGCGCGCGGGCGAACTGTTTCGCGAGCGGAAGTTCGAGTTCGACGCCTGGCTGGTTTACGAAGCGGGCAAGACCTGGCCTGAAGCGGACGCGGATGTTTCCGAGGCGATCGATTTCTGCGAGTATTACGCGCGCCAGATGCAGCGTCTGGCCAAACCCGATCCGCTGGTGCAATTGCCGGGCGAGAAGGACGAATTGTTCTACCTGCCTTTGGGTGTGGGCGTGATTGTTCCGCCATGGAATTTCCCGCTCGCCATTATGGTGGGGATGACCACCGCCGCGCTGGTGGCAGGCAACACGGTGGTGATCAAGCCGTCCAGCGATACGCCGACCATCGCGGCCAAGTTCGCCGAAGTTCTGCTGGAGGCGGGATTCCCGCCGCAATCGTTTTCGATGCTGGTGGGCAGCGGCGCGGTGGTGGGCGATGTGATCGTGGAGCATCCGCTGACGCGGTTCATCGCATTCACCGGATCGAAGGAAGTGGGCCTGCGCATCAACGAGCTGGCGGCCAAGCCGCGCAAGGGACAGCTTTGGATTAAGCGCGTGATCGCGGAGATGGGCGGCAAGGACGCCATCGTGGTGGACCGGGAGACCGACGTCGACACCGCGGTGAAGGGCGTGCTGTGGTCGGCTTTTGGGTTCCAGGGGCAAAAATGCTCGGCTTGCTCGCGGGCTATTGTGGACGCCGCGATTTACGACGAGTTTGTGGATAAGTTGAAGGCCGAAGTAGCCGGGTTGAAGGTGGGATCGGCGGAAGACTCCGGAAACTACATGGGTCCGGTGATCAACGAAGGCGCGATGAAATCGATTTTGGAATACGTGGACGTGGGAAAAAAGGAAGGCCGGCTGATTGCGGGAGGCGATCGGGCTCCCGGCGATGGCTACTTCGTGCGGCCCACTGTAATCGCCGACGTGGATTCGAAAGCGCGGATATTTCAGGAGGAGATCTTTGGGCCGGTGCTGGCGGTGGCCAAGGCGCGGGATTTCGACCATGCGCTGGAGCTCGCGAACGATTCCGAGTATGGGCTCACGGGCGCGGTTTATAGCACGAATAAAGAGAAGATTCGCAAGGCGCGCGAGCAGTTTTTTGTAGGCAACCTTTACATTAATCGTAAATGTACGGGGGCGATGGTGGGCGCGCATCCTTTCGGCGGGTTTAATATGTCGGGGACGGATTCGAAGGCGGGCGGGCCGGATTACCTGCTGCAGTTCCTGCAGGCCAAGTCGATAGCCGAGAAGATTTCATGATAAGGTAAGTTTGTCCGGCTGGCCCTGCCCCGATGAGAAGGGGACCAAGAAGTCATAACTCCAGGGTCGATTCCGAACGACGCGGCGAAGGGCGTCCGATAGTATCGGCGCCCTTTTCCATTTGGGGGGGGGGCTGGGGGCTAAGGGGCCCGGCACGTTCTGCGTTACGGGTACGCTCCAGGAATCCCGATGGGGCGGCAGCGTGAACGTTTACGGTCGCGGTTCTGAAAAGCTCGGTTCGGAAGCAACTTCTTCGAGCGGATTGGGATAGGCGTCGGGATCCTGGTCGCCGTGGACGCATTGGAAATCTTTTTCAATCAGGATGGCAAGGCGTTGGCCGGATTGGAGCGTTTGATCTCCTGTGATCGCGACGCGGTCCGAACAGGCCCAAGCGGTGGCGTCGGCGCGCGGAAGTTGAATGCGCAGCCAGCCGTTGGCGTAGAGGGCTTGCGGCGCGCTCAGGTTGGAGAGCGATTCCAGTGCGTAAGAGAAGCTGGCGCCGGGGGCGAACTGGATGCCGTCTTCGAGAAAACCGGTCTTGCTGAACTGGGCCACTTCGGATTGGGTCAGCCGCAGCCGCAGCGAATTCCCATGGATGCGGAGTTTCATTCGATTCTGGATGCTCCTGAATAGATGTTAAAACGGTTGTCGCGCACGAAGCCAAGCAGGGTAAGGTTAAAGCGCTGCGCTGTTTCCACCGCCAGGCTGGAGGGCGCGCCGACGGCGGCCAGGATGGGGATGCCGGCCATCAGCGCCTTTTGTACCAACTCGAAACTGGCGCGGCTGCTCACGAAGATTAGACGACTGCCGAGGGGCGTATGGCCCGCAAGCATTTCAGCTCCGATCAGCTTATCCACAGCGTTGTGGCGGCCGACGTCTTCGCGCAATAGCTGAAGCGTTCCCTCGGATGAGAACAGGGCGGCCGCGTGCAGGCCGCCCGTGCGCTCGAAGACCGGCTGGGCGCGCCGCAGCGCCTCGGGCAGAAGATGAATCACGCTCGATTGGAAGATGGGCGAGCTGCGCGGCAATACCGGACAGCCCTGCATATCGATCGCCTCGATAGACGCTTTGCCGCACACGCCGCAGCTCGAGGTGGTGTAGAAGTGGCGTTCCAGGCGGTCGAGATCGACCTCGACTCCGGGATTCAGTTCGACCGTGACGGAGTTCCCGAGCTGACGCGGGTTGCCATTGGTATGGTGCGACCAGCGGATTTCGCGAATCTGGTCCGCGTGCTGCAGGATGCCTTCGGTGAACAAAAATCCGGCGGCCAGCTCGAAGTCGTTCCCCGGGGTGCGCATGGTAATCGAGATCGATTTGTCGCCGAGGCGGATTTCGAGCGGCTCTTCGACGGCCAGCAGGTCCTGGAACGGAGAGGAGGAATCGCCCTCGACCTTTTGGACGGGGACTGTCAGGATGGGCCGGTTCACACCGACTTCATGGTAGCGCGAGGGCTTCCACCACGGGTAGTGTCGGGTAGTCCGCTAAAAGTTGGTTGATGCTCTATTTGGCGCAAACAATGAGGCGACGAGAGTCGTAGGGGTGCATCGGATGAGTTGCGCCGATGATGGGAGCCGCACCATCGATCAAGCGGGGATTGAAGTTTTGAAGGCCATCGGCAAATGATCGACCAACAAAACACGAAGTAATGCCCTCATTGCGTTTAGTCAACTCCTGACGGGCCTTATCGCAATCGTTATCGTCTAGAACAGCGATCTGGCGTCCAAAAACCAACACGTCAAACGTTCTGAGAAATGGACCAGGGAGTGTAGCCCCGTTTGCCATTAGTACGCCATTAGTACGTTAATAGCCTTTCCGTCATTGCTCAGGACAGGCAGGCTGAGTTCTATTCCAGCCGCGTGAGCGTATGCCTCCCCGCTTCCAACGCCGAGCCTACGAAATTTTTCCCCGAGACGCTCAATGCGTTCAAACGCTTCGTGAGTGTTGACGCCGACCAACGGTGAAAGCGCGGCTTCCTGAAGGATGGTGAGTAGTCCATTATTGAACGCCTTTGTCAATCTCTGGTGAACATCTTGAAATCTTCGGTTCTTGACTAGGTTTCGAAGCTCTATTTCAACAGGCTCAGGAATGACGGTCAATATTCCGTACTGTGATCGAAGGACCTTGAGTAGGCTCAGCTTGTCGCAGGCGAGCAGTTGAATTATGGCGTCTGTATCACCAAGAATCCAATCTTGTTGGCTCGGTTGGCCTGGGGCGGGGTTGCCCACGCGCGCCTACGCTGCTTCAGGAAGCATCTGGCGGAAACGTTCCTGGAACGTGTATCTGTCCATCATTGTCAGCTCAGCCGCTTTGTCAATAGTGATCCTATCCGCAGATAAAAGTTCTATTACGATTTTAAGGAACCCCACAGGCAACAGAAGTCCGCGACCGCCAATTTTAACAAACCTGTCCTGAAAAAACCATTTGTGCTGATCGTGTGGAACGGTCGCCAAGAACTCACGCGTTGTGAGTGCCTGCGGAGATAATTTCTTTAGATCGGCTGCGCAGTCAAACTTTAGGTATTCATCATGTTGGTCTGGCGTTATCATTTTGTGACTCAAGGCGGCGCGTAACACTAGGCGTTGCTCGGCTTTCGACCCGGCTATAAGACTGGCCAAGTTTTTGGCGGATAGCCGCTCCCAATGAATACCAAACCGATTGACGAGGTATACCAAGACAGCTTTGGGAACTAAACATTCCTGTGCAAACAAATTGGCTCGTCTTTCACTTATGTCGTCACTGGTTTCTCGTCTGTAGTCAACAGAAACAGGTTCGCCTTCCAAATCGAATATACCGTGACAAATCTCATGAAGTATAACAGAATTTCTTCGAAACCATGTTGATTGATAAGAGTTGGCAAAAACGCATGCTATGTCATGTGTCGATTTGACGCGAAAACTGCACCCCTCGATTAGGGAGTCTGGAACAGGACTCTCGACGATGACGATTCCAATCTTCCGAAGAACTGGTCGAATGAAATCTCCGATAGCAGTGCCACCCGTCTCCCATCCCATCTCGGCCCTGAACATCCTGGCCGCCTCGCGAGCCTGGGAGATCACTGGCGCAGCTTTATCGATCGCTGAGCGCACACGCTGGAATACCCCTTCGTATGCACCAGTCGTCCGACTGAGAAAACTTTGTAGTTCTCCAAAGTTGAAACAGAGCTTCCTGACCATACCAACCATTTCAAGATCCGCAGTCGAACTGACGGACGGGATGGAGCGCAGCTTGTACCAAATCGCGGGTTGCAACTCGCCTCCCTCAAATTGATTTTTCTCTATGTCTGAGGGTTGAACACCAAAAACAGAGGCCAACTCGGGAAGGATGTACTTTGGAATGTGTCGAGTGCCAGACATCCATTCATAGAACTGCTCTGGCGCCACATTGAAGACACTAGCCCAGAATTTTGGTTCGACGTTGGTAAGCGTCACCAAATCTCGTAACATTCTATCGAGCAAGCTTCGCGGTTTGCACGCGCGATTAGCTCTGCTCCCACTCCATGGATTCCGGTTGCACGTTTTAGGCCACGGCCTGTGACCGGGGACGATCTACTATCTCAAGATACGGCAAAATCGGCCACACATTAAGGGGAATCCGCCGATCAAGCGGCCTCCAGTAATTCGCGCACGCTCCAAATGTGATCCGCGATCCCCGCAGCCATCGCAGGCGTTACCCTGAGCGATTTGTGAACTCGGCAGAAATTATAAAATGCAAACCAGCATGCGACAGCGGCCCAGTGGTTCTCCCATTTCTTCGAGAAAGCATTCGTCAGTCTCGTAAAGCGGCGCGTTCCCATCCGCACACTGAGGTTCTGGCGTTCGATGATCGAAGTGCAAATGCGCTCTGGATCGGGCTGGCCGAAGACTGGGACCACCTCCACGGATTGCACCTCAGCCGGGCTGTAGCGCGCTTCGCCATCGGTGCCAGCGCGGTAGACCTTGATGAGTGCAGCGTATCCAGTGAGTCGGTCGTGCAGCGTGGTCGTGATCGCCGAGCGATACGGGGCGAAGCCATCTGTCGTGATTTGAAACCGGCCATGTGCCGTCGCGTGTCGAATCCCTTCCACGAAAGCGTCAGTGGTCCTTTGATCGCGCTTGCCGAGCGCGATATTCAGAACTAGCTTGCTGTGCCGTTCAATCGCGACGAATGTGTAGGCGTCGCCAAGGTTCTGATCGTCTCCGGGTCGCACCCGCTTTTGCTTTTTTCCGATGAACGCCCACAACTCGTCACATTCAACATCGCGTACCTCGACGTTGCGAATCTTCTCGGCCATGATGCGCTCGCATTTCTCGCCTGCAAGTACGAGCAACTTCAGGATGGTCGTGTGATGAACATCAGTCACACGCTCGACACTCGAAACGCTGTTGCCTTCGAGCAGGAGCTTTAGGACCATCTCGGCTTTCTCGACGGGCAGGTACATTCCGTCAAGGGTCTGATCGCGGGCATCCGTGAAGACCTTGCGGCATTGGTTGCATTGGTAGCGCTGGCGGTTTTGGCGCTTCCCAAACTTACGGCATTCGGAACGGCAATTGTGACAAGTCACTGCGAATCTCCTTGAGATGCGCAGCCAAAAGCCAGATAATGGAGTTGCGAGGTCCGTGCGGCTTTGGCTGTGCGGATTTTTTCCCGGTGGCAGTTAGCGCTGCCGCCGGGAGTAATTGACAATTGGCGGGCCGGGTGGGAATCCAACCCACGACTGGGCGATTAGTAATCGCTCCCTCTATGCGCTGAGGTACCGGCCCGAAAACAGAAGCACCACGGCCCAAACCGACATCTTATTGAGAGGCAACGGTTTGGGCCTTATTGTTTTCGCCCATACCGGCGGTGCTGCTGGGATCGGTATGGGCCAAATCTCTTCTCATCATCATTACCCAACTCCATCGTATCAGATTTATACCATTAGCAAAGGATATTTATGGATGTACTAATGAATCTACTATCGCAACGGATTGCTTCCGGTGCTATTATTGATTCGTTACCGGAGGTTACCAAGTTATGACAGAGTCATCCGAAAACGGCGTTAGCACCACGACGCCCAAGCTGAGGCACCGAAGCCCGAACTACCCAAGCATTGGCTTGCGCGCTGCTGTAGGGAAGATTGAAACGCTGTACAAGGGCACTGGGCTAGCGCCAGTGATGAAGATTACGGCGCTTAAGCAGATGGGTTATGAGAAGGCTGAAGGAGACGGCGCAAGGCTATTATCCGCGCTCAGGAACTTCGGCTTGGTTGAAGAAGTCGGAGAAGATCGACTCAAACTTACCCAGCGCGGCATTGATATTGTGGCCCGACAGCCAAGCGATCCTCAGCGGATAACTGCTTTGCGTGAGTCCGCTTCTGGCCCCAATATCTATCAAGAATTGCTTACGAAGTACGCCTCTGGAATGCCGGGCGATTCTGCTTTAAAATCCGAGCTGATTGCGGCCAAGAAATTCAATCCGAATGCCGTTGACGGATTCATCCAGGACTTCAAGGACACGTTAGAGTTTGCTGGTATATCGGATGTTCGTGTGTTAGAATCTAAGCATGAGGAAGAAGTACGCGAGCCACCACCGCCTCCCGCTGCTACTCCCGGAATCGGGGACCGCGTTCAATGGGAGTCTCAGGGCGTCCTTCAATTTCCAGAGCCGAGGCGCATCCGAGCGTTTTCAGACGATGGACAATGGGTATTCGTGGAAGGCAGTAGTACGGGCGTGCCGCTGAGGGAGTTGACTATCGTGGAAACTCCAATCACCGATCCAAAAATTCAGAACCCTCCGCAGATGCAGAATCCGCCGCAGTTCGACTCTCTTAAACCGCCGCCTCGGCAGGGAGCGCAGCCAGCCCCCAAGATGCGGTCTTACTCCTGGGCGTTATCTGGCGATTTCAACGCAAAGTTGGACCTCTTTGGGGATGCGCAAACGGAGGAAGATATCGACGCTCTCGCGGACTACGTGAATATCACCATCAAGGCGCTAAAGCGCTCGCTGAAGGCGAAACCGCGAGAGGGTGGAGAATAGATCCATGGCTACCAAGAAGGCTAAACCAGCGAGTCGATCCAAGAAAAGCAGTTCCGCAAAATTAGAGTTAGATGTCGAGATAGGACAAGGATTGTACGGTCTCGGGAAGGAGCTTGAAGAGATCGCTAATCAGTTACGAAAACTTGGAGAATTAAGCGAGCTGGAGCCATTGTCCGATAATGTGGCGGATATGGCCCGTGCTTTGCACGCGCTCGCTAACGCTACTGCGTTATCAGTGATTGCCAAACATGGAACGGAAGAGAACGTTCAAGAGCGATCACAATCCTGTCGGGCTGGTTTGAAGAATTCCGTGACCGTTGAGGATCAACCAACTTTTAGCGGACTACCTAGCTAGTGTCGTAAAGGCTACGCCAGGTTCGGGATCTTGATAATTTTCTTTTGGATGGCGTACTGCACGAGCTGAGCCTTATTGTGGATGTCCAGCTTGCGCATCAGATTGAACTTGTGGGCTTCCACGGTTTTGACGCTGAGGTTCAGATCGCAGGCAATCTCTTTCACGGAGTTGCCTTCGGCCAGCATTTTGAGGACTTCGCGCTCGCGCGTTGTAAGGGTGGCGAAACGCGGGAGCCGGTTGGCCGACTTGATCCGGGAGCGAAAATCGTCCACGAGCTGCGACAACATGCGGGGACTGAGGTAACTTCCACCGCGGCAAATGTCGCGGACCGCCGCCACAAGCTGGGCCGAAGGGCTGTCCTTGAGAACGTAACCGCTGGCGCCTACTTCCATGCCCTCCACCAGGTAGTCTTCATCGTCGTACATGGTGAGAAACAAGACTTTCGTTTCGGGACGATTTTTCTTGATTTGCCGGGTAGCTTCGAAGCTGCTGAGACCGGGCATGCCGATGTCCATCAGCACCACGTCGGGACGGAATTCGACGGCTTTCTCGACGGCGTCGCCTCCGTTGGAAGCCTCGCCGACCACTTCCATGTCGGCCTCCGCTGAAATCAGGGTCCGGATGCCCTGGCGAAAGAGTGTGTGATCATCCGCCAACATGATGCGAGTCTTGGCCATAACGTTTTCCCCAGTTACTGTCTCGAAATCCCTTCCTCAGCTTGAGCGTTCTTACGCGTGGAGCTTGAGCTTCCCACGCACGGCTCAGGCCGCCGGACCTATGCTCCGGCCGCTCCGATTTTCCGCGCGGGACTTGGTTCCCGTCGGTTTGGCTCCCACAGGCCTGGCTCCCACAGGCCTGGCTCCCAACGGTTTGGCCCCCATCGGCTTGGCGGCGATCGACTCGACCGAACTGGACTCCGGGGGCTGCTTGGCTACCGGAAGACGGATCGATATCCTGGTGCCCCGTCCCGTTCTATGACGATCATCCGAACTTTTCCCGATCATGGCTCCATTGCCGGACCCATTCTTCGGATAACTGCGAATTTCGAACCTGCCACCGAGTAGGGCCACGCGCTCCCTCATGCCGGAAAGTCCAAACGAATCCTTTCGAGCCAGCGCTTCCTCGACTCTAAACCCGACTCCGTTATCTTCAACGGCCAGTCTGACCCATCCATCGGCCGAACTGACAGAAATGTTTACGCTGTTGGCGGCGGAGTGTTTGGCGACGTTGTTGCAGCACTCTTGGACCAGCCTATACACCATAATTTCAGTGTGTTGCGGAAGGCGTCCCAGACGGCCCAGCAGCAGTTTGACACGGATGGGATTGAGACGGCGAAAGCGGTTCACCAGTTGACGTAGCGCGGCTCCCAAACCGAGCTGTTCCAGGACCGCGGGGCTTAAGGCCGCGATGAGCCGCCGCATTTCGAGAATGGTGCGCTCGGTGAGGTCCCGCGCTTCGCGCAGTTTGCCGATCCACAGCGCGTGCTCGGGGGGTATGGCCTGTTCGAGCAGCTCGATTTGCAAGCGGATGCACAACAGCGACTGGCCGGCTTCGTCATGCAACTCGCGGCTGATGCGGCGGCGCTCGATTTCTTCCACGTGGAGCATGTGTTCGGCGAGTTGGCGGATCTGCTCCTCGCGGGCCGCCAGGTCTTCCATCAGGCGAGCTTTCTCGGCGGCCATCAGGCAGCGCTCGGCGGCCGCGGCCAGCAATTCCTGCTCCCGCGGCAGCCACTCGTAGGATTTGGAAAAGCCAAATTGCATAACGCCCGCGGTGCGGCCGCCGGCGGCCAGCGGAATGGACCAGACGGTCTCAAAACGGTCCTTCCAGGCCGGCTCCAGCAGCAGGGCGCCCGCATCGTCCCTCAATTCCACCTGTCTTAGCTCTAACTGGCGCGAACGGGCCAGCGTGCGCATCCTGGCGCGGCTGTTCGGGACCTCCGTCCAGGCCGGTTTGTTCCGGCCGCGGGTTTGAGCCTGCGCGCGCAACACCCAGGCGCTGCGCTTGTCATTCAGCAAGTACAGGTGGCCGGCGTCGGCGTGGCACGCGTGGACCAAAGTATCCAGAAAGCGCCGCAGCAATTCGTCCAGATTGCGCGATTCCAGCTCCACGCGGAACAGCTCGTAAAAGGCCTGTGTCTCGGCTTCGCGAACCTGGTAATACGCGTTGTTCAGCGTCAGGATGACGCAGAAGTGCAGTTGCTCGCGCACCCATTGGAAGTTTGCGTACTCCTGGGGGAGGAGCTTTCGCAGCATCGGTGTCAGCAGGCGATCGTATTCCTGCAGCGCTTCGACGATGCCGCTGGGCGGGAGGTTGAGCTTGGCGAGACGGCGGCCGTTGTACTCCACCTGCTCGATGAATTTCAGGGGCGGCTGGCCGCTGGCCAGAATGCGCGCTGCCGCGCCGGGCGTGATGGCAGCCAGCGCCACGCGGATTTTGGGTTCGAATTGGCGGGATTCGAATTGGCCCCGTTTCAGCCTTGCCAGGAAGCGCCGGTCCAGGGTTTCGGCTTGGGGCAGGAGGAGGACGGCCAGGCGGTGCAAATGGACGCGAAGCTGATCGCTGAGTACATCGGCGGCGTCGGCCAGTTCCGGCGATATTTCGGTGAGCGGCACCTTATTGAGCTATATCGGCAACTAGGGGGAAAGCTTTAGGGTTGGGCGCGCCCGGGCCGCTTCCAACCTGGGATTGGGGGTTGGGGATTGGGTTTGCAGGCACCGGCTGCATTTTGGAGGCCCTGCGGATTACTCGCGCATGCCAGGCCGCCAGTCCCGAACAGGCTGTGTCGAAACCGGCTTTCTCGCGGCCGCGGCTCTGTAACGCGATGAATCTACTGAGCCGCGCGCGTGAGCAAGCGGTCTCGTCGGACTTTCGACACAGTCCCCTAAGCCCCAGCCCCGTTGACGCGCTGGGCTGTACCGACGGCTACGAAGGCCCGGGCGTCCCGTACCTTCACGTAAACCGTTTCGCCCGTCTTGATAGTCAGGTCCCGGTATCTTTCGTGGGTCATTTCCACGGTGATCGGGTCGCTTTGATCGCTGGCCAATTCCACCCTCACGATGGGTCCGGCGGATTGAATGCGGTGGACGCGGGCGGCAACGGAGTCTCCATTGGATGCGGAGCGTTCGATGTCCAGCTCGTGCGGGCGCACCAACAAGCGCGCTGCCTGGCCATTGGATTCCACGCGTCCATGGAACAGATTCACATGGCCGAGGAAGGTGACCACAAATTCCGACGCCGGATTGTGGAATACCTCGTCGGGCGTACCGGTCTGTTCAATGCGGCCCTGGTTCATAATGACGATCCGGTCGGCCACTTCGAGGGCTTCTTCCTGATCGTGCGTTACCAGGACGCTGGTGACGGCGATCTTGGCGTGCAGGTTTCGCAGCCAGCGGCGCAGTTCCTGGCGAACCTTGGCATCCAGCGCGCCGAAAGGCTCGTCGAGCAGCAACACACTCGGTTCGATGGCAAGGGCGCGGGCCAAAGCTACGCGTTGCCGCTGGCCGCCGGAAAGCTGCGAGGGATAGTGATTGGACCAGCGGCCAAGCTGGATCAGGTCCAGCAGTTCGTTCACTTTGCGGCGCAGCTCCGGTTCGCGCGGGCGCTGCTTGCGCGGGCGAACGCGCAGGCCGAAGGCTATGTTTTCGAAGACCGTCATGTGGCGGAATAGCGCGTAGTGCTGGAAGACGAATCCGACGCGCCGTTCGCTCCCGCGCCGGTCCAGAATGTCCTGGCCATCCACAACCACCGACGTGGCGGGATTCGGATCTGGGGTGTCCAGTCCGGCGATGATGCGCAGCAGCGTGGTTTTCCCGGAGCCCGACGGGCCCAGGAGCGCGACCAGCTCGCTCTGTTCCACGTGCAGATCGACATCGCGCAGCGCGACGTAGTTGGCGAACGATTTGCCGACGTGCCTGGCATCGATTGACATGGCTAAGCGATATCCTCCATCCCTGCGGGCCTTTCCTCGGCTCGGATGCGCCATTCCAGCGCCGCCTTGGCTACCAGCGTGACCAGCGCGAGCAATGCCAACAGGCTTGCTACGGCGAAAGCCGCCGAAAAATTGTACTCGTTATAGAGAATCTCGACGTGCAGCGGCAGCGTATTGGTGCGCCCGCGAATATGTCCGGAAACAACGGAAACGGCGCCAAACTCGCCCATGGCGCGCGCATTCGCCAGCACCACTCCGTAGACCAGCGCCCAGCGGATGTTGGGCAGCGTCACGCGGCGGAAAGTCTGCCAGCCGCTGGCGCCCAGCAGAACCGCGGCTTCCTCTTCGTCGGCGCCTTGCTCCTGCATCAGCGGGATCAATTCGCGCGCGATAAACGGGAAGGTGACGAAGATCGTGGCGAGAATTACGCCGGGCGTGGAGAAAATGATCTGGATTCCGTGGCGGGAAAGAAAATCGCCGATCCGTCCCTGTCCAAACCAGCCCTGCGCTCCGAAAAGCAGCACGAAGACCAGGCCGGAGACCACCGGCGAGACGGCGAACGGAAGATCGATCAAAGAGAGCAGGACGTTGCGGCCCGGAAAGCTGAATTTGGCGATGAGCCAGGATGCGGCCAGACCGAAAACGAGATTGGCGGCCAGCGTGACGGCGGCGGTGATCAGCGTGAGCCGCAAGGCCGACATCGCCAGAGGATCGGAGATGCTTGCCAGGTAGAACGAAAAGCCTTTGCGGAAAGCTTCGGTGAAGACCGAAATCACGGGCAGCAGGATCAGGAGACCAACGAAGGCGACCGAGGCTCCGATGAACAGGTTCCGCATCCAGGCTGGTTCGGTCTGACGTGGTTCCGTGGGACGGCCGGAGGATGTCACGCTGTCCTCCTGAAGTGCCGCGTGGACCACCATTGGCCGGCGTTCACCAGGAACAGCAACACAAACGAGCTGACCAGCATCAGCAGGCCGATGGCGGCGGCGCCCGCGTAATCGAATTGTTCCAGCTTGGTGACGATGAGCAGCGACGCGATTTCGGTTTTCATCGGCATGTTGCCGGAGATGAAGATGACGGACCCGTACTCGCCCAGAGCGCGTGCGAAGGCGGTGATAAAGCCGGCAATCAGCGCGGGTTGCAGGGCCGGAAGAATCACGCGGCGGAGCGCCGTGAGACGGCTGGCGCCCAGCAGCGACGCGGCCTCTTCCACGGCCGGATCCAGATCTTCGACCGCGGGCTGAACGGTCCGGACGATGAACGGAAGCCCGATGAAGGTGAGCGCGATCACGATTCCGAGCGGTGAAAACGCCGCTTTGATTCCCAGCGGCTGCAACCGGCGCCCCATCCATCCGTTCTGCGAATAAATGGCGGTGAGCGCGATGCCGGAAACGGCAGTGGGCAGCGCAAACGGGACGTCGATCAGCGCGTCCAGAATGCGGCGGCCGGGAAAATCGTACCGCACCAGCGTCCAGGCCACAATCAGGCCGAAGAACGCATTGATCGAAGAGGCGATCAAGGCCGTGCCGAAAGTAAGCCGCCATGCCGCCAGCGTTCGCGGATCGAACACGGCGTCGCTGAATTGCGCCCAGGGCTGCCCGGCGCCTTTCACCGCCAGCGCCGACAGCGGAATCAAAACGATCAAGCTGAGATAAGAAAGCGTGTATCCGAGCGTGAGGCCGAAGCCTGGAATGACAATGTGCTGCCGTAGCCGGGTCATGGTTTTTGAGCGCGCCTGCCGCTAGCTTTGCGGCTTATAGAGCTGATCGAAGATGCCGTGATCGGCGAAATGCTTGGGCTGAACTACCTTCCAGGGGCCGGCCACATCGGTGATGGTGAAGAGCTGGATGTCGGGGAACTGGCTCTTGTATTTGGCGAGCACCGCGGCGCTACGGGGCCGGTAGAAGTTCTTGGCCGCGATCTCTTGTCCGGCGTCGGTGTACAGGTACTTGAGATACGCTTCGGCCAGCGCGCGCGTGCCGTGCTGGTCGACGTACTTATCCACGACGGCAACCGGAGGCTCGGCGAGAATGCTGGACGAAGGATTGACGATTTCGAATTTTTCGGCGCCGAATTCCTTGAGCGCCAGATAAGCTTCATTCTCCCAGGACAGCAGGACGTCGCCCAAGCCGCGCTCGACGAAGGTAGTGGTTGATCCGCGAGCGCCGGAGTCCAGTACCGGAACGTTCGTATAGAGCGCCGCGATGAACTCGCGGGTTTTCTTCTCGTCGTGCCCAGAGTGGTTCCAGGCGTAACCCCAGGCTGCGAGATAATTCCAACGCGCGCCACTGGAGGTCTTGGGATTGGGCGTGATCACGCTCACGCCTTTCCGGATAACGTCCGGCCAGTCGTGAATGCCCTTGGGGTTGCCTTTGCGAACCAGGAACACAATAGTCGACGTGTACGGTGTGGCGCTATCGGGCAGCTTGGCTTCCCAACCGGGGTTGATGGCATGGCCCTTCTCAACGATGGCGTCGATGTCTGAGGCTACGCCGAGGGTCACCACGTCGGCCTGCAGGCCGTCGATCACGGACCGCGCCTGCTTGCCGGAGCCGCCATGCGACTGATCGATGGTTACCGTCTGTCCCGTCTTGTTTTTCCAATCGCTTGCAAAGGATTGATTGAAATCCTGGTACAGCTCACGCGTCGGGTCGTAGGAGACGTTCAAAAGATGTATGGTCTGCGGCCCACTGGTGGCTTCGGTTTTCGATCCGCAACTTTGAAGGATGCTGAGCGAGCCGAGCGCGAGAGTGGAGGTGAGAAAGAGGGTTGATTTAGTCACGGCAGTTGTATAGTAAGTCCATAGACAATATATAATAATATCGGCGGGCATGTCAATGGCTTGCAGTCCTGGTACTCCTGTGGGGTTGGGCGCGCCGGGGGCGCTTCCAACCTGGGATTGGGGGTTGGGCTCCATCGGGAGTCTTCGAACCTACCTTGTTGCGGACAATTGTGCCAGGCCGCCAATCCCTAATCCCGAACCCCGCCCGGCGCGCACTTGGGCGCGCCGGGGGATTGGCTGCCCACGCACGGGCTGCTTTTGGGACGGCGTGCCGATGCCCGGCCCGGGCCGCCCCATCATCTCCATCAACTGGTACGGCGCTTGAACGCGCACATCCAGACCTTGAAAAGGCCCTGGATGCGCTGGAAGAGAAAGCGCCGTGCCGGCTCGCCATGGATTGCCGCGTCACAATGAAGTTATAGCCGTGGAACGAAGAGCCCTACTGACCTGCCTTGAGAATTTTTATCTGCAAAGGTACTTCCACGGCCGGGGGATCGAAATAGGAGCCTTGTGGAGACGTTTCCCGCTACCTCGCTGGGTCCGCGTCTGGTATCTGGATCGCCTGAACCGCGCGGAGCTGGAGGATCACTACCCTGAGCTGCGGGGAAAGCTATTGCGCCCGGATCTGTTGGCCGACGCAAGCGAACTGCCTGTGCCTTCAGGCAGCCTCGATTTTCTGATTGCCAGCCATGTCCTCGAACACCTGCCATTTCCTCTCAAAGCGCTGCGCGCCTGGTATGATGCGCTCGCTCCGGGAGGCGTCCTGCTGCTGAAAATTCCCGATAAGCGCTACACCTTCGACGTAAGGCGCGAACGAACGCCACTCCGGCGTTTAATAACGGAGAGCGATGAGCCCCAGGCCTTTGACCGGCGAATTCACTACGCCGATTGGGTAGCGAATGTGGGAAACCAGAGCGCTCACTCGGCTGGCTTTGACGATGCCGTAGCCGACTTGATGCGGCGGGGCTATAGCATTCATTTCCACGTATGGATCGACGCCGATGTCCGCGAGATTATTGACTTCACTCGAAGAGAATGGCGATTGAATTGGGAGCCGGTGGTTTTCTGGGGAGCGCACTTCTACCGTAAGGAAACCACGGTCGTGCTGGTTCGGACGAGCTAGACCGACCTGGCCCCTCACTTACGCCCGAGGTGAAGGGGACACGGGCGCGGCGTTCCCGCTGCAGGCCGTCTCGAAACTGGTGACTAGCTGGCCAATCTCTGCCGGGATTTCTGCAGCGCGCCGAGGGCGCTTCCAACCTGGGATTGGGGGTTGGGGATTGGCTGCGCCAGACACGGGCTGCTTTTGGGGCGCCGGTGCGCGCCTAGCTAGCACGTTGCTCCATCGGGAGCCTTCGAACCCACCTTGTTCCGCACAAATGTGCCAGGCCGCCAATCCCTAATCCCTAACCCCGCCCGGTGCGCACTTGGGCGCGCCGGGCACTTGTGTTCTCATAAGAAAGCTAGGTCCCTCATCACAAGCCGTGAACTTCGAAATCGAAATCAAACTGCGTCTGCCTGGGAACTTGGGGAAAATCCGGCGCGCTCTGCGCGACGCGGGCTTTCGCGTGTCCAAGAGCCGGCTGCACGAATACAACGTTCTTCTGGATACTGCCAGCCGCGCCCTGCGCAGCCACGGAAAGCTGATCCGCGTGCGCCGGGTGGCGACACACACGCTACTGACGTACAAAGGCCCGTCCGAGCCAGGACGGTACAAAAAACGCCACGAGATTGAGGTCACGTTGCCGGACGCTTTCAAAGTAGAGCAGATTTTCAGCGAGATCGGTTACCATCCCATCTTTCGGTACGAGAAGTTCCGCACCGAATATTCGAAGCCGCCCAGCAACGGCAATATCATGCTGGACGAAACGCCGATCGGAAATTATATGGAGATAGAAGGTAGCCCGCGATGGATCGACAGTACCGCGCGGCTGCTCGGCTTTTCGACGGCGGACTACATCACGCGCAGCTACGGCTATCTTTATCTGGCGTATTGCCGGGAGCGCCGGATCCCCCCAAGCGACATGTTGTTTACGGCCAAAGAAATGCGGCAACTCCGCAAGAACAAAGCCAATGCCTGAAGAACCTCGCTCGCATGAGACCCGTTTCCGGGTGCGCTACGCCGAGACCGATCAGATGGGCGTGGTCTACTATGCGAATTACCTGATCTGGATGGAGCTGGGGCGCGCTGAATATTGCCGGGCGGAAGGCATCCGCTATCGCGATATGGAAGCGGCCGACGGAATCCTGCTGGCGGTGGTGGAGGCGCACTGCCGCTATCTGCATCCGGCGCGCTATGACGAAGAGATTGAAGTGAAGACCTGGGTGGGGAAGGCGAACCACCGCATGGTGGAATTTCAATACGAAATTCGCGAGTGCCAGAGTGGCCGGCGATTGGCTTCAGGCGCAACCAAGCACATTTTTCTGAGCGCCGCGATGCGGCCGGTGAAGTTGCCGGAGAGATACCTGGCGCTCTTCGGGGTTACTTCTGTTCCTGCTCAAACTTGATCACGGATTCGCCTTCGAACTTGTGATAGTTGCGGAACTCGATGACGTTGCGCTGGCAATCGTTGGAATTGCGCCAGCAGCTCAAGGCTTCCGCATGAACCGGCAACAGGAACTTGTCCGCGGTTCCCAGGCTGATGGCGTCGTAATCCACCGCCGTTTCGACGGTGATCTCAGGGAACGCCTCCGGGATCTCTTTGGCCTGCATCTCGATTCGCAGCGCCTGGCCGGTTTGCTTGTCGATCCAGACCGAGCCTTTGTAAGCCGGCACAATATATTGTCCGGGCACCCAGATTTTCCAACTGGCGCGCACCCGCTGCACCTTGAAGTCGAAAACGGAAGCGGCCCGATGCGCGATGGTGTCCTCCTGCACGTACTTGAACTCGGTGGCGGACTGGGGCGCGAAAAGATTTCCTAAAATGGTGCCGAACTCGCCGGTGGACCAGGCGCCGGAATCCTCCGGGGCTTTCTTGGTGGGCTTTCCGTTGATTTGCAGGTTGCGGTAGCTCTCCTGGTGATCGTCGTAGACCACTTCGGCGGAAACCACATCGACTACGTTCCAGCTTGGCTGGCGGGTTTCGCTGACGTAGCGGGTGGTCTGCTCCTGGCAGACATAGTTGGGCAATCCCTCCAGAAAGGAAGCCGCCGCCTCGCGCGCCTGTTCGATCAGAGCCATGTGAGGATTGCTGGGCGGAGCCGGTTTGGGACGCGGCGGCGCAACCGGAGCGTCGTCATCGGGGATGGTGCTGGAAGCGCGCGCCACTGGCTTACCGCGTATCAGCTTCGGCGGCCCGGAATCGTCGCCGTCCGGCGCGGCGTTTGGCCGCACGAGTATGGTGGGCGGCGGTCCGGTCCTTCCTTCTTGGGTTACGGACCCCGGTTCGGGTCCGATGCTGTCGGCTTCATTGATGCTGTCGGCGATTTCCTTGTTCGGCTTCATGCTGACCAGATGGAACATACCGTCCGCATCGCCGCTCGCCGTCACGTCCAGCCCATCGCCGACGCGCATGTCCGCGGGCTTTGGAACACTGGCGGAGAATTGGATGATCAGGAAACGCGTGTCTTCGGCTTCCAGTTCGAACGAGTCGGAGTCCAGTTTTCGCACCGCGCCGCTGACAACTTCGGTGTGCGTGGCGGGCTTCTCTTCGCGGGTGGTTCGCCTGGAGCCGCGGCCGCCCGGCCCGCCGTTGGGTGAGCCTCCCGGATAACGGTTAGGATTCTGGCCCGGCGGGTACGTTCCAGGTATTTGGCCGAACTGGGCGAACAGTATCGATGCGCTGATGGCGAGCAGAAACAAGGGCTTCATGCGTCCTCCTTTTCCTGGGAGTTCCTCTTCTCTCAGAAGTTCCTCTATAGACGGAATACCACGGCGGAATGGTACAGCGGGAAACGGGGCAGGCCGTCCGCTGGAGTTAACCTTGCACCCTTTTCGCCTTTCCCTCCCAAAATTGCTCCCGCAGCACCAGCTTGCGGATCTTTCCGGTGCCGGTTTTCGGAAGCGGGTCGTCGCTAAAGGCGATGATCCTCGGCAGTTTGAATTTCCCCAGACGATCAGTCAGAAACTGAAGCAATTCGTCGGATGTGAGCGTCGATCCGGGCTTCCGCACGACGATCGCGGCCGGGATCTCGCCCCAGGTTTCATCCGGCGCGGCGACTACGGCGCATTCGAATACCTCCGGATGGGCGAAAATGGCCTTCTCCACCTCGATGGACGAGATGTTTTCGCCGCCGCTGATAATGATCTCTTTCTTGCGGTCCACAATCTGGATGAAGCTCTCTTCGTCCCAAACGGCCATATCGCCGGTGTGAAACCAGGGCCCGCTCATGACGGCCGCGGTGGCCTCCGGCTCGCGAAAATAACCTTCCATGACGTGATCGCCGCGGGTAACGATCTCGCCGATGGTCTGGGAGTCGCGCGGGACGTTGTTCATCTCCGAATCCACCACGCGCACTTCCATCCCAATCACCGGCCAGCCCGCCATGGATCGGCGGCGCTGCCGGTCTGAGTCGGAAGCGTAGCTCATTCCGGGCTTGGAATTGGCTACAGTGAGCAGCGGAGCGGTTTCGGTGAGGCCGTAACCTGAAAAGACGTCGCAATGGAAGGCATTTTCCATGCGGGCGACTAGCTCGGGCGAAGAAGCTGCGCCGCCCAGGACGATGTTGCGCATGCTGGAAAGATCGCAGGCAGCCAGATCCGGGTAGTTGAGCAGCGCGTTCGCCATGGTGGGAACCAGCGCCATGTCGGTGGCGCGATGCGTTGCGATCAGACGGCAGACGGAGGCGGGATCGAAGCGGCGCACCATGATTTGCCTGGTGCCCAGCAGCGTGGACGCTTGCGGACGCCCCCAGCCGTTGGCGTGGAACAAAGGAATGGTGTGAAGATCGACGACGGTTTCGGGATCGCGGAATATACTGGCGACGGCCAGCCCGTGCAGATAAAGAGTACGGTGCGATAGCGTCACGCCTTTGGGAGTGCCGGTGCTGCCGCTGGTGTAGAACAGTTCGGCCACCGAGTTTTCCTGGAAGCTGAAAACATCGGCGCGCTCCGCGTGGCCTTGTTCGAGCAATTGTTCGTAACTCAGGTCGGCCAGGCCGGAATCGATTCCCGGACCTTTCTCGTCCAGCGCGACGAAGCGCCGGATGTCCGGGCAGACGGGTTTGAGCTGCTCCACCAGCGGCGCGAAGTCGTTTTCAAAAAGCAACATTCTCGCGCCAGAATGATTCAGGATATTCTTCAGCTCCAGCGGAGAAAGGCGGACGTTCAGCGGCATCACAATGGCGTGAGCCAGCACCACCCCGTAGTAGCCTTCCAGCAACTGATGCGTGTTGAAGCTGAGATAAGCGACCCGGTCGCCGAGCTCGATCCCTTGTTGGTGAAGCGCCGAAGCTAGGCGCTCGCAACGTTCTCCAAATTCCCGGTAAGTGAACTGCCGGTCGCCGGAAACGATTCCAATTTTGTTGGGGAACAGATCCACGGCGCGGTGGAGACACCGGATGGGTGTCAAAGGAACGAACATGGTGGCATTGTACTCTAACGGTGGCATTGTACTCTAACGGTGGCATTGTACTCTAACGGTGGCATTGTACTCTAACGGCGTCAGTTCGTTTCTAATACCGCTGTCATGACGACGTCCTGGAACGATGCGGCTTCTTCAAACAACGCCCAGAAGATTTCTCCGCTGAACTCATCGATTTCGCCGTTGGTGGAGACCACCTTGCCGGGCGGCTGCACGATGAACATGAGCGGGGTCAATCCGGAGCTGTTGGCTGGAGTTGTGACGGCGGCCGCAGGATCGGGCTGCTGAATCTTTTCTCTGCTGAACATCTCCTGAATGAGCTGGCGGGCGATTTCGTGCCGCTCGGCGGGCTGCATTTTGTCGCCGAACTGCTGCTCCAGCGCCTTCACCAGCACCTCGCCGATGCGTTGATTGGCGCGATACAGAGCCAGGTCCGGATGCAAGAGCCCCAGCGCGAGCAAAGGGTCGCCTGGACCAAACAGCATTGGAACCGAGATCTCGGTGGCCTTATTCACAAGCGCTCGAGCATTGGCATCGGTTGCCAGTGGCTGCGGAAGATGCGATTTCAGGAGCGCCAGATCCTCCGGCGGAATTTCGCTCATCAGCTTGGGAGGCGGACCCGTCCAGTGCAGCGTCTCGCGGTATTCCAATCGATGCGGTCCGACCGCCTTGACCGCGACCCGGTTCACCAGCCGCAGCTTGCCCGGTTCGGAGCTTTTAATTGACACGTCGCCATCCGGCGTGGCGCCGGGGGCCAAGGAGCGTCCCAAAGTCAACGTGCGATTGTTGTCTTTCGCTTCTTCCGACGATTTCCATCCATTTCCGGCGGGAATTACGAACGTGTCTTCGAGCGTTGGGGTGGCCTGAAAGCCGTCCTTTTTCTGCAATCCCGTCAGTGTGACGGTCCGTGTCCAGGAACCATCGGATTGAATCCGCGTGGTCACTCGGGCGCGGGCGCAGCCGCTCAGCAGGAGAGCCGCGGCCAACAGGATGGAAGAAGCAAGGGATCGCATGGCCCTCTATCGGCAGATCCGTCCCGGAGCTTGGGGGCTTGCTACCATCTGACTTTCTTGCGCCTCGGGCTCCATACATCCATCTCGAAATCGCTGGAAAACGCCGCGATCAAAGCCGCGGAAGTGGGCGCGAATACGTTCCAGATTTTCTCCGCCAGTCCGCGTATGTGGCGCGCGTCGCCGCCCGCGCCGAGCGCGGTGAAACTGTTGCAGCGCGCCCGCGAGCGGTACGATCTTGCGCCGCTGGCGATCCATGACAACTACCTGATCAATCTGGCGTCGTGCAGCGAGCCGCTGCGGGTGCAATCGACGGCGGCGTTTCGCGGGGAGATCGAGCGCGCGCTGGCCATCGGGGCCGAGTATCTGGTGGCGCATCCCGGCAATTGCAAGGGACATTCGGTGGAGCAGGGCATTTATGCTGTGATCCGGTCGCTGGCTGAAGCGGCGCGGGGATTGGTTACGGCGAATTTGACGGTACTGCTCGAAAACACGGCGGGGGCGGGCGCGGCGCTCGGAAGCCGCTTCGAGGAACTGGGCGTGATGCGGCAGTTTGCAGCCGAGGTAACCGATTTGAAAATCGGATTTTGCATCGACACGTGCCATTGCCTGGCGTCCGGTTACGATGTCAGCTCCGCGGCCGGGTTGAAGCGGACGGTGGCCGAGATGGATCGCGCGCTGGGCATCGAAAATGTGAGAGTGATCCACGCCAACGATTCGAAAACGCCGCGGGGATCGAAAGTGGACCGGCATGAGCATATCGGGCGCGGGTACATAGGAGAGGGCGGGTTTCGCAGCATTCTCAACCATCCAAAGCTCCGCGGCAAAGCCTTTATTCTGGAGACTCCAGTGGATGAGGAAGGCGACGAGTTGAGGAATATGGAAACGTTGAAAAGGCTGTGCCGGAAAACGAAGGGGAAGTGTGAGTTACCCTGATACCACGATCATGAGCCGGCTTGAAAGCGTCGAAAACGAGGTGAAGCGGTTCACCGCCGATGAGTTGCGCGCATTTCGCGACTGGTTCGCCGAGTTCGATGCTAATACCTGGGACCGGCAGTTCGAATCCGACGCCCGCAATGGAAAGTTGGATGGTTTGGCGGAACGTGCTTTGCGGGACCACAAAGCGGGCAAATCCACCGATCTGTGATTCACAGGGCATCGCCGGATTTCTGGGCGTTCGCGCTGCTGAAACCTGATGCCCGGCATCCATCGCCCCATTTCAAGAAGATAGACCGGTTCTGGTCTGCGGGGGTGGGCCTGAACTATCGCGCCGTCGGGGTCGCGCTGCCAGACGGAGTGCTGTGGTTCTGGATCGGGAGCCGTGCAGATTACGGCCGGCTCCTGGATTAGTTTATAACTATTCGAGCCAAATTCGCGCCCACCCAAGGTTCCAGTGGATGAAGAAGGCGACGAGTTGAGGAATATGGAAGCGTTGAAAAGGCTGCTCCGGCAAAACAATTCGACGAAGTAGCGCCGCTATTTGGAGGACGGTTTGCGGGGACGCCGTTTTTTGATGATTCCGGCTAAGGCGCGCAAGGCGTCGTTGGCTTTTTTGGAACTTCCGAACGTGGCGGCGACGTCGGGGTCGAGCACTACTACGATGCTCCCGGCGGCGTAGCGCGACGCGTATTCATTTCGTCGCCCTTTACTGAAGTCATACTCCGGCCGTATCTCGTCAACGTCGATCCGATTGGCTGTTGCTCGCTTAGTTAAGGCCTTCTGCATAGTTTCTTCGTTCCGAGCGCGTCACTCGTCGGGCACTAATAATCCGAATTGTTTCCCGGCGGTCCGTGAACATGACGGCCAATAAGCGCTGTACATTTGAGAGACCGGGCAGGACTAGCCGCTCTTCGCCCTGAGAGTGTCGCGGGTCACTAACGATCCGCCCTAAAGGATCACCGAACACGCTCGCAGCCTCTTCGAACGACACGCCGTGTTTTGCGAAGTTTGCCTCAGCTTTCCGGCGATCCCATTCAAACTCCAGCGCCGACACTTATTATAATCGCGTATCCCGTTCCTGGACTTCCCGAAGCTCGGCGGCCGAAGGCGAATTGATCCGCAGTTGTGGCTGGCGAGCCATGTTATTACAATAGTAATAACGAGGTGGACGCATGCTGGAGCTCAAAGTTCGCAAGTTCGGCAATTCCCTGGGCGTGGTACTGCCCAAAGAAGCACTTCAACGCTTACGCGCCGGCGAAGGCGAGCGGCTGTTTCTGGTTGAAACATCGGCCGGAGCCTACGAGCTTACGCCTTACGATCCGGAGTTTGCGGATAAGATGTCAAAGGTCGAGAACATCGCCAGCCGGTATCGGAACACGCTGCACGCTCTGTCGAAGTGAAAGAGCCTTCCTGGATCGACGAGCGTGTCGCGCTGGCGATTCACGCCCGAATGCTTACGCTCCACGGTGGTGCGCCGGGGTTGCGGGATGAAGGCTTGCTGCAATCGGCGTTGGCGCGCCCGCGTCAACTGTTCGCTTACGCCGAGTCTCCGAGCTTGATCGCGATGGCGGCCGCGTACATCGTTGGCATCGTGCGCAATCATCCTTTTGTCGACGGCAACAAGCGCACTGGCTTTGTCGTGGGCGTGCTGTTTCTTGAAACGAACGGATGTCGCTTCATGGCGCCGGAGGAAGACGCAACGCGCGCGGTCCTGAATCTTGCCGCTGGGCTCGTGGATGAGGAGGCTTTCGCCACGTGGTTGGGTAACCATGTGAAGTCCGCCCGAAAGAAACGCTGAGGCGTCCCGTCGCCCTTGCCCATATTTGGCGCACCATCTAGACTTGTCGTAGACTCTCCAGGTAGCTATCTGCGATGACCACTCCAGCCAGGTACGAAAACGGTGTTTTCAGACCCCTCGAATCCGTGAAAATCAAGGAGGGGACCGTGGTAGAGGTACGCGTGCCGACTGAGGAGTGCACCAGTGGCGAACGGCGTCCCATTAGAGATCTTCCTTTCTTCGGCACGTGGAAGGACTGCGAGGACATCAGCGACGGCGTCGAATACGTGAACCGGCTGAGGGACAACCCGCGCGGCTAGCGGGACAATGGCTCGCTACCTTCTCGATACTGATGTGATGATCGATGTGTCGCGTGGCAATGCAGACGCGGCGTTGTTTGTCGATTCCCTTGGCGATGCCGCAATCTCCATCATCACTGCCCAGGAACTAATGGTGGGCGCGAGGGACAAACGCGATCGTGCCGGCATCGACTCGCTCATCCCAACGTTCCCGGTCGAGCATATCGACGCTGCGATCGGTCTGCGCGCATATGATGTTCTCAAGCGTCACGCGAAATCGGACGGCCTCCGCACGTTCGATTCCCTCATCGCGGCAACCGCCATGGTGCCGGGTCTCGTGCTAGCCAGCCGGAATCGCAAGCACTTTGCGATGATCGAGGGACTACGGATTGAAGTTCCTCGGTTCTAAGCACGAGCCATTCGGACACGGTTATATTGGAGTAGACGGGTTTCGCCGCATCCTCAACCACCCGAAGCTCTGCGCCAAGCCATTCTTAAGAAGCCATGCCCGAAAAGCAGTACGACCATAACCAGATCGAGTTGAAGTGGAGCGAGCGGTGGGCCAACGCCGCGCTCTTTCAGGCCGAAGAAAATTCGAGCAAGCCCAAGTTTTATGTGCTCGAAATGCTGCCTTATCCAAGCGGCACGCTGCACATCGGACACATTCGCAACTACACCATCGGCGATGCGCTGGCGCGCTACAAACGCATGCGCGGCTTCAATGTGCTGCATCCCATGGGATGGGACGCGTTCGGACTGCCGGCCGAGAACGCGGCTATCGCGAACAAGCGCGATCCCTACGAATGGACCATGCACAACATCGAGAACATGAAGCGGCAGCACCGGCGCATGGGCTTCAGTTACGACTGGTCGCGGGAAGTGGCTACCTGCGATCCCGAATATTACCGCTGGAATCAGTGGTTCTTTTTGAAGATGCTGGAGCGCGGCCTGGCTTATCGCAAGAACGCGTTGGTCAACTGGTGCAACGAGTGCGGAACTGTGCTGGCGAACGAGCAGGTAGTGGATGGGTGCTGCTGGCGTCACGACTCGACGCCGGTGGAGCAGCGCGCCATCGAGCAATGGTTCCTGCGGATCACCGATTACGCCGACGAATTGCTGGCCTCCATCGGCGAATTGGAGGAAGGCTGGCCGGAGCGCGTGCTGCTGATGCAGCGCAATTGGATCGGGCGTTCGGAAGGCGCTGAGATCGATTTTCATCTGGAAGGCAGCGGGCAGCCGATTCGCGTGTTTACTACCCGCGTAGATACCATCTTCGGCGCAACCTGCGTGATTCTCGCGCCGGAGCATCCGCTGGTTGCGGAGCTGGCGTCGCCCGAGTTGAAAGCGCAAGTGAAGCAGATGATCGATGCGCGCGCCGCCAAAGGTCCGGGCGATATCGAAAAAGAAGGCTTGCCCACAGGCGCATATGCCGTCAATCCCTTCAGCCGCGAAAAAGTCCCGATCTGGATCGGCAACTTTGTGCTGATGGGCTACGGCACCGGCGCGATTATGGCTGTGCCCGCGCACGATCAGCGCGATTTCGAATTCTGCAAGCAGTACGCCATACCAATTCGGCCAGTGGTTGAGCCGGATACGTCTGCAATTGGCCTGGTATTGCCGTTCGTGGACGACGGACGGCTCATTGATAGCGGCGAATACTCCGGGCTTTTGAGCCAGGAAGCGCGGCGTGTAATGACCGCGAAAGCTGAGTCTGATGGATTCGGCAAAGCTGCCGTTACGTTCCGCATCAAGGACTGGGGCATCTCCCGCCAGCGCTATTGGGGCACGCCGATTCCGGTAATTTATTGCCCGAAATGCGGGATGGTTCCGGTGCCGGAGAGCGATCTGCCGGTGGTGCTGCCGCTGAAGGTTCCAATCGGCGGCAAGGGCCGCTCGCCGCTCGAAAACGTGCCTGAGTTTGTGAATGTTCCGTGTCCCAAGTGCGGGGAGCCTGCGAAGCGCGAGACCGACACCATGGACACGTTCATCGATTCGTCCTGGTATTTTTATCGCTACTGCGATCCGCACGATTCCAGTGCGCCGTTCTCCACGAAGAAGATCGCGTATTGGTTTCCCATCGATCAGTACATCGGCGGCGTGGAGCACGCCATCCTGCACCTGATCTATTCGCGCTTCTGGACCAAAATGATGCGCGATCTGGGTCTCATCGCCAACGACGAGCCTACCAAGCGCCTGTTCACGCAAGGCATGGTGATCAAAGATGGCGCGAAGATGTCGAAATCGAAGGGTAATGTCGTCAGCGCGGATGAGATGATCGAGCGCTTCGGCGCAGATACCGGCCGTGTGTTCGAACTTTTCGCCACGTCGCCTGAAAAGGAAATGGATTGGACGGACTCCGGCGCGAATGGCGCCTATGGTTTCCTGAGCCGCGTCTATAGATTTGTCACTCGTAATTTGGGACAAGGGGTGCCGGAACCTACCGCCTCCGACAGAAAAGCGCTGCGCAAGCTGCATCAGACGCTGAAGCTGATCACCGACGATTTCGAAGGCCGCTGGCATTTCAATACTTCCATCGCCGCGCTGATGGGCCTGATGAACGTGCTCACGGAGCTGGAGAAGGATTTGTCCGCGCCGGTAATCGCCGAGGTGGTGGAAAAACTCGCTCTGATGCTGGAGCCTTTCGCGCCCTACCTGGCCGAAGAGCTTTGGGAGGAGCAGGGCCGGCAAGGGCCGGTGTTCCACCATGCTTGGCCTGAATACGATCCCGATCTCGCGCGCGAGGAAGAAGCCGAAGTGGTGATCCAGGTGAACGGCAAGCTGCGCGGGCGCATCAACGTCGCGTTTGGGACGCCGCGCGAGGCGCTGGAGAAACTCGCGCTGGCGGACACCAAGGTTCAGCCGTTGCTGGATGGTAAGCAGGTGGTGAAAGTCGTCGTGGTTCCGGATAAACTGGTCAATATCGTCATCAAGTAGTTATGGCGCGGTGGACTCAGCTCCTATTTGCGTTGCTCCTGGCTGCGGCGTGCCTGCCGGCACAGCCCGAAAGGACGGCTTGGGATGTGCTGAAGCCCGGCCTGGCGGACACCAATCCCTTGACCCGGCGGCAGGCGGTTACCGCCACCGGATCCGTCGGGCTTGATCCGGAGGCGATACGGCTGGTGGAAGCGGCGCTGAAAGATAACGACTCGCTGATTCGCGCGACCGCCGCCGCGGAGTTGGGGGAGATGCGATCCCGCCAGTCCTTTCCTGCATTGAAGGCTGCGTTGGACGATCCGGCGGGTGAAGTCGGTTTTGCGGCGGCAAAGGCGCTGTGGGACATGGGGGACAAAACTGGCCGCGGTTTTATTGAAGACGTGGTGGCGGGCCAGCAGAACGCCACCGATGGCGGAGTGAAAGGCGCGCTGCACCGGGCCAACCGGCTGCGTTACGATCCCAAAGCCATGGCGGTGTTGAGCGCGAAGGAAGCGTCGGGCGCGCTGCTGGGTCCGTTCAACATCGGCGTGATCGCTGCCGAGCAGGTCTTGAAGAACGGCGCGGTAGCGGTTCGGATGCAGGCGCTGAACCTGCTGGCGGAGGAGTGCGACGCTCAAACGTTCAAGCTGCTGGAGGCGGGCGCTACCGACCATAAGACCTGGGCTGAGAAGGCCGCCGCAGCCAAGGCTTTGGGAAGGTGCGGCAACCCCGAGGCGATTCCGAAGCTGGAAGAGAACCTTTCGAATTCGAATTCCGCTGTCAGGTTTATGTCCGCCGCCGCGATTATACGGCTCAGCCGGAAGCCCGGCGCTTCGATTTCCGCCGCACGCTAGATTGGACCGCCAGATAGATTTTTCGGCTCTCCGCGATCACAGTGCGAGCCTCAATCGGGTCGCCCCATCCCAGCGTGCTGGTTTCGCGCCCTTCCAGCTCTTTATAAATGTTGAAGAAGTGCTCAATCTCCCGGCGCAGGTGCGGAAAGATCTGGTCTAGCGTATGGACCTGATCGTAACGCGGATCGCGATTCAGAACTGCGACAATCTTCTGGTCTTTCTGCTTTTGATCCACCATGTTGAGCACGCCGACCGGCCGAACCTCCACCACGCAGCCTGAAAACGACGGCTCTTCCACCAGCGCCAGCACGTCCATTGGATCGCCGTCGGAGGCCAGGGTGCCGGGGATGAAACCGTAGTCGCCGGGGTAGTGAACGGGCGAATATAGGACCCGATCCAGCCGGAACGCGCCCAACTCCCGGTCATATTCGTACTTGTTGCTGGACCCTTTGGGGATCTCCACCACCATCCGAAGCACCTCAGGGAAGGCCGGTCCGGGATCGAGATCGTACAGGGAGGGGCTCATCAAAGGGAGCCCCCAACGCTTAGTGGTGGCATCGCCAAGCCCTTCGTTACCCGAGGTAAAGAGGAAATAATGCTTGCAATCCTTTCAAATGTCGTGGCAAAATCCATTCATGGCCGGAAGCGGCCGGAAGTGGAACGAAGTGGCCGAAAAACCTCAGACCGAGCCAGTGGAGCCTCCTCGCGGGTTTTTTTCGGCCCATGTGGACGACAAAGGCAGGCTGAAGCTTCCGGTGGAATTCCAGCAGTACTTCACGGCGATTGGGGATGACAGGTACTTCGTGACGAGCGTCGACGACCGCATAGCTCGAATCTACCCGATTTCGCTGTGGAAGGGAAACGAAAAGATTTTGGAGGAGTTGGCGGCCGAAGATCCCGATGCCGCCGAGGCGCTGGCGTTTGTGGCGAACGACTATGGCGCTGAGGCGAAGGTAGATCCGCAAGGACGCATGACGCTGCCCACCGATTTGCGGCGGGCGCTGGCGCTGGAGAGCCAGGAAGTCCGGCTGGATTGTTCGCAAGGCGCGGTGAATATCTATTCGAAAGCCGAATACGAAACGCGGAAACAGAAGGCCAAGGATGGCCTGGCGGAGAAACTGAAGACCGCCAAACTGAAGGGATTCAAATAGCGGCCATGTATGCTGCACGTGCCGGTGATGCTCGGCGAATGTCTGGAGTATCTGGACGTGCGTCCGGACGGCATTTATTTGGATTCCACCGCGGGATTGGGCGGGCATACGGGCGCGATCGCAGAGCGTTTAACTACCGGCTTAGTGATCGCGAACGATCGCGATGCGGAGTCGTTGGAGCTGGCCAGGCGGAATACGGTCCAGTGGGCGGATCGGATTCGGTTTCATCACGGGAAATTTTCGGAATTGCCGGCTGCGCTGGCAGCGGCCGGGATCGATCGCGTGGACGGATTGCTGGCCGACTTGGGAGTCAGCCGCTATCAACTGACGGAGCCGGAACGCGGGTTTTCGTTGATGTCGGATGGCCCGTTGGACATGCGCCAGAATCGCAGCCAGGATCTGACCGCGGACGAGATTGTGAATTTTACTGCAGAAAAGGAACTTGCCGACCTGATTTACCGGCTCGGCGAGGAAAGGAGGTCGCGGAGAATCAGCAGAGCAATCGTTCGGGCGCGGCCGATCCACTCGACACAGCGACTGTCGCGTGTGATCGAAGCGGCCGTGCCCCGCACGACAAGAATACACCCGGCCACGCAGACATTTCAAGCTTTGCGTATGGCGGTGAACGACGAGCAGGGAGAACTGGATCGACTGCTCGCGACGGCGCCGGATGTGGTGAAGAGCGGCGGGCGCATCGTCGTGCTGTCGTTCATGTCGCTCGAAGATCGAAAAGTGAAACAGAGCTTTCAGGCGCTGGCGCGCGCGGGGCGAGCGGACATCCTCACCAAGCACGTGCTCAGGCCGTCATCAGAGGAAACCAGAAACAACCCTCCTTCGCGAAGCGCCAAGCTTCGGGCAGTGGAGATGAAATGATCGAGAGCAAATCATAATGGCAAGTCTCGCAACTATGCTGGACCGGTTCACGACGCCCCAGGACGCTGGCGCGGAGCGGCCGCGCGTTCTGGGCAATGAGAACCCCTTCGAGGTTCCCGCGTTTCCGAACGAGGATGTGTACCTGTATGTGAAGCACATCGACAATTCGCGGGTACATCGCGAAGCGGATCCGGCGGCCCGCAAAATCTGCTGGCGGGTGATCGGATCTACGTTCGCCTTCGCGGTGGTGGTGATCGCGCTGCTGCTTCCAACGCTGAATCGTCTGATGGCGGGCTACAAGACGGAAGCTCTGCGGCAGGAGCGGCAGCGTCTGGAGCTGGACCGCGCTGCGCTGGAATTGGAAGAGACCAAGCTGTTGAGCCCGGCGCGTCTGGAGGAGCTGGCGCGCATGCAGCGCTTCGTCGATCCTGCGCCGGAAGCGGTGGTCTATCTGGACGGCAATAAGAGCGATCAAATTCTGGCGAAAAAATAAAGGCTGAACCGCGGCCGCGAGGGAGCGGCTGATTGGAATCATGGATCCACTTGCGACAAAACGCGTGCACGTGTTGGTTCGGGTAGCCTTTGTCTGGGCCGCTCTGATCGCGGCCCGTCTGATCCAACTGCAAGTGATCCAGCATCCGCAATTCGCGGAGATGGCGCGCGAGCAGCAGCAGAAAGAGGAAGAGATCAAGGCTCCGCGCGGCGCGATACTGGACCGCTACGGCCAGCGCCTGGCGATGAGCTTGCCCGCCGAATCCGTAGTTTTGGATCCTTTGCGCGTACCGGATTTGCCGCTGGCCGCGGATGTTCTATCGAAAATTCTGAACCTGGATCACGGCGATCTGCTGGCGAAGCTGAAAAACGCGGCCGAAGACCGGCGCGGTTTTCTGTGGGTCAAGCGGAAGATTACGCGCCAGGAAGCCCAGCGGCTGCGCGATCTGAACCTGGAGTGGATTGAGTTTCGAACCGAGAGCCAGCGGTTTTATCCCAACCGCTCGCTGGCCGCGCACGTGATCGGCAGCGTGGATTTCGAAGAAGCGGGCAACGGAGGCATAGAGCAAAGCCTGAACGACCAACTCGCGGGGCACGCCGGTGAACTGCTGGTTACCGAAGACGTTCAGCGGCGCGGCTTCGCATCCAAGATGGAGGATGAAGCGCAACCCGGTCAGGACGTTCAGCTCACCATTGATTCGCGCATTCAGTTCGTCGCGGAGCAGGAGTTGGCCAAAATGGTGGCCTTGCACCATGCTAAATCCGGCAGCCTGGTGGCGATGGACCCACGCACCGGCGACATTCTGGCGATGGCGAACGTGCCGACCTTCGATCCGAATGAACCGCCCAAGCGTGGCGATTCGGCGGCGCGCGAGAACCTGGCCGTATCGGCGCCTTTCGAGCCGGGATCGGTATATAAAGTGATCACGCTGTCTTCGGCGCTGGAGACGACGCGCCTGCGTCCCGAGTCTATGATCAACTGCGGCAACGGCAGCATCAACTTATTTGGACGCGTGATTCACGATCACAGCCGTTATGCCTCCCTGTCGATGGCGGATGTATTGGCAAGGTCCAGCAATATCGGCGCTATCAATATCGGGCTGCAGGTGGGCGACAAGAATCTGTACGAATACATCCGCCGCTTTGGGTTTGGCAAGAAGACCGGCGTGCCGCTTCCAGGAGAATCCTCCGGGATGGTCCGGCCGCTGCGCGTGTGGCAGAAAAGTTCCATCGGCTCGGTGGCCATGGGACATGAGATAGGCGTCACCGCTTTGCAATTGGCGCAGGCCTGTACCGTAATTGCGAGCGGCGGACTGCTGATTAAACCGCGGCTGCGAATGGACGATCCTAAGGTCGATCCGGTCCGCGTGCTGCGGCCCGAAACCGCCATCACCATGCGCGGCATGATGGAAGGCGTGGTGCTGAAACCCTACGGCACCGGACACAAATACGCGCGGCTGATCGGCTATACGTCGGCAGGCAAAACCGGGACCGCGCAGATTTACGACAATCGGCTGCATCAGTACACGCATTTGTACAACGCGTCCTTTATGGGCTTCGCGCCGGTGACCAACCCGCGCATCGTGATCGTGGTCACGATCAACGGAACCGAAGGAACGGTGGGCTATGGCGGTCCCACCTCGGCGCCGGTGTTTCGTGAAGTGGCCGCCGCCGGGCTGCGCGTCATGGATGTGCCGAAAGATCTGCCCGAGATGGTTCCCGATGAGCGTAGTGTCCCGGCCGACGACAACGATGTTGCAATCGCGGATGTAGGTTCTTCCATCCCTCCCCCGCTGGTCCAAGCTGAAGACGACGTAGCCGCCGGCGACCGACCGGTGGTTACCTCGGATAGCGCTCCGGACCAGCGGACTTTTTTAGCGCAAGGTGGAACCTTGCAGCAGGATGTGGCAGGGCCGCGCGTACCGAATTTTCAAGGGAAGACCGTAAGAAACGTGATTGAGGAGGCGGCCGCGCTGGGGATTCCGGTGGAGTTTAGCGGCAGCGGGCTGGCGCGCGCGCAGAGTCCCGCGCCGGGCGCCGTCCTCCCTTCGGGCCGGTGGATACGCGTGCAATTCGGCCATTAGACCGCGCGCTACCGAGCCGCGACCGTAAGAAGCTGTGAAAAAATGCCAAAAATCGACACCAACTTCCCGTGGGGGGATTCGAAAGCATTGGACGCCTCGCAAGAACGCGTTGTAGCGCTTCTGCGAGGTCTCCAGCTGTGGGAAAGTGGCATTTTTTGGCGGTTTTGATTTTTTCACAGCTTCTAAGGGAGCCGGTTTCGACACAGCTTGCTAGACCGATGGGCGGCCATGACAGTTGCTAACGCGCGCGGCTCAGTAGATTCCGCGCGTTACCGAGCCGCGACCGTAAGGGAGCCGGTTTCGACACAGCTTGCTAGACCGATGGGCGGCCATGACAGTTGCTAACGCGCGCGGCTCAGTAGATTCCGCGCGCTACCGAGCCGCGACCGTAAGGGAGCCGGTTTCGACACAGCTTGCTAGACCGATGGGCGGCCATGACAGTTGACCAGATCCTCCAGGGAGTGAGGCTAAAGAAGGAGCTGCCGCGCGATTTGGGGAAAGCGTCTGTAACGGGATTGGAATACGACTCGCGGCGCGTTCAGCCGGGATTCCTTTTCTTTGCGTTTCCGGGCGCGCGGGCGGACGGGCGCGAGTTCGCGCGGCAAGCGGTCGAAAAAGGAGCTATCGCAACCGTGAGCGAGTTGGCGGCGCCGGAGGGATTTTCCGGGCGCTGGATCGAAGTGCAGCATGGCAGGCAAGCACTGGCGCTGGCCGCGCGCAATTTTTATGGCAGTCCGGATGCGAAGCTGAATTTGACCGGCGTAACGGGAACCAACGGCAAAACGACGACCACATTTCTTATCGACGCGGTGTTGCGCGCGGCCGGGATGACGACGGCGCTGGTAGGGACCATCGAGTATCGGCTGGGCGGTCAGGTGCGTCCGGCCGTCAATACGACGCCTGAATCGTTGGATCTTTACCGTTTGTTCCAGGAACTGGAACAGGCCGGTGGAACGCATGTCACAATGGAAGTTTCATCCCATGCTCTGGCGTTGGGACGGGTTTACGGCATTACGTTTCATACCGCTGTATTTACGAATCTCACGCGGGATCACCTGGATTTCCATCAGACCATGGAAGACTATTTCGCGGCCAAACGAGTGCTTTTTGAGCCGGACGGCGCCGCCGGGCCCGAATGGGCGGTGATCAACTTCGACGATGAATACGGCCGCCGGCTTGCGGCCGCGCCACATACCCTGCGTTACGGGTTCGAAGCGGGCGCGGATCTGCGAGGATCGTCACTGGAAATGAACTTCGAGGGGCTGCGTTTTACGGTGGAACATGCCGGCGCACGTGTGCAGTTGACTTCGCCATTAGTCGGCAAATTTAACGCCTACAACATCCTGGCGGCGTGCGGAACGGCCTTGAGCTACGGCCTGGATTGGAACACTATCGCTCGCGCCATCGCTGACTCGCCGCGCGTTCCGGGCAGATTTGAAAGCGTTCAGCAAGGGCAGCCGTTTTTGATTGTGGTGGATTACGCGCATACCGACGACGCGTTGCGCAATGTGATTTCGGTAGCGCGCGAGCTGCACCCCAAGCGCGTAATCACGCTCTTCGGCTGCGGTGGCGATCGCGACCGGACCAAACGTCCGCTGATGGCGCAAGCGGCCGCGCAGGCCAGCGATTACGTCGTGCTGACGTCGGATAATCCCCGCTCCGAAGATCCGCTGGGGATCATGAACGACGCACTGGTGGGGCTTCGCCGTTTTGACACGCCGCACACTCTGGAGCCCGATCGCGCCAAGGCCATTCGCGCGGCGCTCCAGGAAGCTGCGCCCGGAGACATCGTGATTCTGGCCGGAAAAGGCCACGAAACGTATCAGGTGTTAAAAGATCGCGTCATACATTTTGACGATCGCGAGGTGGCACGGAACGTGCTTCGTGAATTGGGGTATCGGAAAGGCGATGGAGTTTAGGTTGGCGCAAGTAGCGCAAGCGCTCGGATCTAAGGTTGCGAGCGATGCCCGCGTTACAGGCTGGAGCATCGATTCGCGTACTATTGTGCCAGGCGATTTGTTCTTTGCGCTACGCGGCCCGAATCACGACGGCAATATATATGTAGAAGAAGTCTTGCGCAAAGGCGCGGTGGCGGCGGTAGCGAACGCGATTCCGAGCCGTGACCGTGAGGGAGCGGTTGTGCTGACTGTGCCCGATCCCCTCGCCGCGTTGCAATGCACGGCGATATGGGCGCTTCGGCAATGGGGCGGAGAGGTGATCGGGGTGACGGGGAGCGCGGGCAAAACGTCCACGAAAGATGTGATTGCTTCCATGCTTGCGGCCAACACGCCGGTCGGCAAGACCATCGGGAACCTGAATAATCATATCGGTGTGCCGCTGTCGATTCTGCGGTTGCCGATGGAGGCCCGTGTGGCCGTGCTCGAAATGGGCATGAACCATGCGGGTGAGATCCGCGCTTTGTGCGCGATCGCGAAGCCGCGCATCGGCGTTGTAACCAACGTGGGCCACGCGCACATGGAGGCGTTCGATTCCATTGAGGGCGTGGCCGCGGCCAAGCGGGAGCTGATTGAATCGCTGCCGGCCGATGGCGTAGCGGTGCTGAACGCGGACGATCCGCTGGTGAGCAAGTTCGGGCAAGTACATCGCGGACGCACGGTCACTTTCGGCATCGACTCGCCGGCCGATTTTCGCGGCGCGAACGTGCACGCCACCGATCGCGGAGTGAGCTTCCGCGTGGACGGCGTGGCATTTCAAAGCGCGCTGCTGGGCCGTCACAGCGTGTTGAACATACTGGCGGGCATCGCCGTAGCATCGCTGTACGGCATCCGCCCGGCGCAACTGGTGGATGTGGTGAGGGATCTTGCGGCGTCCTCCATGCGTGGCCAGCGCCTGGTGCGGGACGGCGTTACGATTTTGAACGATTGCTATAACTCCAATCCCGATGCGGCGCGCGCGATGATCGACGTGCTGCGGGAGACGCCAGCCGAGCGGCGCATCGCCGTGCTGGGGGAGATGTTGGAGCTTGGCCGCTGGTCCCAGTCCCTCCATCGCGATGTAGGCCGCTACGCCGCCTCGCGCGGGATTGATGTGCTGATAGGGATAAGCGGCGAGGCCTGTCACCTTGTCGACGCAGCCAGGCAGTCAGGTCTGGCGAAGGACGCCGCGTTATTTTTCCCCGATGCCAACCAGGCCGGCGAACACCTGCGGCGGATCGCTCATCCGGGCGACGTAATTTTGTTAAAGGGTTCGCGAGGCACGCATGTAGAGCATGCCTTAGAGAGGTTGCTGGCGCGGCCCAACTAAATGCTCTATTGGCTATTTTACGAAAAGCTGTTTCGCCACTTCACTCCGTTTCGCGTGTTCGGGTACGTGACGTTTCGCACCGCGTTCGCCGCGCTGACGGCTTTGTTTCTGTGCCTCATCCTGGGGCCTTGGCTGATCGCCAAGCTGCATGAGTTTCAGATCGGCCAGTACATTCGCGAGGACGGCCCGAAGTCCCACATGAAGAAGGCCGGCACGCCGACCATGGGCGGAATTTTGATCGTCATCTCGATCGTGATCCCCACCCTGTTGTGGGCGAATCTGGCAAACCCGTACGTGTGGATCGCCATCTTCAGCCTGGTGAGTTTTGGGCTGATCGGTTTTTGGGACGACTACGCCAAGGTGAGGCGCAAGCAGAATGAGGGCCTGACGGTGCGAGAGAAATTCGGACTGCAGATTCTCGCCGCGCTCATGGTCGGTTTCATGCTCCTGACGCTGCACGCGCAAAAGGCTTACTCCACCAGCATCAACGTGCCGTTCTTCAAATCCTTCAAGCCGGACCTCCTGATCGACTCGCTGCTGCGCAACTGGTACACCTACCCGTTGGCTTTCGTATTTTTCTTTGGCTTTATGATACTCGTGATTGTGGGGTCGTCGGATGCGGTGAATCTCACTGACGGCCTGGACGGCCTTGCCATAGGCCTGATGCTGATCGCATCGTTTGCCATGACGGCGCTGACTTACGTCACCGGGCACGCCACCTGGGCGCAATATCTGGATCTGGCGCGGCTGCCGGGAGCTTCCGAGCTGACCATCTTCTGCAGTTCCATGGTCGGAGCTTCGCTCGGGTTTCTTTGGTACAACGCGCATCCGGCGGAAATTTTCATGGGCGATGTGGGGTCGCTCGCGCTGGGCGGGGCGCTGGGCGTGGTGGCGGTGTTGATCAAGCAGGAGATTTTGCTGCTGTTCATTGGCGGCGTCTATGTGATTGAGGCGCTGTCTGTGATTCTGCAGGTGGGCAGTTACAAGCTACGGAAGAAACGGATCTTCAAAATGGCCCCGATCCATCATCATTTTGAACAACTGGGCTGGGAAGAGTCGAAGATCATCACGCGCTTCTGGATCGCGGGATTGGTGATGGCGCTGTTCGCGCTGACGACTTTGAAGTTGCGGTAGCGCGATGCGCAAGTTGGAGGGGCGCAAAGTTGTTGTGGTAGGGATGGCGCGTTCCGGCGCCGCGGCCATAAGGCTTCTGCGCCGGCATGGCGCGGTGGTTCGAGCGGTGGATGAAAAACCGAAAGGCGAGATGGAAGGCGTGACAGTAGAGCCACAGACCGAGGCGGCGTTTCGCGACGCGGAACTGGTAGTGCTTTCACCGGGCGTGCCGGCGGATCTTGATCTGCTTGCGCCAGTGCGGGCGCGCGGCGTTCCGGTAATCGGGGAATTGGAACTGGCGGCGCCATTTCTCCAGGGGCCGAACATCGGAATCACAGGCTCTAACGGGAAGACCACCACCACCGCGTTGACGGGACATATCCTGCGCGAGAGTGGAATCGCTTGCCAGGTGGGCGGCAATATCGGAACCGCGCCCGCGGAGATGGTGGAAACGTCGCGGCCCGGGCAATGGAATGTGTTGGAGCTTTCCAGCTTTCAACTGGAAACCATCCAGACTTTTCACGCGCCCGTCGCCGCGTGCCTGAACGTGACGCAGAATCATCTGGACCGGCACCACACTTTCGAAAATTACGCCAACGCCAAAGCCCGCGTTTTCGAAAACCAAGTAGCGGAAGACCTCGCAGTACTGAACGCGGACGATCCTGTCACGGTAACGTTCGCCGGACGGACGCGAGCCAAGAAATTCTGGTTCAGCGGCACGCATCAGGTGTCTGGCGCGTGGCTGGATGGCGAAGTAATTCGGATGGATGGCGGGGAACTTTTGAACGTCAACGAATTGCGGCTGCTCGGACGCCATAACTTCGAGAACGTCATGGCCGCGGCGCTGATGGCGGAACGGGCCGGCGCCGGTTTGTTACAAATCGCGAACGCCGCCGCTACTTTCGCGCCGGTGGAGCATCGCCTAGAATTTGTCGGCGAAATCGACGGCGTGGCTTATTACAACGATTCGAAAGCTACCAGCGTGGATGCGACGCTAAAAGCCATTGACGCCTTCCCCGGCGGCCTTTGGATCATTCTCGGCGGCAAGGACAAGGACAGCGATTTTTCGGTTCTGCGCGACCCTTTGCGGGCAAAAGCTCGCGCGGCGCTCTTGATTGGCGCGGCCGCTCCCAAAATTGCGCGGCAGTTGGGCGATGCTTCCGTGCCCGTCCTGCAATGCGGAACGCTGGCCGCCGCCATCGACAAAGCGTCGCGCTCGGCCGTTGCCGGCCACACCGTTCTGCTCGCCCCGGCCTGCGCGAGTTTCGATCAGTTCGACAATTTCGAACACCGCGGCCGCGTCTTCAAGGATCTGGTGAACGCTTTGGCGAAAGGAAACCGGTAGTGGCGCAACAGTTGAAATCCGATTGGCTGTTGTTTGGAACGGTGGTCGCAATGGTTGGCGCCGGCCTGGTGATGATCTACAGCGCTTCCTCGGTGGTGGCGCAGCTCAATCCACGCATCCATTCGAGTTTCTATTACGCCTACCATCAGCTTATTTGGGCGGCCATCTCCTTCGTCGTTCTGATGTTCTTCAAGCGGCGCGATTACCGGATGCTGCAAAGTCCGGCCTGGGCCTTCGGATCGCTGGGCATGGTGCTGTTCCTGCAATTGCTGGTCTTCTTCCTGGACAGCAAAACCCACCGCTGGTTCCGGCTGGAAGGTGTTGGGACGCTGCAGCCCTCCGAATTCGCGAAGCCCGCGCTGATCGTATTTTTCGCCTACTTTGTTACCGAGAAGCGCGAAGCCATCAACTCGCGGCGAACCATTGTGGCGGCCGCGCTGGCGCTGGCGGTGCTGGCGGCGACCGTGGGGCTGGGCGATCTGGGCACGGCGGTGGTCTTGATTGTTCCCGCCGCGGTGGTCTTCTATGTTGCGGGACTGGAGCGCAAGTTCGTGCTGGCGGCGCTCGCGGTGGGGGCGCTGGTGGCGGTGGGATTCGTCGCCTCGAAGCCTTATCGGATGGCGCGCATTGTGGGCTTCTTCGATCCCGATTACAAATACATCGACATGCTGGATCCTGACGGAAGGATCAAGAAATACATCAGCCAGTCGGTGACCACGCGCGACGCGGGCTACCAGGTCAAGCAATCGAAGATTGCAATCGGCAGCGGCGGACCGCTCGGCCTGGGCCTCATGCAGGGTAAGCAGAAGATCCTCTATCTGCCGGAGGCGCACACCGACTTTATTTATGCGGTGGTGGGGGAAGAGCTGGGGCTGTGGGGGTGTAGCGCCATCCTGGCCGGATTCCTGGTCATTTTGTGGCGCGGCTGCCAGCTTTATTGGGTGGCGAACGACGACTTTGGGCGTTACCTGGCGCTGGGTGTGACGTCTTCCATCGTGATTCAGGCGCTGATCAATATGAGCGTTGTGCTCGGCATGGGGCCCACCAAGGGTATTCCCCTCCCCATGATCAGCGCGGGCGGCAGTTCTTTGATGAGCACTCTCATTTGTCTCGGAATGTTGCTGAGCGTGAGCGAGCATTCGGGGTATTGAAGATGGCAAGGCGATGGCGACCTTCGTGATGGCCGGCGGAGGGACGGGCGGACACGTGATGCCGCTGCTCGCCGTGGCGCGCGAGCTGCAAGCCGACGGCCATCAATCCGTTTTTATCGGCACGCGCAACGGCTTTGAGGCCAGGCTGGTGCCGCCGGCCGGTTTCCCGCTCGAGTTTATCGAAATCGGGGGGTTGAACAGGGTGGGCATTGTGCGCACCATTCGCTCGCTTGCACAGCTTCCATTGAGCGTGCTCCGTTCGCGGCGCTTGATTGAGAAGTATCGGCCTGCGGCGGTGTTCAGTCTGGGTGGTTATGCGGCCGGACCGGTGGCGCTGGCGGCGTTGTGGAAGAAGTCCCCGCTGGTGGTGATGGAGCCGAACGCGATGCCGGGTTTGACCAATCGCAAGATCGGCCGGTTCGTGAAGCGGGCGCTTTTGAATTTTCCCGCCGCTGCGAGTTACTTCCCGCCCGGGAAATCGGAGATCACCGGGTTACCCGTTCGCCCCGAGTTTTTCCGGATTGCGCCGAAACAGCGCGACGCGAAGCTGACCATCCTGATCACGGGCGGGAGCCAGGGATCGCGCACGCTCAACCAGGCCGCGCGGGGGAGTTGGCAGTATTTTCGCGAGGCTCGGTTTCCGGTCCGGTTTATCCATCAAACCGGGACGGCCGCTCACACCGTGCTGGCGCAAAAATTCGCCGAAAGCGGAATGGAGGGGCAACTGGCGCCTTTTATCGAAGATATGCCATGGGCGTTTGCGCGCGCGGACCTGGTGATTTGCCGCGCGGGCGCGGGTGCGGTGGCGGAATTGGCAGCCGCCGGTAAGCCGTCCATCCTGGTTCCCTTGCCCACTGCCGCCGACCAGCATCAGTTGCGCAACGCGGAAGCGTTCCAGAAAGCCGGGGCGTCGGTCCTGGTTCTGGATGCCGAAATGGACGGCGGCCGGCTGTTTGAGGAAGTGGAGAAACTGCGCACTCACCCGGAACTATTGCATCGGATGGGCGAGCGGGCGAGAACGTTTGCGCATCCCGACGCGGCGCGCCGCGCGGCAAATGTGCTGGAAGAGTCGATTGGCCGTTGACATTGCTCTTGAAAGCCGAAACAATACAAGGTTAAAATGTTTTTTAAGCCGCAACACTTGCACTTCGTCGGAATCGGCGGTATTGGCATGAGCGGCATTGCCGAAGTGTTGCTGAACCTGGGATATCGGATCAGCGGGTCGGACCTGAAGCTGAGCCCCACTACGGAGCGGCTGGCGGCGCTCGGCGCGCGGATCTATGAAGGTCACGCCGCGTCGAACGTTAGCGGCGCCAAGGCCATCGTGGTAAGCTCGGCGGTGACTGCTTCGAATCCGGAAGTGCAGGAAGCGCGGCGCCTGACGATTCCCGTCATTCCGCGCGGCGAGCTGCTGGCCGAGCTGATGCGGCTGAAGTACGGCATCGCGATCGCCGGCAGCCACGGCAAAACCACCACCACCTCGATGACGGCCACGGTTCTGAATGCCGCCGGCCTGGATCCCACGGTAGTGGTCGGCGGGAAGGCCGCGTCCATGGGGGGCTCCAACGCGCGCGTGGGACAAAGCGATTTTCTGGTGGTGGAGTCGGACGAGAGCGACGGGTCGTTTCTGAAGCTCAGCCCCATTCTGGCGGTGGTGACGAACATCGACCGCGAGCATCTGGACCACTATCCCTCTATCGTCGAGATTCGCGCCGCGTTCCTCGAGTTCATCCAAAAGGTGCCGTTTTACGGAGCCGCCATTCTGTGCCTGGACGACGAAAATGTCCAGCAGCTTCTGCCGCTGGTAAATCGCCGCATCGTCACCTACGGGCGCAGCCCGCAAGCGACGCTGCAAATCGCGGATGTGGACTGCGGCGCTTTCGAGAGCCGCTTTGCGGTCCGGACGCGCGGTCGCGATTTGGGGACGTTTCATCTGCGGGTGCCGGGCGTTCACAATGTCTTGAATGCGGCCGCAGTCATTGCTGTGAGCTTAGAGCTGGAGATCAAGCTGGAGTCGATTCGCGCGGGCCTGGCCAGTTACTCCGGCGTGGATCGCCGTTTTCAGATGCGTGGAGAAGCCCGCGGCGTCACGGTGATCGACGATTACGGCCATCATCCAACGGAAATCCGCGCCACACTCGCCGCCGCGCAGCTTTGCAAGTTTCGCCGGGTTCACGCCGTTTTCCAGCCGCACCGCTACACGCGCACGCAGCACCTGATGGACGAGTTTGCGAAAAGCTTTCATCAGGCCGACGTGGTTTACGTGCTGGATATCTACGCTGCGTCGGAGGCGCCCATTGAAGGGATCACCGGGGAGGCGCTGGCCGATCGAATCCGGGAATTTGGACATCGCTGCGTGCACTACACCGGGACCATCCCTCAGACCGTGAACGCGGTCCTCGAGAAAGTCCGCGAACAGGATGCCGTTCTGACGCTGGGCGCCGGAAATGTATGGCAGGCCGGCGATCAAATCCTGGAAAAGCTTCGGGAGACCGGGTAAGTGGCGTCGGAATCCAAATCGAAGGCTAAACAGCGCACTCCCGCGATGCGTTTTGTGCTGCGCTACGCCGGCATCGCGGTCGTGGTTGGCGTGGTGCTCAGCGGCTGCATCTATGCGTCGGAGAGTTTCGCGCGCTTTCTGATTCGCGATCCGCGCTTCTTCCTGCCAGGCCCCGCCGACTACGGATTGGAAAGCCCCAACGTGGAGCTGCACGGCGTGAAATACGCCTCGCGCCAGCAGATCCTGCGGCTATTTGAACCGGACTACGGCCGCAGCTTGCACCTGTTTCCGCTCGCCACGCGCCGCAAAGCGCTGCTGGGGGTCCGCTGGGTGCATGACGCTTCCATCGCCAGGATCTGGCCCAATCGCGTGATCGTGCAGATTACCGAACGAAAACCGGCGGCATTCATCAAGCTGCCCGCCGAGAGCATGGTGCGTTGGGCTTTGATTGACGAGGAAGGCGTAATTTTGGATCCTCCCGCCAAGGCATCGTTCCAGCTTCCCGTTCTAGCTGGAGTGATGGGCGAAAACCAGGAAAAGCGCGGCGTTCGCGTGCGGCGCATGCAGCGCTTGATGAAGGATCTGGGCGCGCTATCCGGCAACGTGTCCGAAGTGGATGCATCGGATCTGGACGACTTGAAAATCACCGAGCAGGCGGGCGGAAACGCGGTGTCGCTGATGCTGGGCGATCGCAACTTCTCTTCCAGGCTGGGGAATTTTCTGGATCATTATCCGGACATTCACCGCAGGATGCCGCAGGCCACATCGTTCGATCTCCGGCTGGACGATCGCATCACCGGTTTGGAGGCGTCCCGCGATGCCCGTTAAACCGCAACTCGCGGTGGGCCTGGATCTGGGAAGCGCATCCACGCGCTGTCTGATTCTGCTGCTGGAAAGCGGCCGGCTGCGATACGCGGGGCACAACGAGGCGCCCTCCGACGGATGGAGCAAGGGCAGATTGGCGGATCAGCAGGCCGTTACCACCTGCGTGCGCGCGGCCGTGCGCCAGGCCGAGGTGCAAGCACGGGTGTCGGTAGATACGGTAGTGGTGGGCATGGGTGGCTCCAGCGTGGACGGATGCAACAGCCGCGGCATTTATGAATTTGGCCGGCCCCGCCCGGTGACCATCGACGACATGGCATACGCGGTGGAGCGCAGCGAGCAGGTCCGGTTGGAAGAAGACCGCATCATATTGCACTTATTCCCGCAGGATTTCACGCTGGACGGACGCGCGGGCAAGCGCTATCCGCGCGGATCTATCTGTTCGCGACTGGAAGCCAACGTCCACATCACCACTTGTTCGGAGCAGGAACATCACGCCATTTTGCACGCTGTGCACCAGGCGTCCTACGCCGTTGAGGAATCCATGTTTGAACCGGTGGCCGCGGCTTACGCGTCGGTGAGCCGGGACGATCGCAATCGCGGAGTCGCGGTCGTAGACATTGGCAAACATTCGACGGACCTGGTGGTATACGACGGTGAAGCGGTGCTGCTGGCGCGCAGCCTGGCTATCTCAGCGGACCATTTTACTCGCGACGTGGCGGTGGGCTTGACGGCGCAGTACGACGACGCCGAGCGCCTGAAGGTGGAATACGGGTGCGCGTTGCTGGGCCTTACGTCCGATAACAGTTACATCGAGGTGCCGTCCAACGAGGGCCGCCTGCCTCGCGAGGCGCCCCGCAAGCAATTGAACGAGATCCTGGAAGCGCGCGCGGAAGAGCTTTTCATCCATGTGGGATCGGAGCTGGTGACCATCGGGATGGATCAAAAACTTCTGGAAGGCGTCATATTGGCGGGCGGCGGCGCGATGTTGAACGGCATGTGCGACATGGCGGAGCGAGTGCTGAATTGCCCGGCGCGCAACGCGATTCCGGAAGGAATTAAGGATTTACCGGAAGACCTTTGCAATCCTTTGTGGGCTACTGCCGCGGGATTGGCCCGCTATTCGGCGCGGTTGAAGACTAATCGGGAGACGAAACGCAGAGCTCCCGGTCTGATAGGCATGTTGTTTCGATAAGGTCCGGAAGGACCGTGACAGGAGACGGGAATGGACGCATTGAAGTTCGCCATACAGGAAGAAGTTCTGGCCGGCACCAAGATCAAAGTGGTGGGAGTGGGCGGAGGCGGCTCCAACGCCGTCGCCAGGATGATGAACGAAGGCTTGCAGGGCGTGGAATTTCACATTTTGAATACCGACGTCCAGGCGCTGAATGCGTCGCAAGTGCCTAACAAGCTGGCGATCGGCTCCAAAGTGACCAATGGCTTGGGCGCGGGTTCCGATCCTGGGCTGGGGAGACAGGCCGCGCTGGAAGACACCGAGCGAATCATCGAAGTTCTGGAAGGCGCAGACATGGTGTTCGTTACGGCGGGCCTGGGCGGCGGTACGGGGACTGGAGCCGCGCCGGTGGTGGCTTCGCTCGCCAAGGAACTGAACGCGCTCACCGTGGCGGTGGTCACCAAGCCCTTCGCGTTCGAAGGCCCGCGCCGGATGAAGCAAGCCGATCGCGGGCTTTCCGAGCTGGGCGGCACGGTGGACACGGTGATCACCGTGCCGAACGACCGGCTGCTCGAACTGGTTCCGCGCGGAACCAGCTTCTTTGAGGCGTTTCGCATCGCCGACGATATTCTGCGTCAAGCCGTGCAGGGTATCAGCGATATCATCACTACGCCCGGGCTGATTAATCGCGACTTCTCCGATATTCGCGCCATCATGCTCGGGATGGGTTACGCCATGATGGGCACCGCGTCGGCTTCGGGTGAGAACGCGTCTATCGAAGCCGCTCGCCAAGCCATCAGCTCGCCGCTAATGGAAGAAGGCGGCGTGAAGGGAGCGCGCGGCGTGCTGATCAACATCACGGGATCGAGCAAACTAAGCCTGCACGACGTGAACGAGGCTTGCTCCCTGATTCGCGGCGCAACCGCCAACGAAGACGCGCAGATCAATTTCGGCGTGGTGATGAACGAGTCGTTGAAGGATACGGTGAAGATCACGGTGATTGCCACCGGCTTCCAGCGCGATAACCAGCCGCAGCTCGCGCGCCGGGCCGCGGCATCGGCGTCGGCGTACGTCGAGCCAATTGTATTTGAGAACGCGCCGCCGCCGCCGGTGCCGATGCCGGAATCGCTCTTCAATAGTGGTTTGAGCTCCGGCGTGTCGCTTTTTCGCGAGATGACGCTTCCCGATCCGGTGGAAGAGCTGGAGAAAGAAGAACCCATGCCAATGGCCACTCCGGCGGATGATATCGAGGTGCCCGCGTTCCTTCGCCGGGATCGGAGGTTGTACCAATAGTCCGCATTGTCCACGCCAGGCTCGCACACGGCTGTGGCCTCGGTTCGGTATAAGGTGGCATCGCCACGCGGCGACCTTAGTCGATTTAATGGCGCTGCGCGACTTGAAAGTGGCTCAACGAACTGGCGTAGCCGGAGATTCCCTTGTATAGCGCCTCGGCCGTGCGCTCGCGATATTCCTCGCGCCGCATGGCGTTTTCGTCGTGCGCGTTGCTCACGAACCCGATCTCCGCCAGCACCGACGGCATGGACGCTCCGATCAACACGACGAAAGGCGCCTTTTTGACGCCTCGGTCTTTTGATCGCGCGTCGGCGGTTTTCGCGGACAAGGAGTACAACGAGGTTTGCACCCGGGTGGCAAATTCGCGCGACTCCTCCACCTTGTCCTTCAATGCGATCTTCTCGAGCAATCCTTGCAGCTCGTAGACGGTCATCTGCGAGCCCGAGTTTTCGCGCGAAGCTAGGTCCAGCGCGCTCCGTGAGGTGGTGAAGTTCAAATAGTAGGTCTCCACTCCCGCGGCGCTGCGTAGCGGCGAGGAGTTGGCATGAATGGACAGGAACAGGTCGGCTTTGGCTTCGTTGGCGATCTCGGTTCGCCGCTCCAGCGGAACGAATGTATCGTCGGAGCGGGTGAAAATTACTTCGCTCCCCATGCGCGTCTCAAGCAACCGGCCCAGCCGCTGGGCGACATCTAAAACCAGCTCTTTTTCGCGCAGTCCCTCCGGCCCAACGCTTCCCGCGTCGTGTCCTCCGTGACCGGGGTCTAGCACAATGCGGCCAACTTTGAGCCCGAGCACGCGAATCATCGAACGGTCGCCCGATGAATTGCGCTTGGCGGGGAGGGCCGTCTCCACCGGCGCGGGCGGCGCTCCCGGCACTGGGGAGCTCGCCAGCGTGGCGTTTGCAATCGCGCCGCCGGCGGCCGAAGAAACCGGTTTCGCCAATATGGCCGCGGCCTCTGTTCGGGCCGGCGCCGGTCCAGGCTGGTAAGTCATCGCCAAAGCGGCTGGAATTTGAGGGGCAATGTTTCTCGAACGCAACACCGGAGCCGGATCGAGCGAAGCTTCTTGCGTCGGGACGCGGGGAATGGCCACCGGATGGGCGGCCGGCGGAGTAAAGGGCCGGCGCTCTACCGGCTTGGGAGCGGGAATTGGCTGCTCCGACGCCGGCGGCATTTTCACCGGCGCTTTCGTGGCTTCGGGCGCGCTTCCAGACGCGCGCAACTCGACGATCAAGCGGCTGGGATTGTCCAAGCGCGAAATGGTGGACTCCACCGATGTTTCCAGATCCAGCACCACGCGCGTGACGCCCTGCTGCGGCTCGGCCACGCGAATCTGCCGGATCAAGCGATCCGAAACGGGAATGGTGGTCATGCCCTTGCGCCCCAGCACCGGTTTGGTGCCGATCAGATCGAAAAACAGACGGTCGGGCTCGGACAAACGATCCGACTTCACTTGAAAATCGCCATCCGTCTCGATCGCGATGCGCGTGACGCCGGTCAGCGACCAGAAGCGAACCGCAGTGACGCGATGCGGGTCGGCGAGATCCGCGCCCAGCGCAGCCCACAGCGCCATCAATAGCAACACTCCGCCACGCCACCAACGCGCGGCGGTGGGGCTGCCATGCATGTTCCGGGGGAGGTGTAGCATGGATTTCTTAGCGAGTTGCGATGTGTAGTTTGCCCTCTGTATCCACATACGCAAGAATGTGCCTCGGCGTCTCTTCCACTCTATCCGAGTCTGGCTTCGGCTCCTCTGCATTCTTCGCTTCTTGCCGGGCCGCGGTGCCATTCCCGGCCGCGCGCTTCGCTTGCCCGTATTTTTTGCCCACTTTGGCGACGTAGCTCACCGTCTCAGGGTACGGCGGAACGTCCTTATATTTTGCCACGGCTTTCTCGCCGGCATTGTACGCCGCAATGGCCAGCCGGTCGTCCTGAAAAGTGTCTTGTAAGAACTTCAGATAGCGCACGCCGGCTTCGATGTTCTGCTTGGGATCGAAGCTGTCCGTCACTCCGAAACGCTGGGCGGTGGCCGGCATCAACTGCATCAGGCCCTGGGCCCCCTTGGGCGAGACGGCGAGCGGGTTGTAGTTACTCTCCACTTGAATCACCGAATCCACCAGCAACGGATTCACGTCGAAATTCTTCGCTGCCTCCGCCACCAGGCCGCGCACGTCCGGGGTTACGTCCGAGCCGGTCCCTTGCGCCGGCGTCTTGGGCGTCGGCATCAGGCTGCGCGTCAGCATGCCGGTGCGGGTGTCCACTTTCACCACCCAGACCGCGCGGGTGGGAAGCTCGCTTCCCGGCGGCAGGCCGGCGGCGGACGCTTTACACACAAGGAGCATTCCCAGAACCGCCGCCGCCATAATAAGTTCCAAACAAAATCGCATCCTTTTGTTCTCTCCGATTATAACCGGATTCCTTCCTTCCGCAAATTTTTCTTTGCGCCGAACCATCTGGATGCTAATGGTATTATTCTCTCATGCAAGCCTCGGGGTTTGTGCTGGCTGGCGGGGCGAGCAAGCGTATGGGCCAGGACAAGGCGTTGTTGCCGTATCGCGGAACAACCCTGGTGGAACACGTCGCTAAAACAGTGAGGGAAGCCGCCGGTTCGGTGGCGCTGATCGGCGATCCGGCCCGGCTTGGTCACCTCGGCTTGGCGGTGTTTCCGGATGAGCTGCCAGGTTGCGGTCCCGCGAGCGGCATCTACACGGCCTTGCGAGGGACGGAGACGGACTGGAATCTGGTGGTGGCCTGCGACATGCCGGCCGTATCGTTGGACATCCTGCGCGAACTGCTTGGCCGGGCCGAAACCGCGGAGCGCAACTGTGTGGCTGCCACGGGACCCTTTGGCCAGCCTGAACCTCTGTGCGCCGTTTACCATCGGCGCTGCCTGCCGGCGCTGGGCCGGGCGATTCGCGATAAACGATTGAGAATGCGGGACTTGATCAAAGAAATCGGGGCCATCTGGATTAAAGTGGACTCGTCCGCGCTGGCCAACGTCAACACCCCCGCCGAATGGGCCGAATTCGAGGCGAAGCTGTGACTGACACACCAAATATGACCGACAAACTCCACTACATCGAGTTTCGCCATGTTTATAAGACGTTTGACCGACCTGTTTTAGTCGATTCCAATTTCTACGTCAATGCGGGCGAGACCGTCGCCATCATCGGCCGCAGCGGCGTGGGCAAATCCGTCAGTCTGGGGCACATTATGGGCTTCATAAAGCCCGATAAGGGCCGCGTTTTTGTGGCCTACCAGGACATCACCGATTACACCGAGGCGCAGCTTCGCGAGATCCGCAAGAAGGTGACCATGGTGTTCCAGAGCGGCGCTCTGTTCGATTCGTTGACGGTGGGCGAAAACATCCTGTTTTCGCTGGAGTTGCGCGACGACTACAACGAGCACAACAAGGAAGACGTGGTGGACGGCCTGCTCACCATGGTGGACATGCTGCAGTTCAAGGACGCGTACCCGGCCGATCTTTCCACCGGTTACAAACGCGCCGTTGCAATCGCTCGCGCGCTGGCCGCGCAGCCGGAATGCATTCTTTACGACGAGCCCACCACCATGGTGGATCCCATCATGTCGGACATTCTGGCGCAGTTGATGCTGAAGCTGAAGCGCGACCTGAAGCTGACCGCGGTGGTGGTGACGCACGACCTGGACCTGATGCGTAAAGTGGCCGACGTTGTGGTGGTTCTGTATCAGGGCGAGGCGATTTATTTTGGACCGGTGGCGGATCTGGAGAAGTCCACGCATCCGCACATTCGATCGTTCCTCGCCATGGACCGCGTGGAACTGGTTCCGGATCTGAGCGAGTAATCCAGCCCCGCTAACCCTTCTTCTCGAAATGGAGCGACGCCGAAGACGTGGCCCAGGTGCGCGCCGCACTTGCCGCACAACACCTCCACGCGCCGCATGCCGCGGCTGGTATCGGTCTCCTTCCGGACGTTTTCGGGCGATGCGCGAATCGTACTCGGTTTCGGAATGGAACAGCGGTGCGCCGCAGCATACGCAGCGATAGGTGCCAGGATCGTGATTGTCCCAGTGCTTACCGGTGAACGCGGGCTCCGTGCCTTTCTTGCGGGTGACCACGTATTGTTCGGGCGTCAACTGCTTCCGCCACTCTCCGCTCCAATCCATGTGAACAAAATCATCGGAGTCGCCCGCGGTGTGGTCCCGCTTCTTCAATTCATTCAAATGTTCCTCCCTTGTGGAGCGTGTTGTCCGAGGTGCTCCGCTTTCGACATGAAACGGACGCGTCTTCGCGCCGCCATTCATATATTAGTTAGGGTTCAAGAACGATCTTGCCGCGGGTATGACGCTGCTCGAGCTCTCGATAAGCATCGCGAACCTCGGCCAGAGGATAGACCTTAGCGATCGGGATCTCAAGGCGGCCGGCGGCCAGCAGCCCAACAAGCTGCGCGAGCACGTCCGCAGTCGCGGCTTCATGGTTACCTTCCGTCTTCACACCATGCTTGGCCGCGGCGGCGAAGTCGACGATCGTGTCGATTCGGTTCGGAGCGACGCCCAACTTGAGTGCAAGTTCGATGTACCCGCCACCGAAGGTGTCAACGAAGGCATCGACTTTCCCTCCGGATGCAGCGCGGATTCGAGCTTCAACCCCATCACCATAGGTAACAGGAATTACGCCGTGATCGGCGAGCCACGTGTGATTCGCGTCGCCGGACAAGCCGATAACCTTGGCCCCGGCATTTCTGGCCAGTTGCACCGCGATGGAGCCTACCCCACCCGCGGCGCCGGAGACAACGACCGTGTCACCCGCGCTCAGAGCAACGCCCCGCACCGCAGCGTATGCCGTGGTGCCGGCTACGAACAGGGCGCCGGCTTGCTCCCAGGACACGTTTGCTGGACGCGGCACGAGGTGGCCGGACTCGACGAGCACGAACTCGGCTTGGCTCGATCTGTCGTTGGTGAATCCAATGACCTCATCACCCACCGCAACATTCGCCAGGCCCAGGCCGACCTCCTCCACAATGCCAGCGAGATCACTGCCCTGCCCTGAAGGAAATGTTGAAGGCCAGCGGCCGGCAAACATTCCCTTACGGATGGAGGCCTCGCCCGGATTAATGCCAGCGGCCTTGACCCGGACAAGGACCTTCCCAGGCTGCGTGGCTGGGCGGGCGACTTCTACTACTTGCAGAACTTCGAGCCCACCATACGTATCGAACCTCACTGCACGCGGCATAGCGCTCTCCTCTCAAAAGCAACACTGCTAAACATAGCGCCGTAAGTATTTGCGCGTCCGCTCTGAATGGGCTGAACCGAGCCGCGCATGTTAGCGAGCGGTTTATCCGCGAACACTAACGACGTTCTGTTTAGTAGACTCCCTTCAACCGCCCCCCGATTCGCCAAACTTACCGGATCGGTATGGGTCTTTACCGATCATCCACCCTCTCAAACAGAACCCTTCTCGGGTCGGACTGATTCCAACAATCTTCCGGCGAACTAGCTAGGTGAGGTTCGCCTAATACAGTGACAAGACCGCTCCCTGACGGTCGCGGCTCGGTGTGCGCAGTGTGCTTCGTAACGGAGGCGCGACGGTCAGGGAGCGATTCTTGGGCTGCCGTGAACCGTCACTGTATTGTGCGAGCTTCAACATGTGAGATCCAGGGGATCGAACAGCAATGTCTCGTCGGGAACCAGCCCGATTTTGCTCTTCGCTTCCAGGGCATGCTCAGGCATCGGCTGGCCCAAAAGCTCGATGCCGCCGGAGGTGGGCGACCGAGCCCGCCTACAGCCGCCTTGGTTCCAGAGACATAGCCGCGACAGTAAGGCAGACGTCGACACAGGCTGCCAGGCGTGGTGGTCCCCGTCCGCGAAGGCACGCCGCCGTCGCTTCTTAAAATGTGGCTCCCGCGGGCTGTTTTGGCTCCGACTGGGAAATGAATGGGGCGTAATGGACCGGGAGGATGCGCATCAGGTGTTGTGCGTGGCGCTCGACTTGCTCTTTTGAAAAAACGAAGCCATCTTCTTCAGGCTGCCAGGGAAGTCCTTTGCATTGATGGCGCATGAAGATTTCGGCGGCATCGTTGAGTTGGCGGCGCTCCAAGCGGCGGCGCTCTTCCTGGATATCGCGGAGCTGTTCGAGGGCTTTTTGGAACTGGCGGGAGAGGCGCGAGCCATGCAGGCCGAGCGTGGCGAGGGCGCGATGAGCGTCGACGATGTCGAAGGCGATTGCGGCTTGGTCGGTGGGCGGGTTGGTGGCGCGGGAAAGAGATCGGCTTCCAGGAATGGAATGCGGTTGAGACGCCAGGAGGTGTTGGCGAGTTCGTGGACGAGCTGGGTCTCGGTGGCGGTGGCGGGCTGGTACTCGTCGAGAAATTGCTGGATGTGACGCTGGTAGGCTTCGGGGTCCTCGGTGGGCAGGACGGCGGTTTGGGCAGTGAGACCATGGCGCAACGCGTTTTGCGACGAACGCTGCTTGCCCGGTTCGGTGCGGGGACCGGTGGAGTGTTGGGAGTTGGCGCGGTTGGTGGCGGCGCGACGGTCCAGCCAGCGTTGGACGGGGTCCGTTGTTGTGGGGGTTGCTGGAGCTTGGGCTGCTGTTGCCATTTTGTTCACCTCGGCCACCGGAATAGCACGGGCGGGGGTGGAGTTGAGGGATGGGCAGGGATTGTTTGTTGAGGGGGAGGAAGAAAGAGCGGGCGGGAGTTTGTGATTGGGTGGGGCGGGGTTGAGCGTGGGTCGGGGTTGAGCGTGGGTCGGCGGGTGGACGTCATGGTCGTTGGCGGGAGGGGGCTGTTTCGCGGAATGGGGTCAGGAAGGCAGAGGGGGACGGCGAGAATGCGTTGCAGTGGCGCGCACCTTGGCCGGTCGCTAGCGCGTTTGTCGTAGCTAATCTGCGCACATGGTTTCCGTGAGCCGAGAACCAGCGATGTAGGCACGACGTGAATCAATGCCAATATGGATGGCGCAGCCTTCCGTCCGCTATACTTACGATCCATAATGACATTTAGCGGGACGAATGCGGTCTGCCGGGCGAGCGCTGACTGGCGCTATTGTGGGTTTTCATCGCTTTCGGGAGCCTCGTTGAAAGGACTTGCTTTGGTACAGCGTGCATCGTGCGATCATCACTTGCTTTGGGGGTGCCAGAGCAGCCGTGTGGCTGTGCACCCGCGGGAACGGGGGCGATGTGGGCGACAATCGCACTGATCGCTTTTCGGCAAGTGAACAAGGGCTCGGCTATCTTTATCAGCCGAGGTTCGCGCTTCTGCATTTGCTTCAGCTGCCAGAGGCTACATCCGTCTTCGTCGAGAAGGATGACGATCTCGATTTCGCAGACAGGGATGGAAAGAAAACGCTGGTCTCCCTGAAGCACAAGGCGGTCGGCGAACGCTTAACAAACCTCTCCATGGATTTCTGGAAGTCAGTTCGTATCCGGCTCACTCGTTACGTCGAAAATGGACGGATCGAATCGACACACCGGTTTTATCTCTTCACGACAAACGAAGTGTCCGAGACATCATTGTCCCAGTCTGGGAGGGTTGAAACCCTCGCCTTTTAGGCGACGGCTTCAGCACACGCGCCGCAGTTTAAGCTTGAGGGATGCCGGACTACCGACACGGCGCGCATACCGTATTCGAGATCCATCTGCACCTGGTCTGGATAACGAAATATCGAAGACC